>ENA-ORSO01000176-ORSO01000176.1-human-gut-metagenome-genome-assembly--contig:-NODE-176-length-60057-cov-5.794624_pt1 | contig 60057 bp, 58 predicted proteins | sample MGYA00241902_ERZ509168 | MGnify/ENA primary metagenome ERZ509168 (study PRJEB26280, sample SAMEA2338806) | human gut metagenome | biome: human gut; feature: human-associated habitat; material: faeces... | reverse complement strand
ATTTTGAAAACTATTGTTGAAATCGGTATGCCATTTTTGGATAATGCCGAAATCATGGTACATCATGATGTTGCCGAGCCATTTCCAACCGATCGGGAAGGTATGGGAAATGCTCAGGGTGTATATGTTGGCTTTGGCAGCAACCAGATAAGGAGCTCCGTAAGCCGTCATTACGACCAGATTCCGGTCTTCTCCGGGAGCATTTTTGGGGTACATGGCATAAGTAGATACCTGGGCTTTGAAATTTAGGCGGTGCCAGTCGAACATGTAGTGTAGGGCAAAGGCGAAATGGGAACCGTTACTTCGGGTATCGATGTTGTAGAGTTGGCCGAATTCGGCGGAGCATCCGACCTGGTGTTCGACCTGATTGCCGTATTTGTAGATCAGTTGTGCGTTGAGTTGGTTGATTTCTTTGTTCCTGCCGGCCACATCGTAACCATAACGATCGTCGGAAGTCTCGGAATTTGCTCCGAACAACAGTTCATCGGCATTTTTGAAAAAAGCTAAGGCATATTTCCAATGTTCGTCGGAATGAACGAATTTAACCCCCATATCGGCATCGTCTTCGAGACCGACATAATAGGAGATTTGGAGGAAAAAGTTGTTACCACTTCCGGGTTGGAGTCCGAAAGGCACTTTAGTCAAACCGATTTCGAGGTGATTTTTTTCAGAAAACCGATACCCGATCCAACCGTATTTGAGCATAAATCCACCGAAAGCCGTACTGTAAAACCGGCAATCCTTCTTCATTGGTAACATCGCATACATAGCCATGAGCCTTGACGCCTTCTGCCTCATAAGCAGCCAGTCCCTTATCTACCAGTTCCTGCTTGATATCGTTAAATACGATGGTAGCGCCAGCTCCTGCCATTGCTTTTGCGATGGCAAAGCCAATTCCGTAAGATGCACCTGTGATCAATGCTACTTTGCCTTCCAGTGAAAAGTTGTTTAAGTAATCTGCCATTTTATTTTCCTCCTGTTTTTTATAATTACATCATTTCATTTGGCTTCATGGTGTCCATATCATCAAATTCCATGTTTTCGCCGCCCATTGCCCAGATAAATGTATAATTGGAAGTGCCAGCTCCGCTGTGGATGCTCCAGGATGGACTGATCACTGCCTCTTCATTTTTCATAACAATGTGTCTGGTCTCTATTGGCTCTCCCATCATATGGAATACGACATTGTCACCAGGTACTTCAAAATACATATAAACTTCCATACGGCGCTCATGTGTATGTGCCGGCATGGTGTTCCATACACTTCCCGGCTCTAAAACAGTCATACCCATAGAAAGCTGACAGGTCTTTAATACATCCGGATGGATAAACTGATTGATCACACGTTTATTGGAAAGAGCTGCTTCACCACATGGTCTCTTTGCTGCCTTTTCGATGGGAATAAAAGTAGTTGTATAAGAAGTATGAGCCGGAGCACTTACCATATAAAATTTTGCCGGCTTGGAAGCATCTTCACTTTCAAAGTAAACTTCTTTTGTTCCCTTGGTAATGTACAGACAGTCTTTGTAACCCATCTCATATTCCTGTCCGTCTGCAGTGATCTTTCCTTTACCGCCAATATTAAAAATACCGATCTCACGGCGCTCCAGGAAATAATGGGTACCAAAGTTTTTCCAGCAGTCGATGCCCTTTTCAATAGAAACCTTCTCTGTAACAGGCATACATCCCAATGTAACCATACGGTCTACATGTGAGTACACAGCAACTACTTCATCTGCCTGATACAAATTCTGGATCAGAAATTCATTTCTCAGTTCTTCCGTTGTGTAGCGTTTTACATCTCTCTGATTTGCAGAATAACGAATGTCCATTTTTGCTATCTCCTTCATTTTACGGTTGTGTTATCTTGTATACAGTTTTATGAAGTTGTATACAAGTTACTTTGCTTGTATACAGATTAGCAAATATATTCCCGGAAAGCAATGGGAATAATTTACAAAATAAGCATCTATTTTCTATGCATTATCACAAATCGCATTGCAATTAGACATTATTTTCGCTATACTGAGAGAAGTTGTTGTACTACCCACTTACATGAGAGGAGGATTTTTTTGAAAAAAAATATTCTTGTAGGTCAGTCTGGTGGCCCTACTGCTGTAATCAACGCCAGTCTTTATGGTATCATTAAAGAAGCTGCCGCACATTCTGAACAGATCGGATCTGTTTATGGTATGATCAATGGCATCGAGGGATTTCTCTCCGGACATATTATGGATCTTTCTAAAGAGCTTTCAGATGAAGACCTGGAACTTTTACGCCTTACACCGGCAGCCTACCTTGGTTCCTGCCGCTATAAGCTGCCTGAAAATCTGGATGCTTCCGTTTACACCCTTCTTTTTGAAAAATTTGAACAGTTAAATATTGGCGCTGTTTTCTATATTGGCGGAAATGACTCCATGGACACTGCTGATAAGCTTTCCCGCTGGGCAGCTCATAATAATAAGGAAATCTCTTTTATCGGTGTTCCGAAAACCATCGATAATGATCTTCCTGTTACAGACCATACTCCCGGATACGGCAGCGCTGCCCGCTATGTTGCCTCTACAGTCCGTGAGATCGTACTGGACGCCTCCGTTTACCAGCAGCCAGCTGTAACCATTGTGGAACTTATGGGACGTCATGCAGGCTGGGTCACCGCTGCCAGCAGTCTTGCCCGCAAATTCCCGGGAGACAATCCATTACTGATCTATATGCCGGAAGCTCCTTTTGAAATGGAAGAATTTTTCTCTGACCTGGAAAATGCTTTAAAGCAGAGTACCGCTGTTGTTGTATGTGTCTCCGAAGGTATCCGTGACGCGTCCGGAAAATTCATCTGCGAATATTCCAACGAAGCACAGTTAGACACCTTTGGCCACAAAATGCTGACCGGCTGCGGAAAGCTTCTTGAAAGCTATGTGCGCAACCGTTTTGGTGTAAAAGTCCGCTCTGTAGAGTTAAATGTAAATCAGCGCTGCAGCAGCCTTCTTTCTTCCCTTACAGACATTAACGAAGCAGATCTGGCAGGACGCACTGCTGTTAAATGCGCTTTAGAGGGTGTTACAGGTAAAATGATAACCTTTAAGCGTGCAGATGGAGAGGAATACAGCCTGGAATACGGTCTGGTAGATGTATGTAATGTGTGCAATAAAGAAAAACCATTCCCAACTGAATGGATCACCGGAAACAACAATGATATTTCCCCTGAATTTGCAAACTATGCACTGCCACTGATCAAAGGTGTACCGGAACATGTATTTGAGGACGGTGTACCGAAATATCTGTACAGAAAGTAATAGAATTGCGAACATTTCCCCGCTTACCCAGCGGGGATTTTTGATGTAAATAAGAATGTGCCTTGGCACATTCTCGCACCGAGCGCGGTCGTTTGCGACAAACTTCCTCATCGCGCGAGTGCGCATCGTTGGCAGGTCGTGCCTTTTTGTGTACTAGGGAGTTCCAACGGAATTTCCTAGTACATAAAAAAACGCAGCCTCAGACAGATTTTTCCGCCTGAAACTGCGTCTTTAATGGGTTTCCGCCCGTTAATTATTTGCTCATCTTCTCAACAGCCTCAAATAAACCATTCAGATAGGTAGCGCCCAGTGCTCTGTCATACAGACCATATCCTGCGCGTCCTGTTTCACCCCAGATCATACGTCCGTGGTCAGGTCTTACATAGCCGTCAAAGCCGTTATCTACCAGTGCCTTAACGATTCCGAACATATCAAGGGAACCACAGCTGGAAAGGTGTGCTCTCTCTTCGAAACCATTATCCAGAACAGCTACGTTTCTTAAGTGTGCAAAATGGATACGTCCCATTGCTGCATACTTAGCTGCCATCTTTACTACATCGTTCTTTCCGGAGCATCCTAAAGAACCTGTGCACAGGGTAATACCATTGTGCTTGTCATCAACCAGCTTTAAGAAACGATCCAGGTTCTCTTCGCAGGTAATGATTCTTGGAAGTCCGAAAATGCTCCAGCATGGATCATCCTCATGGATCGCCATGTTTACGTCACACTCAGCAGCTACCGGGATCACTCTCTCCAGGAAGTACTGTAAGTTGTTCCATAAATCTTCTTCGCTTAAGTTGTTGTACTCAGCAACAACTGCCTTTAAGCCTTCTCTTGTGTAGCTGGAATCCCAACCTGGAAGAGTTAAGTCACTGTCACTGTTTAAAGGATTTACAGCGTCTACCTGCTCCTGATAATAAACCAGGGAAGTAGATCCGTCAGCCAGTACATGGTCTAACTGGGTTCTTGTCCAGTCAAATACAGGCATGAAGTTGTAGCAGATACATTTAATACCAGCTTCAGCAACGCGGCGGATATTTTCGCAATAATTTTCAATGTATTTATCTCTGGTTGGCTTGCCCAGCTTGATATCCTCATGAACAGGGATACTCTCGATCACATCAAAGCCAAGTCCTGCGTCCTCAACCTGCTTTTTTAACTTTGCAATGCTCTCGCGACTCCATACTTCACCTACAGGAACATCGTAAACTGCAGTTACGATAGACTGCATACCCGGGATCTGGCGGATATTCTCCAGAGTCACCTTGTCATCTTCTCCGTACCATCTGAATGATAATTTCATTGAAACTTCCTCCTTTAAACATTATATATTTAAGTTTTTATCTAAATCGATTGCAAAGATAATACCCTGATATCTCACACATGTACCATCTATATTATGAATTATACCAGAACTTCCGTTTTCGTCCATAGTCATAATTGTTGTGCATATTGCAAAAGTTGTTCAAAAAATCATGTGACACATGAACCGCAACATAAAAAAACAGGGGATAGCAAACACTATCCCCTGAAAAAAATCCCATCAAAATCACTTCATTTTTATTAAAGCATATTGGCAAATACACCTGCTATCATAACAGATGTGATGGTAACTGTAACGAACCCGCCTACGATCATTGGCGCAAACATCTGTCCCATCAGATACTTCTTCTCTTCTTCTGTTTCTGCCAGAGCATTACAGGTTGACTCTGTGATGATCGCGTTCATAGGAAATCCATAAAGTGCTGTAAGTGCGGTTGCAAAGCTTAAACCAAATCCTGTATGTAAGACCTTTGAAATAACAAATACAAGAGCTGCCATTCCTGTAACACCGATCACTATGAGCAATATCATTGGTACTACGATATTTCCTAACATTTCCATTGTACAGTCTTTCAGTCCGTCATAAATAAACATCATGATCGCAAACATCACGATACCATAGGAGTTGCACTTATTCATGGAATCTTCGTCTAAAAATCCTATATGAGTAAGGATAACGGATAAGATCAGCACCCATACCAGTCCACTGATACTGCCTACAAATGGAACAGGTATCTTGGCAAGCATTGTAGCGATCCATCCAGTAAGTGCCAGCTTTGCAAATATCATTACATTGCTGTTATATTTCGCAGGAAGCGGAGGAAGCAGCTTTTTATGTGCCGCTGCCTTTAATGTACCATTTACTTCATCCAGCTGCACACCTGTATTCTGATATGCAGCCCCTTTATTTGCCCTGAACTCCTTTAACATCTTTCGTCCACCAAGCTGCAGGCAGACCGCTGTAAGAGGATAACCTGCAAATCCCTGGATACAGTACATGGCAATAGCAAATACAGCTGCATCCTTTAGCCCCTTTGCCTCAGCTGCCTGCTGCATGATCGTTGCTGCCACTACACCACCGGTCAGAGGCGGAAGACCTGCAATAACAAAACTCTTATCCATCAGCATCGGGCAAAGGAATAATGCAAGTACCGTCATTCCCACCAGTCCGAACATACAGATAACGATCACTTTCCACTGTTCAGCCAGCTGTTTTATACTGATGATCGTTCCCATATGGGCTACCTGCAGGTAGCAGCAGATAGTACTTCCAAAAGGGATCAATCCTGCATTGGTAACAAGATCGTGTGGAAATACCGTCCAGTATCCCAAAAGCATGACCACAGCGCTTACAAAAACAGACGGAACCCAGGCTTTGGTTAAATTAGAAACCATTTCACCTATAATATAAGAAACACAGCAGATCAAAAATGCCAGCATGAAATTATACATAAATCCCCTTCTTTCTTGTATGTACTCCCAAAAGCTTCTCACTTAATTAAGTGCAAAGGCTTCCAGGAGCATATCTGTAAAAATAATCATCGAAGTGCAAATGACAGTTCTGCACAAACTCCTAACAGTAATGCCGATTCATCCACATCAAAACGGCTGTTATGATGGGCTGCGCCAGATCCCAGATCTGGATTTGCAATTCCCAAAAATCCCAATGCGCCAGGATATTTGTTTAAATACTTGCAAAAAGTTTCAGAAGCAAACCATAGGCCATGTTCTCCTAACACCTGGGGACCACACATCTGTGTCAGTTTTTGTGCTGTTTCTTCTACAACTTCCTGATCATTAATGACCGGCTCCATCAAAACCTTTGTATATGGTTCAAACTCCACCCGGCATCCATGTACATCTGCCACGTTTGTACAGGTCTTCTTGATCAACGCCAGCACCTTTTCTCCTGCTGGGCGGCTGAAATACCGGGAAGTTCCACTGAAAAATGCCTCATCCGGGATCGCATTCCAGATCTCACCAGCCTTCTGTACGCAGATACTGAAGGTAAGTGTTTCCTCGGCATTCATCTGATTTTGTAAAGCTGAATCCAATTCACAAACAATATGGCTTGCCGGGATCACAGGATTCTTTGCCAGATCCGGTCTGGAACCATGTCCGCTTTTTCCGATCACATGTACTCCAAAACAAACAGCCCCCGCCATTCTCGGTCCGGAAACCAGGTTAATCTTTCCTGCCGGCATGTCATTATAAACATGAAGAGCAAAGCAGTCATCAATTGGATACTCACTCACCAGTTCCAATACATGCTGATAACCATCAAGGGCTTCTTCCCCTTCTTCAAAGCAGCAATATACTGTACCCTTTAATTGTTCACGTACCTGAGATAATACTTTTATCGTTGTCAGCATCATAGCCATATGTGCATCATGACCGCAGGCATGGCATACTCCAGGTTTCTGGGAAACACACGCTTTAGGCTGGATCAGATTATCAGTATCTTCCTTTACCGGAAGAGCGTACATATCGCAGCGGAGCAGATGATGTTTTCCCGGTTTTCCACCTTTTATAATTGCTACCAGCCCCGTCCCGGCAGCCAGGCGGTACTCCACTCCCATTTTTTCAAGTTCACTGATGATCGTCTTGCGTGTTTCAAATTCCTTATTTGACAGTTCCGGGTTCATATGAAAATATCTGCGCATTTTGATCAGGTAATCTTCCTGCTCTTTTACCAGTTTAAGGATATCAGGATCATTCATTCTTTCTTCTCCTCCCTACATTTATAAAGCATCAAGTGCCTCTGCGATCCGGTTCAAAGCCTCTTCAAGCTGTGCTCTCGGGCATGAGAAATTAATACGCTGAAAGCCGCCTGCTTCCCCATTAGGCCCAAATTTAGGTCCATCATCTGTTGCCACTTTTGCTTTATGGCACATAAAATCCCATAATTCCTGATCTGTCATTCCATAAGCCCTGAAATCCAGCCAGCCAAGATACGTTGCTTCCGGAATACGATATTTCACCTTTGGCATCCGTTTCTGGATAAAATCTGCTATAAACTGTGCATTACCCCGTAAATATTCTTTTAATTCTTCCAGCCACTCCTCACTTTCATTATAAGCTGCGATCTGTGCTACCGCGCCGAATGCACCCGGCCATAAATAATATGGCTGCATTTTTTCCTGGAATGCTGCACGCATCTCATCATTTGGAATAATGATATCAGATACCAGCAGTCCGGCTACATTAAAGCTTTTAGACGGTGACGTGCAGATAATGCTGTTCTGTGCAAATTTATCACTGATCGTTGCAAAAGATACAAATTCCCTGTCTGTCAGGATAAGATCTGAATGGATCTCATCTACTACAACCTTCACGCCATTATCAATACAAATATTTCCCATGCGGGTCAGCTCCTCTTTTGTCCAAAGGCGTCCACTTGGATTTTGAGGGCTGCATACCAGGATCAGTTTTGTTTTCGGATCTTTTGCCTGCATTTCCAACTGCTCGAAATTCATCTCATAATAACCGTCTTTATTTACAAGGGCATTGTATACAATATGACGTCCTGTTTTATTAACATAATCATAGTAAGGATAATAAACCGGAGATTGGATGATAACGTTATCTCCCGGATCCGTGAACAGTTCAATGGCAAATACAAGTGGAAGATTTAATCCCGGTGTATATGTGATCCATTCTTTTTTAATATCCCAGTGATTACGTCTTTTCTGCCAGTTAACGCAGGCCATGAGAAATTCATCCGCAAGATACCCATATCCGTAATTCTCATGAGCTGCACGGTCCTGGATCGCTTTTGCCACTGCCGGAGCTGCCTTAAAATCCATATCTGCAATACCCAGTGGGATCACATCGCTCTCTCCATACATCTCCTGACGAAGCTTGGATGACCATTTAATAGACATAACCTTGGTACGATCAATGCAACTGTCAAAATCATATTTCATACAACATACCTGTCTGTGCTGATTCTGTAAAACATGTCCAATATATTAGAACAGGCGATTGGAAAATGACAGACTTTCAGACACAGCACATCCTTTCCTTTTTCTAATGAATGATATATAATACTGTTGTTGGGTTTGCAAACTCAATGTATAATATATTGTACTTTTTCTCCAATATATTGTCAATAGATAGGAGGATTTTTTGTTTTGGAAAAAATCAACGAAATTGTTGCCAACAATATAGCTATATTGCGCAAAAAAAATCGTTTAAGCTTAGAGGAACTTGGAAAACTCAGCGGAGTCAGCAAAAGTATGCTGGCACTGATTGAAAAAGGAGACGGAAATCCCACTTTGGGGATTCTCTGGAAGATTGCCAATGGACTTGGGGTACCTTTTGATGAATTAACAAGACGACCGGACCCAATGAACCATGTAGTTAAGATTTCTGAGATTGAACCAATTCCTATTGCAGATGGCACTGCAAGGAACTATTCTGTTTTTTCTGACGATAAAAACCGCCGTTTTTCTGTTTTTTACCTGGAAATGGACAAAGACTGCCATTGGAATTCCGAACCCCATTTACAGGGAACTATTGAATTTTTTACTGTTACAGAAGGTTCTGTGAAGATTATAAATGACGGAGAAGAATTCATCCTGAACAAAGGTGATGGTATCCAATTTCGCGGAGATGTTCCTCACAGTTACCAAAATATAGCTGACTGCCAAAGTACAGCGTACAATATTATGTACAATCCGTAAAAATATCATTATGCATTCCCGATTTTTTTGTGCCTGATATTACGTAAGTACAGAAAGATTCCAAGTACAGGAGGGCATTTTTACGTGAAACAGATTTCCATGGATTTCAATAAACGGCAATACATGCGACCGGTAGATTTTGAACTCTTTTATTATAATGATACTGAGCTGCGCTCTGTTGCCTCTCACCACCATGATTACTGCGAATTTTATTTTTTTCTGGAAGGAAATGTCAAATACCACATCGGTAATGCCATATACAAACTTTCCTACGGTGACTGCCTGCTGATTCCACCGGGAATCCCCCATTTTCCGGAATTTCTCTCCTTTGACCAGCCATATCGCCGTTTTGTGCTCTGGCTGAACCGGTCTTATTATGAAAAACTCCATAAACAGGATGCTGACCTGACCTATTGCTTTGACACTGCTGCCTCTAACCAGATCTACCGCATTCCTACGGACCGTATTACAGCCCAGGATATCCAGGGAAAGCTGATGGATCTGTTAGAGGAAAATAGTTCTGAGCGTATTTTTCATGCCCAGGCAAGCGAACTGATGGCTGTGTCTTTCCTTGTATACATTAACCGGCTCCTTTACAGCAGTCTCCACGAACATTCCCAAGTATTTGAAAATGCCCTTTACTTAAAAATATGTGACTATATCCATCAGAATCTGGAAGATGATTTAAGTCTGGAACGGATCGCAGCAAATTTTTATGTGAGCAAATACCATATTGCCCACATTTTCAAAGACAACATGGGAATTTCCCTACATCAGTATATATTAAAAAAGCGGCTTCATGCCAGCCGCCAGGCGATCCTCTCCGGCGAACCTATCAGCCGTATTTTTCCACAATATGGTTTTAAAGATTACACCAGCTTTTTCCGTGCTTTTAAAAAAGAATACGGGATCTCACCGAAAGAATACAGGGAGCAGCACCGGCTGATCAGAACCGAACCATAAATACAAAAAGGAGTTTCTATATGAACTTACCTGACTATACAAACTGTACACTCTGTCCCAGAATGTGCCATGTAAACCGCAGTGTGACCACAGGCTACTGCGGCTGCTCCAGTCACATTTCAGCGGCCAGAGCCGCCCTTCATAAATGGGAGGAACCGGTGCTCAGCGGACCGGAAGAAGAACCAGGCGGCAGCGGCGCCGTATTTTTCTCCGGCTGTACCTTACGCTGCTGTTTCTGCCAGAACTCACTACTAAGCAAAGACCATTTTGGTAAAAAACTGACTGTAAACGAACTGGGAGATGCCTTTTTGCGTCTTCAGGACAAAGGCGCTTACAATATCAATCTGGTAACGCCTACCCAGTTTTTTCCAGATATTATTAAAGCACTGGATCTGGTCCGCCACAAGCTTCATATCCCTGTAGTCTGCAACTGTGGCGGCTATGAACGCCCGGAGATCATTTCCCAGCTAAAAGATTATATTAATATCTGGCTTCCTGATTTTAAATATTTTGACAATGAACTGGCTTTTCGCTATTCAAAAGCAAAAGATTACTTTGAACAGGCCTCTGCTTCTATCGCCCAGATGATCCACCAGACCGGCGCACCAGAATATACGCTCCATCCTTCCTCTGTCCCCGGCAGACCGGATTTTCCCTTAATGACGAAAGGCGTCATTATCCGCCACATGGTCCTTCCCGGACATAAAGATGACTCTATCCGGTTGCTTTACTGGATCCACCAACATTTTCCGGAGCATTCCTATCTGATAAGTCTGTTAAGCCAGTACACTCCTTATACCAAAAATCCGGACTATCCCCAGCTAAACCGCCGGATCACTTCTTATGAGTATAACAAAGTAGTAGATACTGCCCTGGAGCTTGGCATGACTGACGGTTTTATGCAGCAAAAAAGCAGTGCGAAAGAAGAATACACACCGCCTTTTAATCTGGAAGGGCTGTAAAATGACAAAAAACAAGACGGATATCGAATCTTTGATTAACCACTTCGCGATTACGATATCCGTCTCTTAACTATCTCGTCCATTGGACTAGCCTCTCTTTTCTGAAACATTTGAAACTTTCGTTTCTGTTTCTTTCTCTCTATATTCAGTTGTAATCCTCATTCTCTTTTTCTTCCGCTTTATTTCTTTACTTCTTATTTATATTATATTTCTTTCTATCTGGTATTCTCTCTTTCGTCCTGATCATACTTTCTCGTCATACGACCAAACCGAAACCGGATTTTCCAAATCTTTGTACTTTTCACTTTTTGATACTCTTGTGGATAGGTTCTCAAATAAGCGGTTTTTAAAGATTTGAGGTTGTCCTGGTTTCATTTATAAATCACGTCTTTTATAAATGAAACAATGTTATCTTTCTGGCGGTCCGTACCTCCTTTTCTTAAATTTTTTCGAAACTGATTGTCTACAATTTCTTTTTTATTTATTTCCTTCGTTCTTTTGTTGTCTTTAATATACCAGATATCTCGCATTTTGTCAATACTATTTTAAAATTAATTCTATATTTTTAGCATATTAGTGAATTGTATCTATTGATTACAATTATTTATATTTTTAATATATTTTAATGCTTATAAACAAATTTAAAATGTATATTTTCAGAATATTTCAAAAATGCTATACAGAAACAGATGCTGTCTTTATTTCTGTATAGCATTTTCACTCATTTACTTTTCTTTTCCGGGAGCTGATAAACACACATCTTCTAAATTAGATGCCATTTCCGGTCCTGTTGGTCTTCCACCGCTGGTAACTCCCATCCGGGTGCGGATGGCGATAATATCGTCGATCTGCTGCTGAGAGAGAAGTGCTTTCTTTCCCAGAATAAAATTATTCATCATCAGGATCTTTGCATAATATTCCGTTGTTTCCATACGATAGTATGCCTGGATTAGGCTGGTGCCCCAGGTGAGAGCCCCATGATTGGCTAAAAGTACTGCATTATAATTTTTGCAGTAAGGTGCTATGGAGTCCGGCACATCTGTTGTTCCCGGAAGAGCAAAGTGTGCAAGAGGCACACATCCTAATGCCAGGATCCCTTCTACCAAAACCGGCTCATCTAAGCTCATACCAGCGCATGCAAATGCTGTAGCTGTAAGAGGATGGGCATGAACCACGCCCTGTACCTGTGGATTTTCTTTAAACACACGAAGGTGCATTTTGATCTCGCTGGAAGGCTTGTAAGTGCCTTCCAGTATATTTCCGTCCAAATCCATTTTCACAAGCATTTCCTCTGTCATAAAACCTTTGGATACGCCTGTAGGAGTAGCCCAGATCGCATTATCTCCAACCTTACATGTAATATTTCCGTCATTAGATGCTACAAAGCCGCTGTGGTACAGTCTACGCCCCACATCCAGGATCAGGCTACGGGCCTGTGCATCTGAAACATAATCAGTCATTTTTCTTCTCCTTCTTAAAATTAAATTTAGAAGCAGATTCCCATACTCGCCAGTGCTGCCAGAGCAAAAGCTGCGATCAACGGGATCACTACGGATACTACGAACATATCCAAGTAAGATTCCTTATGTGTCATGCCTACCAGTGCCAGAACAGTAATGGTTGCTCCGTTATATGGAAGACTGTCCAGACCACCTGCAGCTACAGCTGCCACTCTATGAAGAACCTGAGGTGCAATGCCAGACGCCAGATAGGTATCTGCCAGTGCTTCCAGTGCTGCTCCCAGTCCACCCGATGCAGAAGCGGTCATTCCGCAGAGAATATTAATAGAAAGAACTTCACTTAACAGTGCATTAGAGGAAATTCCCAGTGCAAAAGCCTGGATAATGCCAAAAATAGCCAGGGATTTTGTTACAGAACCAAAGCCAACAACCGCACAGCTGTTGATCAGCGGAGCCAGAGACTCGTTTGCTGCTTTTTTCAGATTGTCTTTTAATCCGTCTTTTAATTTGCTAAAGTTAACAGCTGCAATGAAAAGGATGGCAACCAGCATACCAAGAAGTACGCTCCATGTACCACTGTTTGCAGCCAGTGTACTGTTAAAGCTTTCTTCCAGATAACTTCCATCAACATTGGGATATACCATTTTAGAAAGAACCAGGTTTACTACCAGAATGATCAGGATGGGAGCAAATGCAAGTCCGATACCTGGAACTTCTTTATTATCGGATACGATCTTATCCTGATAATTTCCATATCCTTCCCCTGCTTTTTTCGCTTTGTTAGTACGGTAAGACAGCCATGCCATGCCACCGCCAAACATAATAACAGTTGCAATGATACCAAGGACAGGTGCTGCCCAGGAGTCTGTTCCAAAATAAGTCATTGGAATGGTATTCTGAACCTGTGGGCTTCCAGGAAGTGCTGTCATGGTAAAGGTAAATGCGCCAAGAGCGATAGCACCAGGAATGAGACGCTTCGGAATATCAGCTGCGCGGAATACAGCGATTGCTACAGGAAGCATAACAAATGCTACTACGAATAAGGAAACACCGCCGTATGTTAAAATAGCGCAAGTCAATACAACAGAAAGTACGGCACGGCTTTTTCCTAATTTTAAAGTACAGAACTGTGCGATAGACTGTGCGTTTCCTGAAATATCCATTAACTTTGCAAAAACTGCTCCGAACAGATAGATTGGAAAATAGTTTTTCGCGTAATTTGCGAAACCGGACATATATGTAATGGTGTAAGACGCCATAAAATGTCCCTTCAGTCCATAGGAAAACAGTACCGCGATCAGTGCAGCAATAGGCGCCGCAATGATAACGCTGTGGCCTTTAAATGCAAGTACAACTAAAAGTGCGATGGCAACAAATAATCCTATGATCCCAATGGTAGTTCCCATAAATAAATCCCCCTTTATTCATGTGCAAGTAAAAGTACCTCATGTGCTACAGTTTCAGAAAATGCCTTCTCATTGATGTTTGCATCTACAATGACCAGTTTTACATTATTTCCGATCTTTTTCTTAAATGCGTCAACCATGACCTCATCTACTTCTGGATCATACATTGGTCCACCTGGAGCGGCAGCTTCACAGCAGCCTTTTGCCGGTATTACCAGTGTTACCGGACTGACCGCCTGGTTCAGCCTGCTGCAGACAACATCAACGATCTTCTCTGCCTCTTCTTTGTAGATCTTACAGTGGCAGATACTGGAATTATGATATACCTTTTTCCTCTGGTCAATATCATCCGGAAGCCCCTCTCCCTGTTCATTGATAAAATAATCTACCATGTCCAAAGCACCAGGCACCACTACCATAGGTATTTTGTGCTCTACAGCTGTCATCAGACGATCATTTGCACCTACGCAATATCCACCAATGGTCTCACAGGTAATCTCATGAAGGGTCATATCCAGCGCCACATCAATACGGCCTTCCCGCATCAGATTTTCCATACATCTTCCGCCAACGCCATTTGCGTGGAAGACTACATTTTCAAACAGACCACTTTCTTCGATCATATGAAGAGCATTTTCTGTTCCTTTAGAAGTTACGCCTAATTCTGTCGCTCCAAGGACTTTTTTGCCCTCTTCGCTCGGGAAGGTTTTAGCGTACTCAGCCAGTCCCATAGCTGCGCTGCATACGCTCTGGATCACAGTCTTAGTAATACTGTTCAGACCGGAAATATCAGCTACTGTATGCATAACGAAAATATCTTTGTCTCCTACATACTGCTCCATGGTCCTGCTTCCACATGCCAGAGAAGATGCTACGATCTTCGGCACAGCAAAAGGCAGTGTCTTCATTGCCATTGCCGCCATTTTTGCGTTCTGTCCGCCTCCAATAGAAATGACAACATCAAATTTTCCTTCTGCATACAACTGCGGAAGTACAAAGGCTGCAGCCTTGCTCATAACATCAATACTTGCGGCTTTTCCTAATGGATCAAAATCTTCCCACTCGATCCCGTAGCGTTTTAATATTTCCACCGGTGTGATATCTGCCCCGTCTACCAGATTTTTGGTACTGATATCAATGATATAGGTGGAAAATCCCTGTTTTTGGATCACAGATGCTGCATACAGGGTTTCTTTTTTCTTTGTATCCAAAGATGCGATCAACGCGATTGTTTTTGCCATACCCCTACCATCCTTCTTCCGGCTTTTGCCGGAATGTACTGTTATTTTCCAATGATCCTTCCAGAATTAATAAGATCGATCATCTCAGGTGCATGAGTAGGAAGGATGAATTCCTGGCTCTTTGCACGTTTCTTTAATTCTTCGATGCTGTGCCATTCTTCAACGATATTTACAAATCTGGAAGGTGGTGTAATATCATAGAAAATATCCGGGCATGGTTTTAAGTTATCATATGTAAAGATCAGATCGCCGCAGCAGTGGAACTGGCCTTCTTTTGTATTTACAACTACGGTCTGGTGTCCAACAGAGTGGCCTGGTGTAGGATATACACTAATTCCGTCAAGAACTTCACATTCTCCGTCTAATAAAACAAATTCTCTGCCTTCCCACTGTGGATGGATGCCAAGATGTGGCTCTTCGTAGGACTTATAGTACAGAGGAATTGGATTTAATGCAAATTCGTATTCCTTTCTCTGTGCGTATAATTTTGCATTCTTAAACATTGGAGTATAGTAAACATGATCCCAGTGTAAATGGGTGTAGATAATGTCAGTGATCTCATCGCAGCTGATGCCCATTTTCTCTAACTGCTCATAGATCGCATAACCTTCCGGCTGAACGGAACCTGGATGATGATATTTGTTGGCGATCTCAGTACTGGACATTCCGGTGTCGATCAGGATCTTCCTGTCTTCGCTCTGTACTAAAAATACAGTTACAGGAAGCTGAATATTTCCTTCTACATCATAATACTTATGGGTGCTGTTGTGATACAGATAATTTGCCTTGTTAGAGTTTACCATTCCAGTGTTAATAGGTGTGATTGTGTATTCTTTCATATATATTTATCTCCTTCTTTAAATTATTTCAACATCTCAAACTTTTTCTGTTCCCAGTTGATCATGGAAGTCTCTTCGATCAACTCTGCCGTCTGTCCTGCTTTTACAGCTGTCTTATCCATGGTTACAATGCCATGTCCCTTTAAGATCAGTGCCAGCAATCCCGGATTTTTATCGATCACTTCAAAAACCTTTGGCAATTCTTCTTCGGTTACTGCCTGAGTAGCTACGTCCACAACAGGAATCGGATATTTTAACTTCAATTCTGAATGCATGGTCACCAGGTCAACCTGGGAGAAATTCAGTGAATTTAAAATAGCATAAGGGCTGTGGGTGTGAACAATGCCTCCAATCTGTGGATATCTTTTATACAGATTTCCATGTAAGGTAGACTCTCTGGTAGGCTTGCCTCCCATGACTACATTTCCGTCAAAATCTGTGATACATAAGTTATCCTCTGTACACTGCCCATAGGAAAAGCCACTTGGCTTTACGATCATCAGATTTTCCCCCGGGATCCTGACACTTAAGTTTCCCCCTGTTCCTGTCTGGATACCGCTTTCATAAGTACGCTTGGCTGCAGCCAGGAAATCATTTTTTGCATTTAAAAATGCTGTGTTCATACCTCTTCTCCTTTCGGTTTATTTTTATACCAATTTGCGTCTCTGTTTTATATACCAATATATACCACAATCTTTTCTTCTTGTCAACAAAGTGATATATTTTTTATTCCATTTCGGCTTTTTATGCAATTTCACCTGTTTGTTTTTGTAGATTTCTTATAATAAGTTGGTTTGGTATACTTTGGTTCAAACCACTTTCATTCCAATAAGCACATGCACAAAAAAAGAACAGCTCTGCCTTTTTCAGTCAAGCTGCTCTTTTCCATCTTCTTTTTCTATTTTATTTTTCTTTCTTACCACTATTTTATTTTTCTGTCATACTATTTCCGTATCAAGTGGTGTACCACACCTTCGGCACCGGACTTTCCCCTTCTTTTTCTTCTGGTACTTTCCTTGCCAGCAGTTCTTCTACTCTGCTTAAATGAGCCATCATAGCTTCTCTTGCTCCTGCTTCATTGTGGATCAGGATATTTTCAAAAATACTGCAGTGATAAGTAACTACTTCATCCATAGGCGTAGTCATTTTTAAACTCCAGTACTGATGAAGGGACATAATATTAGGCATTGCTTCCAGGCACTGCTCAAATACAGGATTATGGGAAGCCCGCAGGATCAGACGGTGAAACTTCGCATCTGCCTGAAAGAAATCATTGTCCTGACCGGTTTTCAGTTTCCGGATCTCCTGGATTGTGGTGATCAATGCCTTTTCCAGATCATCGATCTCATCTTTACGGATATTTTTTGCCGCCTGGGCTGCCGCTTCTGACTCCAGCAGTTTTCTTACATGAATGGTTTCAAGAAGGATCACATCCGGCTGCATAAAGGTTTCTGTCTGTTCTTTCTCTCCATTCTGCATAGCGTTTGCCGTACTTTTTACAAAGGTTCCGGCTCCCCGCTTGATCTCTAATATTCCCATATCAGAAAGAGCTTTTAACGCTTCTCTTACCGGAATGCGGCTTACATTGTAGTATTCTGAAAGTTCACGTTCAGAAGGCAGTTTACTGCCAACGGGATATTCTCCTCTTAAGATCTTGGCCTTCATATCATCCAGGATCATTCTGTTTGCATTATTATTTTTCATATTTTATAATTTTCTCCAGTTTGATACCTAGTATTATACCAGTCAGACCAATTTCATGCAATCAGGAAGATACCAAAACATACCAGTCATTTTCTATTTCTTTTAGCAAATCCAGACATAAAAAGATCCCGAAAGGATCTAATGCCCAGTAACTAAGCCTTATCTTCTTTCGGGAAATGTTTTCGTACTATATAATATGTAACCATATGGGATGCTGCTGTTATGATCCAGGAAACCGGATAGGACAGGTACAGCACTTCCAGCGTGCGGTTGACCGCAAAGATTGTAAAGATCCAGAATACACGGAATGCGCATGCTCCTGTAAGGGATACAAACATGGGGATCACAGAATATCCCATTCCTCTTAAACTTCCTACCATACAGTCCATAAGACCGCAAAGGAAATAGGTACCGCAGATGATCCGCAGTCTTCGCATACCAAAGCTTAAAACTTCCGGATCAGAGGAATAGATACCCAACAGCTGATGGCCGCCAAGAACTGCGCCCCATCCCAGTACCAGTCCAACTACAGTAACAACTCCAAGACAGATATTTTTTATCTTATCAATACGGCTGAATTTTTCACCGCCCAGGTTCTGGCTGGTAAAACTCAAACTGGTCTGATACACCGCATTCATGGCTGTGTATACAAAGCCTTCAATATTGGAAGAAGCCGTATTTCCCGCCATGGCAATGGAACCAAAAGAGTTAACAGATGACTGGATCAGCACATTGGATATGGAAAAGATCGCTCCCTGCATACCTGCCGGAAGACCTACACGCACAATCTGTGTCAGCTTTCCGGATACAATACGAAGTTTTGTAAGATGCAGCTTCATGGCTCCGTTTTCCTTCATCAGACTGCGGATAATAAGACCTGCTGATACACATTCAGAAATAACAGTAGCCCAGGCAACACCGTCTACTCCCATTCCCAGCTGGATCACAAAAAACAGATTTAACACTACATTTACTGCACCGGCCGCAAACAGAAAGTACAGAGGCCGTCTGGTATCCCCCACTGCCCTTAAAAGAGCTGCGCCAAAGTTATAGATCATAAGCACCGGCATTCCAAAAAAATAGATCCGCAGATACAGTGCCGCCTGATCCAGTACATCATCCGGTGTTCCCATGAGTGTGAGCATAGGCTTTGAAGCACTTTCTCCAAGAACTACCAGGAACAGACCGCTTAATATAGCCATCATGATCGCTGTGTGTACCGTATCCTGGATATCTTTTTCTTTCTGTGCGCCATAATATCTGGCTGCTAAAACGTTAACACCCACAGAAAGCCCTACAAACACATTGATCATCAGATTGATCAAAGATGCCGTAGAGCCAACTGCTGCTAACGCTGTACTTCCCGCAAATCTTCCTACTACAATGATATCCGCTGCATTAAAAAGCAGCTGAAGGATACCTGAAAGCATAAGGGGAATTGAAAAAACAAGGATCTTGCCCAGAAGAGGGCCGTTACACATGTCTATTTCATATGATTTTTTCATTCTCTGTATGCTCCGCTCCCATCTAGCCTGCGGCCATCTATGGTACAGTTTGTCATCATCACGCCGTCTGAAGGGTTCAGATAATACAAGGCACCCATAGAGTCCTGCCAGCCTGTCAACATATATCCATCCATGCCAAAAAGATACCACTTATCATTGATCTTTGCCCAGGATGTAAGGTACTCTCCCTGATACTGGTAGCGCCATCCTTTTACATCTTTTTCCCATTTTCCCAGATGGATATTGCGGTAAGCAGCCATATCTGTTTCCGGAGCCATGGTAAAATAATATTCTTTGCGCTCATCATCCTTGGAAAATTCCACCATGTAACAGCGTTCCAGGGAGTCATAAACATCTCCTTTTTCGCTTTCACGGCTGAATGTTTCCGGGCGGACCACCGGATAATGTTCTCCTTCTTTCAGACCATATACACGGCATTCCAGATTTTTCTCTGTTCCGCCGTCATAAGTAACCAGGTAATAGCTTAAGGTCACATCATCCAGGTTTAAGGTGTCTGAATTTTTTGTAACGGTAAATGTATCTTTTTCAGATGCCCGGTTTCCCATTATATAGGAAGTATATCCATCATAAATAGGAGTCTGCCTGTTATTGATATCCATATGCAGGGTAAGGGGAACTTCTTTTTTAAAGGCAGAGCCAGCCTGAGAAGAGAAGGCGCTTCCGACAGCCAGAACTGCTGCCAGAAGCAATGTCACGCATTTTTTCACTTAACATCCTCCTCTCATCTGTCCTACTTTAAAATAACTTTCTTAAAGTTCTTCTTTCCGCGCTTAACTACAACGCCGTCACCTGCAAACTGGTCTTTTGCAAATACTGCCTTGATATCCTTGATCTGAGTTCCGTCAACAGATACACCGCCCTGCTCTACGTTTCTTCTTGCCTCAGAACGGGATGCAGCCAGGCCGGACTTTGTAAGAACGGTTAAAATGTCAATATTGTCATCTGCGAAATCTTCTTCACTTAACTCGCAGGTTGGCATATTATCTGTATTAGCGCCGCCTGCAAATAAAGCTCTTGCGCCTTCCTGTGCCTTTGTTGCCTCTTCTTCGCCGTGTACTAACTTGGTCAGCTCAAATGCAAGGATCTCTTTTGCCTTATTTAACTGGCTTCCTTCCCACTTGTCCATCTCATCGATCTGCTCTAATGGCAGGAAGGTAAGCATACGCAGGCACTTAAGAACGTCAGCATCACCAACATTTCTCCAGTACTGATAGAAGTCAAATGGAGATGTCTTTTCAGGATCCAGCCATACAGCGCCGGACTGGGTCTTGCCCATCTTCTTGCCTTCGGAGTTTAATAACAGGGTAATGGTCATAGCATGAGCGTCTTTGCCCAGTTTACGACGGATCAGCTCGGTACCGCCTAACATATTGCTCCACTGGTCATCACCACCAAACTGCATGTTGCAGCCGTAGCGCTGGAACAGCTCATAGAAGTCGTAGCTCTGCATCAGCATGTAGTTGAACTCTAAGAAGCTTAAACCTTTTTCCATTCTCTGCTTGTAGCACTCTGCACGGAGCATGTTATTTACAGAGAAATGAGGTCCTACTTCTCTTAAGAATTCGATGTAGTTTAAGTTCATCAGCCACTCAGCATTGTTTACCATCAGGGCTTTTCCATCGGAGAAGTCGATAAAACGGCTCATCTGCTTCTTGAAGCAGTCACAGTTGTGCTGGATGATCTCAGGAGTCATCATCTTACGCATATCTGTACGTCCGGATGGGTCACCTACCATACCGGTTCCGCCGCCGATCAGGGCGATCGGCTTATTTCCTGCCATCTGGAGACGTTTCATCAGGCACAGTGCCATGAAATGTCCTACATGAAGGCTGTCAGCGGTTGGGTCAAAACCGATGTAGAAAACTGCCTTTCCTTCGTTTACCATTTTACGGATTTCTTCTTCATTTGTTACCTGGGCGATCAGGCCTCTGGCAACTAACTCTTCGTAGATCTGCATTTTTTTCTTTCCTTTCGTCGCATTATATCTTAATTCTAAGTATAGCAATTTTTTCTTTCATGTACAAGGAACAGGGAATAAAAAAAGCTTCGTCCCCGCTAAAGGACGAAGCTGTAAGCCCGTGTTACCACCTTAATTCACAGACAGCTCACACTGCCTGCCTTAAAAGGTACACTCTTTCGAGGATACCCGGGTACTATAACGTGTACCATCTCCGTTGCAGCCTACTAAACTTTTATGTTATTCGGTGCAAAGCTCAGGGATGTATTCATGTTCTGCTTTCCATGCGCCTCTCATCTGCCGACTGCTTTCTGTATGCTTTTGCAGAAAATTACTTGTTCCCATCATTGCCAAGTCATGAAATTAAGGCTATTATAGGCAGTTATATCATTTTTGTCAATGGGATTTTTTTGCGTTGCAACTTCCACAAAGTTATACTATAATGAGTCCTAAAGAAAAAGAAGTGACTGCACCGGCAGACATTTGTTTTCATAAGTTGTTACATCGGGAGGATAAAGAAGACATGAGTTTCAAACTTGTAAATGAACTTCCAAGCCCGGCAGAGATCTTAGAACAGTTCCCTCTGCCTGAGAAGCTGGCAGTTTTAAAAGCTGAAAGAGATGAAGAGATCAAAAAAGTAATTACCGGAGAAAGCAACAAATTCCTTGTTATCATCGGACCTTGTTCCGCAGATAATGAAGATGCTGTCTGCGACTATGCAAACCGTCTTGCAAAGGTTCAGGAAAAGACAAAAGACAGACTTCTCATTGTACCAAGAGTTTATACCAATAAGCCAAGAACCACAGGCGAAGGCTATATGGGTATGCTCCATCAGCCGGACCCGGAAAAAAAGCCTGATATGCTTCAGGGAATTTTAGCGATCCGTCATATGCACATGAAGGTATTCCGTGAAACCGGAATGTCTACTGCTGACGAAATGCTGTATCCGGATAACCTTCAGTATCTGTCTGATATCATGTCTTATATTGCAGTTGGCGCGCGTTCTGTAGAGAACCAGTACCACCGTCTGGTAGCCAGCGGCTGTGATGTACCGGTTGGTATGAAAAACCCTACCAGCGGCGATCTCAGCGTTATGTTAAACTCTGTTGTAGCAGCCCAGCTGCCACATGACTTTATCTTCCGCGGTGATGAAGTTTCCTGCCCTGGAAATCCATTAGCCCATACCATCCTGCGCGGTGCTGTCAATAAACATGGACAGTGCATCCCGAACTACCATTATGAGGACCTGCACCTGCTCTTTGAGCTTTACTCCAAGAGAAACTTAAAGAACCCGGCCTGCATCGTAGATACCAACCACTCCAACTCCAACAAGAAGTATGCAGAACAGGTTCGTATCGCAAAAGAAGTGCTTCACAGCCGCCGCCATTCTGATGACATCCGTCATCTGGTAAAAGGCCTGATGATCGAAAGCTACATCGAGCCAGGAAACCACAAGATCGGCGAACACTGCTACGGACAGTCCATTACTGACCCATGTCTTGGATGGGATGAGTCTGAGAAGCTGCTGTATGATATTGCTGAGATGGCTGATTAAAAATTAAGATCGGTATTAAAAAACTCCGTTCCTGATATGATAACAGGACGGAGTTTTTTGTTTGCGATCTTTTATCTGCCTGCCATGTAGGCATTTGGGGATTTATATTTTTCAGGCAGCCAGTGCTGTAATTCCAAAATACGCAAGCACTACAACGCCTAAGATAATACGATAGTATCCAAAGAACTTAAAGTCGTGTCTGCGCACATATCCCATTAAGAACTGGATGGAATATACAGATACGCCAAAAGCAATAGCCATTCCCAGAATGGTGTAAAAGATCTGAGGACCAGTTAATACATTTCCTTTTACAAAAAACTTCACTAATTTTAAAAAACTTGCTCCAAACATGACCGGAATACCTAAGAAGAAGGAAAATTCTGCTGCCACGCCTCTGGAACAGCCAAGTACCATTGCTCCTAAAATGGTAGAACCGGAACGGGAAGTTCCCGGAACCAGGGAAAGAAGCTGGAACAGACCAATAAAAAGAGCTGTTTTAGTGGAAACATGACCAACTTTGGTAATGGATGGGTTAGCTGTAATAGAGCTGTTTTCCAGAGCAATGAACAGCACACCATAAATGATCAGTGTAGCTGCTACTACATATGCGTTATACAGATGAGCTTCCATCCAGTCATCAAATAAAAGGCCCAATACAGCTGCCGGGATACATGCGATCACAATCTTGATCCACAATGCCCAGGTTGCCTGCTTCTGTCTGGCTGATTTAGATGGGCTGAATGGGTTTAATTTCTGGAAATACATGACCGCAACTGCAAGGATGGCACCTAACTGGATCACTACCAGAAACATGTCTTTAAATGCGTCCGGCTGGTTTAAATGGATGATCTCGTCTACCAGGATCATATGACCTGTGCTGCTGATAGGCAGCCATTCGGTGAAACCTTCCACAATTCCCAGAACGATCACCTTTAAAATTTCTACTATACTCATTATTACTCCTTATATTTTTATCTTTATTTTTATATTTATTTTTCTATGTTTTCAATCTGCCAGTCAATCGGCTCCAAACCATGTTCCCTGAGAAAATCATTGGTCTTGCTGAAAGGACGGCTACCGAAAAATCCTCTATAAGCAGATAACGGGCTTGGATGAGGCGCCTCTAAGATCATATGCTTTGGATTGTTTAACATAGCCTTTTTCGCCTGGGCCGGTCTGCCCCACAGGATAAATACCATCGGACGGTCCTGTTCATTTAAGACCCGGATGGCAGCGTCTGTAAACTGCTCCCAGCCAATATCATGATGGGAATTGGCCTGATGGGCACGTACTGTAAGAACAGTGTTCAAAAGCATAACGCCCTGGTCCGCCCATTTTTTCAGATAGCCGTTATTTGGTATGTAACAGCCAAGATCATCTTGAAGTTCCTGATAAATATTCACCAGGGACGGAGGGATATCTATATCCGGCTTTACGGAAAAACTCAGTCCATGTGCCTGGCCGTCGTTGTGGTATGGATCCTGGCCAAGGATCACGACTTTTACATTTGCCAATGGTGTAAAAGAAAATGCATTGAAAATATCATCCGGCGCAGGAAATATCTTGCGGGTCTGATATTCGTGAAGTACGGTATCATATAATTTTTTATAATATGGCTTTTTAAATTCACCCTGCAATGGTTCAAGCCAGTCATTGGATATTGCAGCCATTTTTGCTCCTTTTCTTCTGTGATGTTGTATTTTTCACAGTCTTTTATCTGTTAATGCCAATATTTTTATCTACACAACAGATAATCTTATCTGCGCACAGAAATACCTCTGCCAGCCAGATAATCCTTCAGATCACAGATCTCCAGTTCTTTATAGTGGAATAATGACGCTGCCAGCACTGCATCTGCCTTTCCCTTAGTCAGTGCATCATAAAAATGCTCTTTTGTTCCAGCTCCGCCGGAAGCGATCACAGGAATACTGACCAGATCTGCTACAGCTGCAGTTAGTTCATTGTCATAACCGGCTTTTGTGCCATCACAGTCCATACTGGTAAGAAGAATCTCTCCTGCTCCTAAAGAGTCTGCTTTTTTTACCCACTCCAGCACATCCAGACCTGTATCTAAGCGTCCACCGTGTTTGTATACATTCCAACCGGAACCGTCTGCCCTGCGCTTTGCGTCAACAGCAACCACGACGCACTGTCTGCCGAATTTCTGGGCTGCATCATGGATCAGCTGTGGATTGTCAATAGCAGATGAATTAATGGATATCTTATCTGCGCCTTCACGAAGAAGCAGTCTGAAATCTTCTACTGTACGGATACCGCCGCCTACTGTAAAAGGGATAAATACCTTTTCTGCTACCTGACGCACCATATCCACTACTGTTTTTCTATGGTCAGAAGACGCTGTAATATCCAGAAATATAAGTTCATCTGCACCGGCTCTGTCATAAGCAGCTGCAATCTCTACCGGATCACCGGCATCTTTCAGATTTACAAAATTAACACCTTTTACCACCCGGCCATTATTCACATCCAGGCAGGGAATGATCCTTTTTGTAAACATATTTTCTCTTCCTTTCTCTGCGTACTTTTAAAATCTTTATGGCAGGCTGATAAAATTCTCAAGGATCTTAAGTCCTGTCTGACTGCTCTTTTCCGGATGGAACTGGCAGGCATAAAGATTACCTTTTTCCACCGCTGCATGGATATGGGTTCCATACTCTGTTGTTGCTGCCACTATATCTTCAGATCCTGCTTTCAGATAATAGGAATGGACAAAATATACATAGCTTCCATCTGGAATTCCCTTAAACAGTCTGGAGTTGGGATCGATCTTTAAAGAATTCCATCCCATATGAGGAACTTTCATTCCCGGCGTCTCCGGTATCTTAAGGATCTTTCCCGGTAGAAGTCCAAGACCTTCTACTCCCGGACTTTCTTCACTGCTTTCAAACATCAGCTGCAGTCCCAGGCAGATGCCAAGAAAAGGAATCCCTTTTTTTACAATCTCTTTTATCACATCCACCAGTCCATACTGATGCAGACGGTCCATGGCATCCCCAAAGGCACCTACGCCTGGAAGGATCACTTTGTCAGCAGCTAAAAGTTCTTCTCTGTCTCTGGTGATGACTGGTGTTTCTCCAAGAAAGATCAGCGCTTTTTCTACGCTTTTTAAATTTCCTGCGTCATAGTCTATTACAGCGATCATAGTCGTTCCTCTCTTTCGTCTTTTGTCTGTATATGCAGTTTATCTGCCATTTTCCGTTTTTTATTTTTCAAGCATCCAGCGAACTGAATTTTCATGGACAGAAACGCCTCTTTCCTCTGCCTCTTTTGGAAGCTGGTAAAAGTTTTCATTGATACGGTATAATTTTGATTTCTGATTAAAATAAATGATCTTCTCAAAAGGCCAGCGCATTACCGTAGGCGTAGAAAATCCCTCTCCCAGTTCCAGGATTACCAGAGAACGGTTAATGGTACCGGTCTGCCATTTCATATAATCTTTCCATCTTGGAAGATAGCCTTCTTCAATATATGTTTCTGCCTTTAAAGTATTTCCGGTAAGAGGCGCCTTGCAGTGTGGACAGATATCATCCGGTACTTCTCCTTCTTCCCAGATATCCTTTGTGCAGGCTTTGGAGCACTGTCTCCAGTGGATATTTCCACAGGGAGCTACGATCCTGTTTTTATCAAAAGGCATTTCGTAAATGGCTCCATCTGTTAAAGTAGTAACAATGTAATAATCTTTATCCTGGATCAGCTGATAAAGTTCCTCATAAGCTGCCTTCAGATCAGACTGGGCCGGATCGCTTAAATGACGGAAACGGATATCTTTTTCATCATCCCGCAGCGCCCATTCTTTCCCGATCCCGATCAGGACTTTCTGAGCCTCTTTTATCTTTTCTCTGACCTCTGCTTTTGTATTTTCCATGGATTTTTCTGCCTTCCTGCAAATTATGTCAATCAACATAATACCACAGACAGCCTTTCATTTCAATTAAACTGTTTATAAACACCGGCAAACGCCCGCATAAAAAAGATAATTTCAAAAAAGCAGGCAGAATTCCCCTCTGCCTGCTTCAAAACATTTATAATCTTTATTTAAACTGCTCTAAAATAGAAGTACCGATGGTTCCTTCCGGCATTTTCACTTCAAAGTTATCTGCAACTGTAGCGCCGATCACACCGAAGGTATCTGTTTCCGGCAATTTTCCGCCTTCTTTTAAAGACGGGGAATAAACCAGAAGCGGTACCTGCTCTCTTGTATGGTCTGTACCGGTCCAGGTCGGGTCATTTCCATGATCTGCAGTGATCATTAACAGGTCATCTTCTTTCAGATCCTGTAACAGTTCACCCAGCTTCACATCAAAGTTTTCCACTTCTTTTGCATAACCTTCCGGATTTCTTCTGTGGCCCCACAGCGCGTCAAAGTCAACCAGGTTGATAAAGCATAAACCTGTAAAGTCTTCATTTTTTGCAATATCAATGGTCTGCTCCATACCATGAACCGAGCTCTTTGACTTATACGCCTCTGTAATGCCTTCGCCGTCAAAAATATCACGGATCTTTCCTACAGAGATCACATCATATCCCTTTTCTTTTAATGCATCTAAGGCAGTCTTTCCTGTTGGTTTTAAAGCATAGTCATGACGGTTGCTGGTACGCTTAAACTCACCCTTTTTCTTTCCTACATAAGGTCTTGCAATAACGCGGCCTACTCTCCACTCATCTTTTAAGGTCAGTTCCCTTGCAATCTCACAGCAGCGGTAAAGTTCATCCAGTCCAAAAGTCTCTTCATTTCCGCAGATCTGAAGTACGGAGTCAGCGGATGTATACACGATCATGTGACCGGTTGCAATCTCTTCCTCTGCCAGCTCATCCAGGATCTCTGTACCGCTGGCGCTCTTATTTCCAATGATCTTATGTCCGGTGCGCTCTTCCAGCTCATGGATCAGTTCCGGCGGAAAACCATGATCCGTAAAGGTAACAAATGGCTTTGTGGTATAAATTCCCATCATTTCCCAGTGTCCTGTCATGGTATCTTTACCACAGCTTTTTTCGTTTAATACCAGCTGATAGCCCAGAGGATGTTCTGCCGGTGTTACTCCCTTTAAAGGATGGAGATTTGCAAGTCCCAGTCTGGTCAGATTTGGGATCTTCCAGTTATCATGTTTTTCTGCAATATGGCCCATGGTATCTGCCCCGTCATCCCCATAGGCAGCACCGTCTTTTGCATGGCCTGCGCCAAAAGAATCCATTACGATCACAAAAATACGTTTGAACTTCTTCATCGTTTATACTTCCTCCCATTGATTTCCCATGTTTTATACATTTTCTGCTTTCTTTCTGTCTCTAACATCACTATACACAAAAAGGAAAAATAAAAAAATGCCATATGGCACTTTTTACAGGAACAAATTTTCATAAAACCTTTTGCCATTATTATCAAATTTCACTTGAAGCTTCTTTGTAATAATGTTACCATGTACGTATTGTATGTTTCTCCCATTTTCCGGGAGTACATAACATTTCTCAGGAGGAAAATACCAATGGAACTGATTATACCGGAACACTATGATCCCCGTCTGGATATACGTGAGACCCAGGATGCCATTAAATATATCCGCGATACCTTTCAGAAAGAAATGGGACGCGAAATGCATCTGGAGCGTATTTCCGCACCTCTGTTCGTAGAAAAGAGCAGCGGTTTAAACGACAACTTAAACGGCGTAGAACGCCCTGTGTCTTTTGATATGGCTGCTATCCCCGGTGAGACTATGGAAGTAGTACACTCCCTTGCAAAGTGGAAACGTATGGCATTAAAAGAATATGGTTTCCAGCCAGGTGAAGGTCTTTACACCAACATGAACGCGATCCGCAGAGATGAGGAACTGGACAATCTCCACTCCTGCTACGTAGACCAGTGGGACTGGGAGAAAGTCATCAACAAAGAAGACCGCAATGAAAAGACCTTAAAGGATACTGTACGCCTGATCTTTAAGATCATTAAGCACATGCAGCATGAAGTATGGTACAAATATCCACAGGCTGTAAACCAGCTTCCAGATGATATTTTCTTTATCACCACCAGCGAACTGGAAGCAATGTATCCGGACAAAACACCAAAGGAACGTGAAAACCTGATCACCAAAGAACACGGCTGCGTATTCTTAATGCAGATCGGTGACAAACTGGCAAGCGGAAAGCCGCATGACGGCCGCGCACCGGACTATGATGACTGGAAATTAAACGGTGATATTCTTTTCTGGTATCCAACCTTAAACTGCGCTCTTGAGATCTCCAGTATGGGTATCCGTGTTGATGAAGTTTCCTTAAGAGAACAGCTTGAAAAATCCGGCTGCATGGACCGTATGGAACTTCCATACCACAAAATGCTTTTAAACGGCGAGCTTCCATATACCATCGGCGGCGGTATCGGACAGTCCCGTCTGTGCATGCTTTTACTTGACAGAGCCCACATCGGAGAAGTACAGGCAAGTATCTGGCCTAAAGAAATGCGTGACACCTGCAAGAAGCACAAAATTTACTTACTGTAATCACAGGAGAGCCGATCATTTATGGGGAATTCTATTTCGATCTTCTTTCTCATCGAGGCTGTAGGTACCATTGCCTTTGCGTCCTCCGGCGCAATGGTGGCGATCCGGCAGAACCTTGATCTTTTGGGGATCATTGTATTAGGTGTTACAACGGCAGTTGGAGGCGGTATGATGAGGGACATCCTTTTAGGGATCGTTCCTCCCAGCCTCTTTACAAACCCGATCTACACGATCATGGCATTTATTACTGTCATGGTCCTTTTTATCGTCATCCGTATGAACCAGCATTTCCTGGAAGGTGACTGTATCGTCACCTATGAAAAGCTGATGAATATCTTCGATGCCATTGGACTGGCTGCTTTTACAGTAACCGGGATTGATACGGCTGTAATGGCAGGATACGGGGATTATCATTTTCTCTCCGTTTTCTTAGGTGTGCTTACCGGTGTAGGCGGCGGACTTTTAAGGGATATTATGGCAAGGCAGACCCCTTATATCCTGAAAAAACATGTTTATGCATGTGCTTCCATTGCAGGTGGGATCTGTTATTCCTTCCTGCTTTCCAGCCCTGTGAATAATGATATTGCCATGATCACAAGCGCTGCTTTGGTCATTGCCATCCGGCTTTTGGCTACTCATTATTGCTGGAACCTGCCAAGAGCGCTAAAGCAGTCCTGATCTCATTTTCCACAAAAATATGAAATTCCAGCTCCAAACTTAAATAGGGCTTCTGTGGAACACACATATCACAAAGGATTAGAAAAGCAAGGACGCATCTTTCCACCCTTGCTCTATTTTATCAATATTTTTATAATCTTGCCAACAATTCGCCCGGTGTAAATGCAACAACCTTGCTTTTCACAAAATCTTTTATATTTCGCGTTACTATATAGTCAGCATGAATCGCTTCCGCAGTTGCACTTTGTACCGCATCTTCGAAGTCTGGCCATTTCATATTCACGGATTTTTCCAAAATCATCGGACTAAAATCTGTAAACTCAAAAATCAAATTCAGATTATGAAATTCATGTTTTGGCAATGGTGTTTCGTGAAAAAATATGGGTGTGTCCTTCGTATCAATTCTGCTGATTCGTTCTTTTACAAGCATTTCCTCTCCTCTGTTTCCTGCTTTTTACTTTAATACTTACTCCTGTTTTCCTTGCCATAAGGCTACGCCTTGCAATGCTTACAACATGATCGCTTTCATAATTTCCTGAACAGTATTGCAGGTATCTTCAAAGGAAATATCCTTTGCGTAGTCATATTCGCGTCTGTATTTTTCCCACAGCTTTCGAAGGGTATCGCTTTCCCGGATAAGAGAACCTCCATATAACGCAGAACCTTCGGCTTCACGCGAAGCTGATCTGCGTACTTCATCAGTTTGTGAATATTTTTGTCTTTGGAGTCCGCATAGCGTTTCATAGCCTCACTGACGATCTGGATATCGCTGCCGCTGCCGCGCAGGATATCGCACAACGTCCGCTCCAAATCATAAACGCGGATTGGATTGCCGGACGGAGATTTAATTTGGATTTGCCCAAACTCATAATTTTCAGGCACAACGCGTTTGATGATCAAGTTTTCTTGCTTCAGAGACGGCGCATTGTAGCCTTTCGGAAAGGTCATCGTATATTTCGCCGGGGTACGGTCCGAATAACCCAGCAGGTACAGTGCGGTATCGTGGGAATAGATTCCACGTCCGTACTTACGCTGCAAAAGGTAAAAATCGTCCTCCCACACATTAAATTACAACAAAATAATGTGCGTTCGTCAAAAAAGTTGTTTAATGCTTCATTAAAATATTACAGGAATATATTACTATAAGTCGCGCCCTATATGATATCAACATCTGGTCATCACATTCCAGTAAATGTCACAATGCCGAAAAACAGACAGATCGCAGCACCGTAGAAATATAAGAATCCACCAAACACTGGCTTTCTTGGGCGGTTTTCCGTGATGAGATCCGGCCGGTCTGGCTTATAATATCCAACCACCTGCTTTCCCACATCTCGTTTACTGGAAACCGACTGAAAACTGAGGTACCGGTATGTTTTTCCATTCACCGAATATTCGTAAGTTGGAAGATATACCTTTTCGCGGCGCAGCTTTGAACTTCCATCCGGCTGATCCTCCCACCTGTCATATTCAGACTCTTCCACATGCACCACTTTCATCATGGTACTGGCTGAATATAACCGCACATCACGTTTGTAACCATTTTTTGCTCCTCTCCTCTCCAGAATACCAAGCCAGGCAAAAAGCACTGCAGCAATGCTGAAGCCGAGGCCCGATGTGATATCGTCTATATACGGGAACGGCAACGCTACCAGTGCGATCGCAAGGCTAAACCCACACACCAAGATTTTAACTCTTTTCATACACACCTCCGACCATTTATATTCCGGCTGATTTATTTTTCTTTTCCATCCCATGCAAATTCGCATTGTGTTCCCCTGGTAGCGGGGGAATAGCCACATTCATCATCATGTTTATGGACGCACTTGAGCACTTCCGTATAGCAATCGTCTGTGTGCTCGTGACTGCAGGCTGTTCCTGTTGTTCCTTCAGAGTAGCCGCACTCATCGTCATGCTCGGGGTGATGTTCACACAGATTGCCTGTACCTACGGTTATGCTGCTTCCTGTTTGTGTGCCGGCTGCGGCAGCTACCGATTGAGAGCAGAGCGAAAACAGCATGGTTCCGCAAAGCAGCGAAAGAAGCGTTCCGCCAGCCCTGCCGCCATTGCGCTTATGCAGTTCCTGTGATAACTGCTCATCTGTCATTTTCTGTTCTGCCATATTCTTCCCTTTCCACCACGTCGGTTAAAGCGGGGCCCTCGATCAGGCGGTTCAGCACGCTGCCCAGTTCCTTTAAAGATCGGATGTAGCTTCGACGCGCCGCATCCAGGTCACTCAGGTCTACGCTGCTCGCTATAGTTGCAATACCGAAATCCGTTTCCAATACCAGGGAAAAGATCTTTCCCTCCCAGCAAAAACTCAAGATCTGCCCTTCCACATCCTGATCAAACTTCGTCAAAAAATCGATGAACCGCGGGGTAAGACGACACGCGGCATCCTGCTTGCTGTTTGCCGTGACGCAGAAGCTGCAGTCAAAGATATTATTGCCTGTCAATACACCGCATGGACTATCCTCCGTCCGCACATTAGCAAGAACGGGCGAGGGAACCGGAACCCATGTCCTGCAGCGAAGGACGATGCCCTTAAAGACCATTTTCCTGCAGGTTTCATAGCCATCGTGCGAACATCCTCTCTGGTACACATGATCCAGCTGTACATTAGCGGCAGAAAAATGTATGCCGCCATGATCGCCCTCGTGGAAGTTCTCCACGGTGCACTCCTCCCATTTGCCGTCCAGCAGATGATGCGCCCTCATGAACGGTTCATCAATGCACATTTCCTGGGTGTGGATATCCGGCCCGAAAGCCTTTTCCCACTCTGCGCGGAAAAAGTCTCCCATCTGCTCCTGCATCAGGACTTTCAGTTTTTTCTGTGCCCCACCGCTGAAAAAGGACGCGCAGAAAATGCCGCCAAAAAACAGCACTGCCACAAGGAGCGATTTGAGTGCCTTATTCTGCAACACAAAATAGAAAATGGCACCGCTCACTGCGCCAACCACTCCCACCCAGAACCAGATGACGGACATTGCCTGATAATGTCCCAGCTTTTTTGACAGCTCTGCATCTGTCATCTTTATCGGTTTGGAGGAAACGGAAGCTCTATTTTTTTTCTTCATAAAACTCCCCCCTTAATCACAAAGGCTGAAATACAGACTGCAGTACGGTTCTAAGGTATCAAGATCCAGAACACAGGCTTCCGGAGAAATGCTGTCCAGCTGCATCTTTCTGGCACTTTCCTGGTAAGTATCCGGTTCCGCCTGAGCCGCGAACACAAGGCCATCGTAGTCGGCCGGCATATAGACGGAATAACTCTTAGTCAGGACCGCACCCCAGTCACCCACCTGGAAATTCCAGTCTGTGGAATAGGTGAATTCGATCAGATAGCTGTTTCCTCTCCAGCTGACGGTGTGAAGATAATAGTTGTCGCCGCGACTGCTGTTGTTAAACGTCGATCCCGCTGTCAGCCACATGCCTGTATAGGCATCGTACAGTTCGCTGGACACAACGACCGTCCCATTCGCAGCAGTTGAAATTGCACTTTCCGGAATATAGCAGATCGCGTCAAAATGCAGATCACGGATGCCGTCATGGATATCATCCGCCTTTTTCGTAACTTCCCAATAGCAGTCACTCCGGCGGTAGCCATTGCCTTCCCCGGAATAGCTGCTTGCGCCATTTGCTAACAGGAATGTACCAAGTTCCACTTCGGCATTCATTTCTAGGCCATTTCTGGTAAAATAAGGCACGCTGGACTGGATCGCTTCTACCGGAAACAGACTTCCGCCATTGGTAAGATCCATCAGATCGCCACTGATCGTAAGATCAAGCTGTAAGGTGTCACCGCTTCCATCAAAGTGAAGCGTAATTCCGTTTTCTTCCACCCAAAGCGTACCCGATTCAATCACATCATCCTGGTCATTTACAAATTCCCAGGTGGAATCATCGTGGATGCGCAGCCAGCGGTTCTCCCCCTGATATTCCCAGAGCCCCACATAGTCTTCCAGGTTCATAGCCGGATCCGTTTCCTCAGCAGTATCCTGGTCTTCCTCCCCGATCGTAATGGTGGAAAGATTATCTCCATATTCATCAATGAAGCTGACCAGAACATCACTTTCCCCATCGTGGGTAATCGTTCCGCTGCCGGCCACCACACCGCTGGTCCGCCAGTCATCACCCGCCACGTCGCCGGAAGCACCGCAGGCCACTAGGCTAAGACCAAGCACTACAGGCACAGGAGCAAGGCCGGAACAGGAAGCAAATATATTTTCTTTTTTAAGGCCATCTCTTTCTGCTGGTCATTCACTTCTTTCATAGTATTCATTTGTATATCCCCAGTACATAGCTCCCGGTTCCGCTAAGGTGATCGGATAAAACACATCGTCAAACTGCTCAGAAACGGCAAAGTACTGATCATCGCCCCGCTCATTTACCTGGAGGATTCCTGAATCCACTTCAGCCGGATCCCCGTCACCATCCGGGCGCTCTGAAAGGCTCCAACTGCCATCCTTTTCGATCTCGATCACACTGGCCGCATCTGCCTCTCCATCTAAAAACCAGACCCCGGCCAATTCCTCACAGTCACTTTCACTTACATCTCTCCCCAGAGGTTTCTTGGTAAACACACCGAAGGAGTCGATATGAAGTGCCCCATCCTCATCCCGCCAGACATGATGAGCCCAACCATCATGTTCATTGTAGAAATAGTCTGCTTCATACTCCGGCACAAGCTGGATATAACCGCTGGCCATCAGGTTGTCATCCTCGTCGTACCATTCAAAGCGGTCTTCCCCACTGCCGTTTAAACCCACGATCAGTTCGCTGTCATCTTCGCCGATCCAGGTACCCCAGTACATGTCATAAACTGCCGTGATATCCGGATCCTTCACCATTCCTTCAAAAGACTCCGGAGCACTGTTTTCAGTCTCTTCGTAGTCTTCCTGGTCATCGCTGCTGCCTTCGCTTTCAGCCCCTCCACCGCAGGCAGCAAGGCCCAGACACACTGCCAGTGTGATTACGGGAAATAACTTACTTTTCCATTTTTTCATCCTGCATTCCTCCCTTTTCGCAAAGCTGCGTTAGTGTTCCTGTTCTGCCATGGACAATATTTCATCGTGGCTCAGCTCCACATCTCCGAAGCGGACAAAGATACCGTTGGTCACAACACTACTCCACACGTTCTTATCCGCAAGCGAAAGAAAACGGATCTTATCCAGATAAGGCTTCATGTCCAGCAAAAGCCGGCTTCCCGATACAAAATCGACCTGCAAAATATAATCGGGCAGCGTTGTAACATCCTTTAGATATCTCCGTTTCAAGAGTACCCTCCTTTCTGCCGTGTCATAAAGATATTAAAAAATCCACCGTACTGATATTGTACGGTGGATCCTATGGGATAACCATTAACTAAAGGTTAGGGATTTGGTAAGAACAGCTCTACAAGCTGACTCCTTTTTGTTCTGGTATCGCCCTCAATATGAAGTTTGGAATAAATCTGATTTATGTACTGCTGCTGATGGCAGGACGGCTCATCTGGCTGCTGGCGCTGCGGGAGATGGGCCGCAGGCTCTCCTGCAGTCTTTCCGATATGTATATGGTATTCAGATTCCATTTTGTTTTTGGCATATGCACACCCCATTTTTATTTCATCGTCTTATTTATTCTTTTTTACTGTGTCCAAAAACAACTGGTGGATACGGTCATCTTCATCCAGTTCCGGATGAAAGGACATTCCAATCTGATTTTTATACTGTACAGCTACAATATTTCCATCTGCTTTTGCAAGCACTTTTACGCCTTCCTCTGCTTTTTCCACAAAAGGCGCCCGGATAAAGGTCATAGGCACTTTTCCAATGCCTTCAAATTCTTCTGTTGTGTGAAAGCTGCCAAGCTGTCTTCCATAAGCATTTCTTCTTACGGAAACAGGAAGTGTAGCAAAATAACGGTGGTCATCATTGGTAAGGTCTTTTGCCAGAAGGATCAGTCCTGCACAGGTGGCAAGTACCGGCATCCCCGCTTCTATTTTTTCTTTTAAAGCATCAAACATGCCAAGTTCTTTTAACAGCTTTCCCTGAACCGTACTCTCACCGCCGGGAAGTACCAGACCGTCAAAATCCTCTTCCAGGTTTTCTTTTTTTCGCAGTTCGATACACTGGGCTCCCAGCTTTTCAAGCTTTTTCTCATGCTCAATGAAAGCGCCCTGAACTGCTAAAACGGCTATCTTCATCTTATTTTCCTCTTTCTGCCATTAAAAGCTTGATCTCCTGCTCATTAATGCCTACCATGGCTTCTCCTAAGTCCTCAGAAAGCTCTGCTAACATCTTCTGGTCTGTATAATTGGTAACTGCCTTTACAATGGCTGCTGCACGCTTCTTTGGATCTCCTGATTTAAAGATACCGGAACCTACGAATACGCCTTCTGCTCCTAACTGCATCATAAGAGCTGCGTCTGCAGGTGTTGCAACACCGCCTGCTGCAAAGTTTACAACTGGAAGACAGCCGTTTTTATGTACATATTCTACCAGGTCATAAGGCACTCTTAATACTTTTGCCTCTTCAAACAGTTCATCTTCTCTCATGGATACGATCTTTGCGATCTCCTGATTCATCATGCGCATATGGCGCACTGCCTGGACAACATCACCGGTTCCAGGTTCGCCTTTTGTACGGATCATGGAAGCACCTTCGTTAATCCTTCTTAATGCTTCTCCTAAGTCCTTTGCGCCGCATACAAACGGAACTTTGAATTTTCTCTTATCAATATGGAATACATCATCTGCAGGGGATAATACTTCACTTTCATCAATGTAGTCGATCTCAATGGCTTCTAAAATCTGTGCCTCTACAAAATGTCCAATGCGGCATTTTGCCATAACAGGAATGGAAACTGCCTCCTGGATGCCCTTGATCATCTTCGGGTCACTCATACGGGATACGCCGCCTGCTGCGCGGATATCTGCAGGAATACGCTCTAAAGCCATAACCGCACATGCGCCTGCTTCTTCTGCGATCTTTGCCTGCTCCGGTGTGGTAACGTCCATGATCACGCCGCCCTTTAACATCTGTGCCAGCTGCTTATTTAATTCGTATCTCTCTGTATTTGTATTCATCTTTCAAACCTCCTGGTCTTATCTGATATATTTTTGAAATATTTTATTGATTGGCCCGAAACGTTTTGGATTGACTAGAGTATAACGTATATGTGGACTTTTTATAATAGCCAATTATCATATTTTTAACCAGTCCAGTTTGCATATAAATTAAGCTGCATCTACCGGTTGTTCAGTAAATACAGCTTGGGATATTTGTTATTATTTTTCTTTATTGGATACGTTTATTCTTCTGCAAGAGCAGCCGCTTTATCACTGTTCCACTGGATTGCATCATATGCTTCACCAATGTTTAACATATGGTCACCAATACGCTCATAATCTGTAAGCATTTCAGAATACAGGATAGAGGACTCTACATTACAGTGGCCTTCGCGCATACGGTCGATCTGGTTCTGACGGAAGTTGTCGGTGATATCATCGATCTTCTGCTCGATCGCCTGGATCTTCTCCAGGGTAAAGTCACTGTCTCCGGCTGCTGCCTTTCTCAGAAGCTCCATACCTAATGCACAGCTTTCGTCCATGACTTTAAATTCATTTTTTGCATAATCAGAGAAGTTCAGGTTCTTTTCCTGAATGGTCTGGGCATATTCTGCCAGGTTCATTGCATGATCGCCAATTCGCTCGATATTTCCTAAAATACTGTACATCTTATTTAATGCTTCAATATCCTGAGGTGTCTGGTCTAAAACAAGAACCTTGGAAATCTTCTTTGACAGACGTACATTGGAAAGATCGATCTCCTCTTCTCTGTCTGCGATCTCCTGGATACCATTTTCACCCGGTCCCTGTTCCATGGCCTTAAAGCTGTCAGAAACATTGGAAGCAGCTATAGCCAGCATATCCCGGATTTCTTCATGGATCTGGCTGATGGCAATGGTAGAAACACCCAGATGATGCTTGGAAGCCATCAGGCCTTCAAACCACTGGTCTGCATCCATCACATGCTTTACCTGGGTATCCGGAAGGATCTTCTTTGCAATATTTACTAACATCGGCCCAAATGGGAATAATATTACAGTTGTGGCAATATTAAAGATGGTATGCACATTTGCGATCTGTGCAGCAGGATTTGCCGGGTTAGTGGTAATCATCCAGTCTACGAATGGTGTTACCATACACAGTACCACAAAGATAACTGTACCGACTACGTTGAACATCAGATGGATGGCTGTAGTACGTTTTGCATTTCTGTTGGTTCCCACAGAAGCCAGAACAGCAGTGATACAAGTACCGATATTCTGACCGAACAGTACGAACACAGCGCTGTGAAGGCCTATCACGCCGCTTACAGCCAGTGCCTGTAAGATGCCGATAGAAGCTGCGGAAGACTGGATCACTGCAGTAAACAGCGCACCTGCCATAACACCTAACAGCGGGTTTTTAAAGCTGGTCATCAGCTGGATAAATTCTGGTTCATCACGAAGAGGAAGCATTGCATCGCTCATCATTCCCATACCGATGAAGATAACGCCTACTCCGGCAACAATGCCGCCGATGTGCTGCAACTTTTTATTCTTTACAAAAACCACCAGTACAACACCGATAAATGCGATCAGCGGTGCTAAAGCGCCTACGTCTAATGCGATCAGCTGTCCGGTAATGGTGGTACCGATATTAGCACCCATAATGATCCATACAGCCTGGTTAAGTGACATAAGACCTGAGTTTACAAAGCCTACGGTCATAACAGTTGTAGCTGAAGATGACTGGATCAGTGCTGTGATGCCTGCGCCTACCAGGATTCCCATAAAGCGGTTGGTGGTCAGCTTTTCCAGGATCTGCTTCATCTTGTTTCCGGCAGCTGCTTCCAGATTGTTGCTCATCATCTGCATTCCATACAGGAACAGCGCCAGACCTCCCAGAAGGCCCAAAAGCAATTCAACTCCCATTTTTTACTCCTTTTTCCTAAGGAACAGGGTATTTTTACATTATCTATATATTGATAATATATGTTTTTTCCTGTTCTTTACTTGATTTTTACTTTGAGTTTACACTTGCTCATTATACGGGATATTTTCTCAGTCGTCAATACGGATTGTTGGACGGTTATGTAAAGTTCAGGTAAATTGTTTGTAAAATTACGCTATATTATCTATATATCGATAATATATTTTAACAGTTTTGAAGCAAAAAAAGACCGCCCTGAGCAGGGCGGTGGGGTGCATATGGTCCACTCACAGTCACGCGCTGACGCGCTCCGCTGCCTGCTGGCGCAGGCGGGCCATTCGTTAAGGGCAGAAGAAAAACAAATGACCGCCCCGAAAACGGGACGGTCGCTTGTTTTTCTCTTCTGCCCTTACATCAGAGACAGATATAAGTTCTTAATATCCTCAAAGGTCGGATCCTTTGGATTGCCTGGACGGCACGCATCATCCATTGCGGACTGTGCAAGGAAGTCTACATCTTCTGCCTTAACGATAGCCTTTAAGTCAGCTGGGATACCAACATCAGCGGACAGCTTCTTAACTGCATCTACAGCTGCCTTGCGGTATTCTTCCTGGCTCATGTTCTCTACGCCTTCAACGCCCATTGCGATAGCGATATCTTTGTACTTGGTTCCTGTGCATGGTGCGTTGTATTCCATAACAGTTGGAAGCAGGATTGCATTTGCAACACCATGAGGAGTATCATAAACAGCACCTAAAGCATGTGCCATGGAATGAACAATTCCTAAACCTACGTTGGAGAAGCCCATACCTGCGATGTACTGTCCTAAAGCCATTCCTTCACGGCCTTCTTTTGTATTCTCGCAAGCGCCTCTTAAGTTCTTGGAGATCAGCTCGATTGCCTTTAAGTGGAACATATCGGTCATCTCCCATGCGCCCTTGGTGATGTATCCTTCGATTGCATGTGTTAAAGCGTCCATACCGGTAGATGCGGTCAGTCCCTTTGGCATAGAGGACATCATATCCGGGTCAACAACTGCGATTACAGGGATATCGTGTGTATCTACACAAACGAATTTACGTTTCTTTTCTACGTCAGTGATAACGTAGTTGATAGTAACTTCTGCTGCGGTTCCTGCTGTAGTTGGAACTGCGATGATCGGGATAGATGGCTTCTTGGTTGGAGCTACGCCTTCCAGGCTTCTTACATCTTCAAATTCAGGGTTAGCAATGATGATGCCGATTGCCTTTGCTGTATCCATAGAAGAACCACCGCCGATAGCGATCAGATAATCAGCACCGGATTTCTTAAATGCAGCTACACCGGTCTGTACGTTCTCGATGGTTGGGTTTGGTTTAATATTGGAGTAGATCTCATAAGCAAGACCTGCATTGTCCAGTACATCAGTCACTTTCTTTGTTACGTTAAATTTGATCAGGTCTGGATCTGAACATACGAAAGCCTTCTTGAAAGCTCTTGCTTTTGCTTCGTTAGCGATCTCAGCGATAGCGCCTGCGCCATGATAAGAAGTTTCATTTAATACAATTCTGTTTGCCATGATACATTCTCCTTTTTTATGAAAATATACTCTCTGGATACAAGATCCGGAGCAGTTTTGTGTTTCATGTTGTTTTCCTTTGTTTCGTTAATATTATAACAACACTTTAACAAAAATAAAAGTGACAAACTTGCCCGTCTGTCACTTTTTGAGAATATTTTTTGTTTTATATAAGTTTTATTATAAAAATCACACATAAATGATCACGTATACGTTCTTATATTATCCGTATATCGATATTATCGTTTTGTGTTATATATAACAAAGTTTTCCGTTTTACAGCAGTTTCAGCTCATCAAATACAGCAGCCAGTCTTGGAGGCATAGCTTCCACCAGCTTCTTTGACATTTTCGCCGGTGAGTCTTTCATTCCTGTAAGGACCCATTTTACTGTCATATACACAGAGCCCCTGCAATACATTTCCAAAAGGAACTGCAGATCTTCTCCCAAGGGTCTGCTGGTCTTTCGTCCGATCAGATCCTGATAAAACTGTAAGATCAGTTCAAAATCATGTTCTTTTAAGGAGTTGCGGTCGTCACTGCGGAATGCCTCTGTAAAGAACACTTTTTCATTGACGATAAATTCAAATTTCTGTGTCAGGCTTTCTCCTACTGTATGTCCCATGCCGATCTGCTCAAAGGACTGGAGCACCAGTTTGTCAAAATACCAGTTGATCAGGTCATATTTATCTAAAAAATTCCGGTAAAAGGTCTGTCTGGCAACGCCGCAGCCTTCCACAATATTTTTTACAGTTATCTTATCCACCGGCATCTGCTTCATGCATTCTTTCATGGATGCTGCCAGTTTGTATTTCGTTTTTTCCTGCTTTCCTGCCGGTTCCATATTTTCCTCCCACTATACAGCTATGTGATCTGCCCACAGACAGAATTTCAGCACAAGGCCCCCGGCATGCCATTTCACATGCCGAGGGTCTGTATTTTTTCCACCCCTTATTTCTATCATACCAGAAACATAGGGCTGTGACTATCTGTTTTTAAACTATCTGTTCTTGAAAATAGAGATGATGGCCTGCCACATCTGTACCAGAACATTCCACATTCTCTTTAACGGGCCTTCATTTGCCTTCTCTGTTTCTGCATCGGTTTCCTTATGGTTTTCATCATCCAGACTGATCTCATCTGTACGAAGGACTACCTGTAAGGTCTTAGGGGCCGGGTTCTTATCAGAAGTAAAGGAAACCTTATCTTCTGACGGATCAATAAACAGGAAGCGGTTATCGGTGTCGAATTTATCCAGCTGCTCATCCATAACATCTTTCATGGTACGGCCTGCTGTTCTCACACCTGTAGTACTGTCTAAGATGCTGAGGCTCTTATCAAGCAGTTCCATACTGCCTCTTAAACTGTTCTTTGCTGCCTCATCCATATCACCGCTGGTTGCCTTTAATGTGTTCTGCACAATGGTCATAGTGCTGACACCTTTGTTCATGGCATCTGTGGTGCGGTCTACCAGCTCAGAAAGGTCATCTAAGGATGCCTGCAGATCCGGATAATACATATCCAGGGAGTCATGAAGAGCTGTCAGATCTTCGATCATCATGTCCATGCTGTCTGTCAGATCTGCACCATATTCTGCTGCATCTCCTACATTATCCATCAGATTGGATGCAACCTGAGTAAATTCACGGCTGTCCTTATCGATCTTTGTTAACATCTGATAAAGAGTCACAAGATCCACACTGGATGAAGCTGCTACCAGAGGCACATCATGTTTTTCAATATGCGCCCGGCTGAGTGTCTGTGTATCACTGGTATCTGCTGCATCTGCGCTGTCTGTATCATCTGTTGTGTCTGTGGCATCTGAACCATCTGCGGTACCTGCATCATCTGCTGTATCCGAACTGTTATCTGCCTCTGCTGCATTTTCCCCTGTATCAGAAACATTATCTGTTGTATCAGAAACAGCTTCGCTGCTCTTATTTTCTTTTGCTGCATCTGCGCTGCTGCCTGTCTTTGTACCGGCATCCTGATCATCCACTGTACTTCTTGTATCATTCAGAGCCTCGTCATACAGATCCAGTGCTTCTGCATCATAGTCCTGAAGGTCTTCGATCAGTCCCGGAAGTGCCTCCAAAATAGTAGTGGTCTGTACCTGGAACTGGGCATTGTTCTGGATCAGCCATGCCATATCTTCTCTTACATCATTTAACTGTTCCCCTAAAGACTGGGAAGTGGTGCTGATATTGCGCAGACGGTTATACATCTTGCGCAGAGGTTCCTGCATATCTCCCATGGTATTTACAATATCACCCATGCTGTTATGCACGGTCTCTGCCGCATCCTTAGCAGTCTGCAAATGTGGGACCAGAGTTTCCAGCTGCTGTGACAGCGCTGTCAGTGACTCCAGAGTCTGATCATTTCCGGCTAAAATACTGTCTTTATTGGCACTCCATTTCTGTCTTGCGCTTTCAGCAGAAGAAACGCCGGACTGTACCTGGTTGATGCCGTCACGCATGGACTCCACTGATTTAGCCATCTGCTCCAGACTGTCATATAAAGCATCTCCTGCGTCTTTCCATGTATCCTTTGCTTCTTTCAGGTCCTTAATATGGTTCAGGTCATCAATAGTGCCCGGTGCCATTGCCATGATCACACCGGTAGTTTCAAAACTGTCTGTACCAATACGGACGGTATAATCTCCTTCTTCCCCCGGAAGGGCGGAAAATACAGCTGCTGTGGTGGATCCAAGGCTCTGGATCTGGGCGCCATCTGCGTCTACACTGTAGCATTTAGACATATCTACAGGAACTGTCACCATTAACATCATGTTGTTGCGGTAATACAGATTAGCATTATCATTGGGCGTAGCCTTCACATTGATCTCGATCAGGCCGTTTGCACCTGCCAGTTTGTCACCATCTGTTGGAACACCGTTTAACTTATAGGACACATCAAAATCCCATGGAAGTACCACCTGTTCATTGTCCATGGTACACTTATAATAGAAACGGCCCTTCTGACCTTCCGGCAGGTTCCAGGTTACACTTCCATCTCCTAAAACCGGAGCATCACTGGTACTCATATTTTCTACATTGATGTAATTTCCATAATCAGTGATCTCACCAAGGCCATTTAAATTTACCCCTTTTACTACGTTTACCTTTGTTGTTTTTCCGTAGTAATCCAGGTTCACATACATGGTCTCATCTATATCTGCACCTGCCGGTGCGCCATATACAGGAACGCTGCCTGCTGATGTGCAAAGCAATGCTGCCGTTAAAACAGAAGCTGTCACTCTTTTTCTAAATCTCATTTCCATCTACCTCCGCTGTCTGACTGCCTCTTCTTGCCAGGGCTGCTGACGCTTTTTTCTTAACTGCCCCAATTCCGGATTTTACTAAGGCTTTCCTCTTTTCATGCCTTCGTTTTAAATACTTCTTAAAGCGGTCCATTTCATTACTTGTGATTATACCGTCACAGAGGACTAGCAGTGCCGGCAAAATGGTAAGTACCAGACACACGCTAAACAATGCACCTCTTCCGATCAGATGTCCCAGTCCGCCTATAGCCGCCGTACTGGAGATCATATATACAATGTAACCTGCCAGTATCAGGATAGTTCCCGAAGTAAATACTGAGGAACAGGACATGGCCAGTGCCTCCACCACAGCTTCCTTCTTCTTCATGGTCTTTCTGCAGGCCATATAGTTATTAGTAAGCAGGATCGAATAGTCTACTGTAGCCCCCAGCTGGATACTGCTTACGATAATATAGCCCATATAAACCAGCGTCTCGCCAACCAGATAAGGCACCGCCATATTGATATAAATAGCTGCCTCAATAGGGATCATAACAATGATGGGCACCAGTACAGACTGGAAACTGAACATGACTACCACAAATACACTGATCAGGGACAGCACATTAACTCTTGCATTATCCGCTGTGATCGTAGTCTTAATATCTTGCGTAGAAGGAGTTTCACCTGCCACATAAGAGTCTTCCGGGTAATATTTCTTCACAATATCACGGATATCATTGGTATACTCAAAAGCCTTGTCACTTTCTGACTTGGTCCTTATGTAGATCAGCATACGGCTTGTGGTATCTGTATGCAGCTGGCTGGTAATGGAATAAGGGAGAAAATCTTCCGGTACACCTTCCGGCAGTGTATTTGCCATGGATGTTACGCTTTTTACATATTCCAGATCTTCGATCTCATCAGACATTGCCTTTTCTGTAATAGCTGATGTATTTGGATAAATGGCAACCAGCATATTGCTGCGGCCAAATTTCTCATTGATGGCCTGCTCATCTGCATAGACCTGGGTTCCTTCGCTGACACCTACTGCACTGTTTCCGAATAAGAAACTGTTCATTCCCTGGGCAGTATAAGCAAAAGGAACTACCAGGATCATGATCACCAGTGCAATATTACGGATCTTGTAAATGCCTCTTCCCATTTTATGGAAATCCGGCAGGAACGGACGATGTGCCGTCTTTTCATTCCATTTCGCAAAGCGGAAGATCATGGCCGGCATGAAAAGTACAACTGTTAAAAGACTGAATACAATTCCTTTTGCCAGTACCAGACCCATATCAAAACCAATACTGAATTTCATGAACATCAGGGCCACGAAACCTGCTATAGTAGTAAGGCTGCTGGTGAAAATGGAATTGATCGCTGCATCTACCGCATCTACCATGGCTTCTTCATCAGAAAGCCCTTTTTTCTTTTCTCTGGTAAATGCATCTAACAGGAAAATGGAGTAGTCCATGGAAGTTGCCAACTGGAGCACCATTGCCACGTTGTTGGTCAGGAAGGAAACTCTTCCTATAAAAATGTTGGTACCACGGTTTAACAGAATGGCCACACCCATGACCAGTAAGAACAGAAACGGCTCTGACCAGGCAGTGGTTGTGATACATAAGATGGTAAAGATCATGATAACTGCTACTGTTAAGATCAGCTGCATCTCACTTGCCAGGTTCTCCTGCAGAGATTTGTTCTGTACTGCCATTCCTGTAAAGCAGCCTTTATCTCCTGTGATGGCTTTTAACTCATCAATGGCTTGGGAAGTGCTTTTTGCTGTATTCCCCTCTTTAAAAGTTACATCCATGACTGCGTAGCCATCTTTGTAATAATCTTCAATGTCTTCCTGATGGATAAAATCTTCACCTGAGTAGATATTTACGGTGCTGTCACACCAGAGGATCTGATCCACACCGTCTACATCTTCCATTTTATCTTTGTATTGCTTGGCTTCGTATAGCGTCACATCCTTTAGCATAATACGGGCTGTTCCGGGATAGCCAAACTCATCTTCCATCTTATTTAAACCGATACCTGACTGTGCGGTATCCGGAAGATATTCCGTCAGATCGTAATTAACTTCCACAAATAGCATGGCAACTGCACAGAATATGCAGGCTGCAATAAAAACTGATACGATCCAGTTCTGTTTTTCAATAATAAACCGGGCCAGCTTAATGGACGGCTTTTCACCGGAAGCTTTTTCCTTTTTCTCACGCTTCTTTAAGGGTCCTAACTTGAATTTCTTTTCCATGATCCTAACTCCTCACATAGATATGTGTTATTTAACGCATAAAAAGAACCATAAACCAGTGGTGTCCGTTCTTTTCCTCATGGGCCATACCCATATATCGATAATATTGTAATGTGTATTTTCTGTCCGACTTTGATGTATATTTACGTCCCGTTACATTCATTATCTTGTCATATGCCTCATCCGTATCCTCGCAGTCCCGCACATATACCTCCAGGCAAGAAGCATTTTTGCGGTAAGGAATGGATGCCAGTGTGTCTTCTATGGTTCCTTCTCCTGTGACCCGTCCGTCTGCATACCCTTTTTCCATAGCTGCCTCCAGACGGCTTTGTGCAATTTTATTTAACTTCATATCCATGATAAAACCTGCGTACCGGTCATAGCTGGTGTGGTTATCACCATCGTACTCCCGTTCTCTGTCTGGATATGCGTCAAAATACTGTTCTTTCTTTTCATCCCCTAACTGACCAAACAGATCCTGAGCCACATCATCATAGCAGCCTGCATTGTAAGCGCCGCCGCCTGTATTTTCCAGCCACTTTGCTGTTTTCAAAGCGCCTGAACTTTCAAATTCATACACAGCATTATCTAAAACCAGCTGTCCTTCGTTCATTCCCCCGTCTTCGTGGAAGTAATACCATTCATCTCCCACCTTTTCCCATCCGGTGGCCATGGTCCCGTCTTCCTTCATATAGTAGAAGCGGCCGCCGGTGTAGAGCCAGCCAATGTATGCCGTACCATCTGTTTTCTTCCAGTACCAGTTCCCGTCAAGATTTACCCAGCTGCCATTTGGCTCTACTGCATACACTGCTTTTGCCGGTCCCGCTGCCAGAAAAGCGGCCATCATAATTATAGAAATAGGATATAACCTGCTTCTGCCTTTCATCCTCTCATCTCCTGCTGTCTTTAAAACCTCTGTTTTCCATTATTGAACTCTATATTTGTTAATTGACATTTGTTCATTTATTAACTATAATGGATTATACTAACTAATGGTGAAAACAACAATGATTAATTTTAATTCTTTTGTTTATTAATCGACAACATTGTAGTATATGTTCATAAACAAAATATTAAAATACTGTAAACAAATCCGAGAGAACATCACATACAAAAAGGGGGAATTTCTTATCATGAGTACAGAAGCAGTAGATCGACGGGTACGGCGTACCAGAAAGCAGCTGCGGGAATGTCTTGTTACTTTATTAAAACAGAAAAAAGTGCAGGATATTACTGTCCGGGAGCTGACCGAGCTGGCCGATCTGAACAGAGGAACTTTTTATCTTCATTATAAAGATGTATTTGATCTTCTGGAAAAAACAGAAAGCGAGCTTTTAGACGATTTTAATCAACTGGTCATGAAACATGATGCAGAAGATCTGAAGAAGCATCCTTACGGTATTTTCGTAGAAATTTACACACTGGCCTATGACAATGCAGACCTGGTAGAAATATTATTAGGTGAAAACGGTGATTTAAACTTTCTGAACCGCTTAAAACAGCTGATTCGTGATAAATGTCTTCACGACTGGATGGAAGTATTCCGCGCCGGAAATCCAGCTATTTTTGATGCCTACTTCTCTTTCATCGTATCCGGCTGTGTAGGACTGGTGCAGTACTGGTTAAAGACAGGCATGAAAGAGACACCGCAGCAACTGGCACGACTGACCGAGCAGGTGATCCGTAAAGGCATCGGTGTGCTGGATACAGATCCTTTTGCGGATATAGAAAATGTACGTTCCTGATCCAGTCTATATTATTATCAATATATTGATAATATACGATTGCTTATATTTTGTTGTATACTGATGATATTCTGAGAGTATATTACACCAAATGAGGAGAAAACAGATGAACTACGACGATTTATTCAGAGAAACTGCCTGTGTACGTATAAAAAAAGGAACCGGACGCACATTAAAGGCCGGCGGCGCCTGGATCTATGACAATGAGATCGACACTATTTCCGGTGATTTTGAAAATGGCGACCTGGTCACTGTGGAAGATTTTGACGGCTATCCTTTGGGACATGGCTTTATCAATACAAGCTCCAAGCTGACCGTACGCATGTTATCCCGCAAAAAAGATACTGTGGTCAATGAAGATTTCATCGAACAGAGAGTCCGCACTGCCTGGGAATACAGAAAAGCTACTACTGATATCTCCAGCTGCCGCGTGATCTTCGGCGAAGCAGATTTTCTGCCTGGTATTGTCATCGATAAATTTGAAGATGTTTTAGTAGTAGAGTCCCTGGCACTGGGCATTGACCGCTTAAAGCCGGTGATCTTAGATAAATTAAAGAAAGTCCTGGCAGAAGACGGTATTTTAATCCGTGGCATTTATGAGCGAAGCGATGCAAAAGTCCGCCTTCAGGAAGGTATGGAGCGCTTTAAAGGCTTTATTGGAGAACCATTCGATACCAAGGTAGAAATCTGTGAAAACGGCGTTCACTACATTGTAGACGTAGAAGACGGCCAGAAGACCGGATTTTTCCTGGATCAGAAATACAACCGTCTTGCAGTACAGAACCTGTGCCGTAATCTGAAACCTGCAAAGGTATTAGACTGCTTCACCCATACCGGCTCTTTCGCTTTAAATGCTGGTATTGCAGGCTCTGAAAAAGTCCTTGGCGTAGACGCTTCCCAGCTGGCAGTAGACCAGGCAACAGAAAATGCCCGCTTAAATGGCTTGGAGGATCACGTCACTTTCCAGTGTGCCGATGTATTTGACCTGCTTCCAAAATTAGAACAGGAAGGTGAAAAATTTGATGTAGTCATCCTTGACCCGCCAGCCTTCACCAAATCCAGAAATTCCATTAAAAACGCAGTAAAAGGCTACCGTGAGATCAACCTCCGTGGCATGAAGTTAGTAAAAGACGGAGGCTACCTTGCCACCTGCTCCTGCTCCCATTTCATGGATCCGGAGTTGTTCACAAAAACCATACGTGAAGCCGCTTCCAACGTCCACAAGAGACTGCGCCAGGTAGAATACCGCACCCAGGCAGCGGATCATCCAATCCTTTGGGCGGCAGATGAGTCCTATTATTTAAAATTTATTATCTTCCAGGTTGTGGATGAAAAATAACATCCGCTCCAGAACAGATTTACCAACATCCAGCCAATGCCGGTAGCTACGGCTACTGCATTTAACTGGAACTGACTTACAAATATCCATGACAGGATCACCCGCAGAGTAATGTGTCCCACAGCTCCTATAAAGGGGATATTTACTCTGCCGATCCCGTCAAAATAGCCTGCAAATGTGTTTCCTGTAAAGCAGAACACATAGAATACCGCAACGATCTTTAAATATCCTGTGGCTGCCAGAAAGGCACCATCTGTTTTATTCCCGATCATAAATCCCATGGTAGCCCTTATTCCACCGGGACACCCATTAGCCAAAGAAAAATCCGTTCCCATGGAAGCCTTTGCTGTAGAGTCCTACATCCAGACTTATCCGGGACAGGACGTGGATAATGCCCGCATTTTCTCCCGCTGCCACATTACTCCTAACACCCAGTTTTCCACTATGGACATTAATGCAACCTATTCTATGGTAGAAGCAGGGCTTGGCATTGGCATCAACAATCAGGTCAACAGTTCTCTCTGGCAGGACCGGGTCGTGCATCTTCCCTTAAAACCGGCCCAGACCATGAATATTGGGCTGGCCTATGGAAAGAATATTTCCCCGGCTTCGGAAGGCTTCCTTCACTTTATAGAAGATAAGCTGCCGGAATAAACATTCCTGCAGCAACCGGCCATTTTTACCCCCATATTGCAAAAAAACTCATTTCCAAGTACACTAAGTAACAGGGGAACACAAAACAAATATGTCATCATAAATAAAAAACTGGAGGGATTACAACATGATCATTGATAATGTAAAAGTTTATACACCCGATCAGAAATTTGTAGAGGGCGGTCTGGTACTGGATCAGGACCGGATCGAAGCTGTCTACACCAATGAAACCAAACCGGATTTTTCGGGAAAAGAGGTTCTCGATGGAGAAGGCGCCTATGCCATTCCAGGACTGATCGACCTGCATTTTCACGGATGCAAGGGGGATGATTTCTGTGACAATTCCATGGAAGCTATTGAACGGATCGCAGAATATGAAGCTTCTGTGGGAGTAACTGCTATTGCACCTGCTACCATGACACTTCCGGTAGAGGAACTGGTAGATGTTTTAAAAACTGCCGCACAGTACAAACGTGAAAAACATGACTATAAAAAGGCAGACCTGGTAGGCATCAACATGGAAGGCCCCTTTATCAGCCCTGTAAAAAAAGGCGCACAGGATGACCGGAATATCCTTCCCTGTGATACTGCACTTTGCGAACGCTTCTTAGAAGCTTCTGAAGATCTGGTAAAATTTGTGGGCATTGCACCGGAAGAAAGCGAAAACTCACTGGAATTTATCCGCCAGATGAAAGAGAAAGTAGATATCTCACTGGCTCATACCAACGCCGATTACGATACAGCCATGGCTGCATTTAGCGCAGGGGCAAACCACGCTGTCCACTTATACAACGGTATGCCGGAAATCCTGCACCGTGCTCCCGGCGTTGTAGGTGCTGTATTTGACAGCAAACATGTAATGACTGAGATCATCTGTGATGGCATCCATATCCACCCGGCTTCTGTACGCGCTACCTTCCAGATGATGGGCGCTGACCGCATGATCCTGATCAGTGACAGTATGAGAGCTACCGGTATGCCGGACGGCCAGTATACCTTAGGCGGTCTGGATGTAAAAGTAGTAGGAAAACTGGCAACTTTAGTTTCTGACGGAGCTATTGCCGGTTCTGCCACCAATCTGGCTGATTGTATGCGTACCGTTGTTCAGAAAATGGACCTGCCATTAGAAACAGCCGTTGCCTGCGCTACCATCAATCCAGCCAGAAGCTTAAAGATCGATAAAGACTACGGCTCCCTTGAAAAGGGTAAAAAAGCCAATGTAGTACTTCTTGGAAAAGATCTTGAATTAAAATGTGTGATCAAAGACGGAAAGAGGATCTGAAAAAATGACAACCATAAGACCTATGCAGCCTGCTGACAAGGAGGCTGTTCTTGCAATGATGGAAGTTTTCTACGCTTCCCCAGCTGTTTTAAGCAACGGCTCCGCTGCTATTTTTTCCAGTGATTTTGAAGCCTGCATAAACAATAATCCTTATCTGGAAGGCTATATGTTTGAGGAAAATGGCCAGATCCAGGGATATGCCATGGCTGCAAAAAGCTTTTCCACAGAATTCGGCCGTCCCTGTATCTGGGTGGAAGACCTTTATATCAAAGAGGATTTTCGTGGAACCGGCATTGGAAGCTTATTTTTGGAATTTATTGAAAAAAAGTATCCTGAAGCCGTCCTTCGCCTGGAAGTAGAAGAAGAAAACGGCAGAGCCGTTAAAGTCTATGAGAAAAATGGCTTTAACGTCCTGCCATATATGGAAATGAAAAAACTGTTATAACCAGCGGTCACCTAGAAGAATTTTACAATATCTTCTACATTCTTTCTTACCGGCATTTCAGGTTTAATTGCTCCGTATCCTACTGCGATCACGGAGACAACTTCCTGGGATGCCGGAATTTCTAAGTATTCACGAAGCTTTTCGCTGTTGCGAATTCCCATGATCAGAGTATCTAAGCCCATATCTTTTGCCTTTAACACCAGGTTTTCATTCTGCAGTCCCAGGTCATAGCAGCCCCAGCCTTCGCCAACTTCATTTTCAGCCACACCTTCTCTTGTAAAACCGGAACGTGTTTTTTCAAAAGCAGTGATGATCAGTGCAGGTGCATTTGCGCTGTTTTTCTGGTTAAATTCCGGAAGGCAGTCTTTTCTTACTTTTTCCAGCATTTCCGGTGACATTACAACATAATATCTGCCGGTCTGGGAATTTTTCCAGGACGGAGCCATCTGGGCAAAACGGATCAGTTCCTCGATCTGTGCCTTTTCTACTGTCTTTCCCTCTTCATAAGCTCTTAAGCTTCTGCGCGCCATAACGGTCTGATTAAATTCCATAGAAATTAGCCTCCTTGATAACTTTTTGCGTAACTATTCATTGCTTTCACAGTTACCTTTTTGCTTTCTAATCAGAAGTATAACATATCCGCAGCCACTTTGGAATATACATACACCAATCCCTTTTGTCTGGAGTTTTTCTATGGGTGCTTTTGTAAAAAAATGGTTCCATCTGGTTTTGATCTTTGTTTTTGCCTATCTGGCAGGAAGTCTGGCGGGGCAGGCTGCAAATCAGTTTTCTTCTGCTGAAGAGTCTACAAAAAATGCCGTTTATGAACCTTCCCAAAAGCCAGTGGCTTTAACTGAAAATGGTATCCCCATTTATTCTGCCTCTGCTGACGGCAACTGGGGCTTAAGCTTTCCCTCTCCCGGTCAGGCTCCCGTTGGAAATACAACAAATGACTACTTAAAGCAGTTTAATGCCTGCTATATGGGAGATCCTGGTGTAAAAGTAATCTATCTCACCTTTGATGCTGGTTATGAAAATGGGAATACCGCAAAGATATTAGATGCCTTAAAGAAACATGGCGTTCACGCTGCCTTTTTTGTAGTGGGAAATTATCTGGAAACCAGTCCGGAACTGGTAAAACGGATGGTAGAAGAAGGCCATATCGTTGGCAATCATACCTACCATCACCCGGATATGTCAAAGATCTCTGACAAACAGAGTTTTGAAAAAGAATTAAAGGATTTGGAAAACCTATATACACAGGTTACCGGGCAGACTATGAAGAAATACTACCGGCCGCCTCAGGGAAAATACAGCGAAAATAACTTAAAAATGGCCCAGGAGATGGGATACAAAACCTTTTTCTGGAGCCTTGCCTATGTGGACTGGTATCAGGATAAACAGCCCTCAAAAGAAGAGGCATTCAAAAAGTTATTAGGTCGTATCCATCCCGGAGCCATTGTACTGCTTCACAGCACCTCAGATACAAATGGTGCTATTTTGGATGAACTTCTTACTAAGTGGGAGGAAATGGGATATCATTTCGCCACTTTAGATGATATCTGATATTCCTGACTTTATGACTCTGGCACTGCAACTGCTGTAGCTCCGATCAACTCCAGCTTATCACTGTTGCTGCCTTCTCTTTTTACATGAGCCGTTTTAACAGCAGCACCGGATGTAGATGTAGCCGTAATCGTCCCCTGGGCGCCTGCCAGTTCTACCGTCTCATCCACAATACCAGATCCTGCCCCTGTAAAAGTAAGATTTCCGGTTTCCAGACGGACAGCGGAGGGGTGATCTGCATCCAGCTCTTCCCCGTTCCAGTCACTGCTGATTGCTTCCGCATCTGCTGACTCCAGTTCCAGACTTCCTTCTCCCCGGATGGTCAGTGTACCTGTGCCCTTTTTGATCACCGGTCCCTGGCTTTCCAGGTGGCTTATGGTATCTTTTTTAAGCTGAAGGATCAGATCTCCTTCTACTTCGATCACCGGTTCTGCTGTATCCAGACTTCCGGCTTCCAGTTCGTCCAAGGTCAGAATATACTGGCCTCTGCTGTTGCGCAGCGTCCAGCCTGCTTCCCTGGTGGTCTTTCCATTTTCAGGGATCAGCACCTTTTCGCCTTCGATCTTAACAGAAGTAAGAGGCACCTGATTTCTGGAGGTAGTCAGATTAAATTTGGATGCCACAAACATTCCAAATGTAGCTACTCCCGCGCAACAGGCTGCCACCAGACCGATAAACAGAACAGTACGGACCATTCTTCCAACAAATTCTTTAGGCAGCTGCTGCATGTTTTGCTTCCTCCAGTCTCTTGTTAAACTGTTCATAAAAATCCACGGAAGCATCAAATGGCTCCATGTAGAACTTTTTCAGAACATACAGGCACAAAGCCTTTGACTTATCCCGGCCTTCACTTCCAAGGCTTTTTATCTTCTGTCCCATTTCTTTTGCAAAATAATGCCAGTCAGAAACGAATTTTTCATATTTGCCAAAATCCGGGATATCGATCCATTTACGCACCTTTACCTTGGTCCTGTTTTCCTTCTTACATTCATGGGTCTGTAAAAAATACTGGAAAGAACCATTTTCATAAAGTCTCCCTAAAGGGAACAGACGGCAAAATCCCGGTCTAAATGGATGAACGGAGCATCTGCCTTCTTCATTTAAGAAAGAACAGGCTTCTTTTTCTCCTGCCATTTTCAGGTTTGGCAGGATCAGACCATCTGACATATTCAGTTCGATCCGGTCCTTTAACAGATCTTCAAAAGTCAGCCCTGTTCCTGTACTTAAACGGTAAATGTCATAGGGATCCAGTAAAATAGAGGATCCCATTCCCTGACAACAGGCAGAGCAGCCTTTACAATCTCCGCAGTCTGCTTTTACCATATCCGAGGAACTGTACAATCTTCCATCGGATATTTCTTTTAAATCTATTTCGCGTTCCATTATTTCTTTTGTTTCCTTTCACACGCCGAAATCTTTGACGATACCGGCAAGATTTCCGGCTACTGTAAGTGTTACGGGCTTACGGACCGATGGTTACCGGCACACCCACTGCACAATAACTCCACAGAATATCCATTACATCATTGGTCATGGCAATACAGCCTGCCGTTCCACGATCTCCCTGATTTCCATGGATCTCAATAGCTCCGCCTAAAGGAGTATCCCATGGTGGGGTCACGCCTGCTTTGTTTGCATCTACAATCGCCTGGTACTGTTCCTGGGTAATAAGACCGGTGGACAGACCTCTTTCTGCATCCTCAATATTTGGATAGGACAGTCCAAGTGCCAGATAATACTTGCTCTTGTCATTTCTGGTACATACATAGAAACTGCCGGAAGGGGTGATCTCATCCCCCTCCTGCACTTTATCACCGGTAGCTGACTGGCGTCCCAGTTTTGCATCCCAGACGCCAATGGCCTGTTTATTCTGCATCAGGGTCAGCTTGCTCTGACGTTTGCTGATATAAATGCTGATACCGGTAGCGGTCGGGGTGATGGATGCCGGATCTGGTTTTGCAGCAGAAGCCTCTGTATTCTGGGCAGTATCTGTCTGGGTGTTGCCTGCTGCACTCTGGGTCGTATCTGTATTGACTGAAGAGTTGACTGTTGCCTGAGAGGTATCTGCTGCATTCTGACCTGCATCTGTCACCTTGGTTGCCTGACCGCCTACAGACTCAACCGGGCTGTTTACAGCAACGATCTGCTCTGCAAGCGCACCGGAAGCGGTTGTCACAGCCAGTCCCATTGCCAGAAAACCTCCAAGCAGTAATCTTCTATATTTCATCTATTACATCTCCTTTGGGAAAACATATATATTTGCATTAAATTTTCTATCTGCTCCCCATTTTACCAGAACACAGCTTTTGGAGCAACCGCACTTTTTTTAAGATTTTCTGTCATTTTTCCAATATATGTCATCTATTTCTAACCATATTCCCTTACTCTCCTACCACCTGCACCTGGCTTCCAACGCCAGTACTGCTGCGCTTTTTGGTAACAATGATCTTACGTTCGATCCTGTCTTTCAGCTCTCCTACATGGGAGATAATACCTACCAGTCTCTGTCCCTGCGCCAAATCATTTAAGGAACGGATCGCCTGGTTTAAAGAGTCCTCATCTAAGGAACCAAAGCCCTCATCTACAAACATGGCATCCAGACGGATCCCCCCTGCTCCCGCCTGGATCTCATCAGAAAGCCCTAATGCAAGGGACAGGGATGCCTGGAAAGACTCACCGCCGGAAAGTGTTTTTACACTTCGCTCTGTTCCGTTGTAATGATCGATGACATTTAAGTCCAGACCTGCTTTTTCTTTCTTACTCTCCCCTTTTTCCTGGCGTTTTAACTCATACTGACCGCTGCTCATAGTCATAAGCCGCAGATTAGCCCTGCGCAGGATCCGGTCAAAATAAGCCATCTGTACATAGGTTTCCAGCTCGATCTTGCGCTTTCCGCTGAGAGTTCCCCCTGCTGTATCAGAAAGTGACCGCATCCACACATATTCCTGCTCTGCTGCTGCCATTTTTCCCTGATTTTTCTGAACATTGTTGTAAATACAACGATTATTTTCCAGATCTGCATATTGTCTGGAATATTTCTCATTCCATTCCTTCTTTTCTTCTGAAAGAACAGTTATCTTTTCCTGGATCTCCCCTTCGGAAGTTTCCTGCATGGACCCGATCTGGGACTTTAAAGTTTCTATGGCAGATCTCAGACTTTCAGACTGGGCATTTAAAACATTTAATGTTTCCACTGCCTGAGCCAGTGCTGCTTCCAGTTTCAGTTTATTCTGCATTTTTCCTTTCAGCCGGTCTTCTATTTCTTCTGCTGTAACAGAACCATAGATCTTATTTTCTTCTTCCAGCTGCTTCTTTAATTCTTCCAGCTGAGTTGCCAGCTTCTGGATCAGCAGGGCCTTTTCGGAAATATTTTCAGAAAGTTTTTTCTGTTGGTCTTCCATCGTTTCAGCCTGGGCCTGTAAACGGTTTAAGTATTCCGCCTTTTTTCCATTTTCTTCCAGATCAGCTTTTATCTGTTCTAAAACAGCATTGTTTTGGGCTTTTAGCTCTGCGAAAAACATTTTTATCCTGGATACAACGTTTTCTATATCATTTGTGCTCTGTATCCCCGGTACCTGCTGCATTTCCTGTATCTTCGGCTCGTCCTGCAAATTTTTTATGCACTGTCTGATCAACAGATCCATCTGCCCTTCTGCCGCTGAATGGATATTTCGGGCCTGCAGCAGTTTATCCTGAAGAATCTTCTCATTGGTCTCCAATGCCTCTTTCGTTTCCTGGCATTTTTTAAGACTTTCCGCTGCCTTTTGGGCATCCTTTAATTTCTGATCACAGTTATTAATTGCTTCTGACAGACGCCGTTTCACCTCAGGTAGACTCTCTGCCCCTGCATCCCCAAAGATCTGCTCCGCCTTATTCCGGTACTGTTCCCACAGTTCTTCCGACTGTTCCTTAAACTGCCCCGCCAATGCACTTAGCTTCTGGACATTTTCTTCTTTCTGATCCAATACCTCTTTCTTCTCATCTAAAAATTCCTTATCCGGCACCTTATCTGTAAGTACTGCCGGTTTTGGATGATGATCGGAACCGCAGACCGGGCATCTCTCCCCCTCTTTTAAATGCTTTGCCAGAAGCCCTGCCTGGGCATCTAAAAATGTCTGTTCCAGATGACCATAAATTTCTCTTTCCCTGTTTCTTACAACAACGGCATTTTCATATTCTTTCTGGGTTTCTGCCAGCTTTTTCTGGACCAGTTCCAATTGACCTGCCTGAAGCAAAAACTCCTGTAACTGTTGTGACTTCATCTGTAAAAGAGGCTCATTTCCTGCTGCCTGCGCCAAAGCATTTTCCTGCTTTATCATTTCTTCCTTCTGCAGCTTCCAGTTATTTCCAGTCATTTCCAGTTTCAGCACATTTTCCTCTGCCGCCTTTTTCTCCTTTACAGCCTGATCCAGAGCTTTTTCATCCCCAGTCAGTTTCTCCCCTTTTCCCATGGCTTCCTTAAGCCTGTTTTGCAGCCGCTCTTTCTCTGCTTCTACACCTTTCAGACCTTCCTGGGCTTCTTTATTTTCAAGCAGTGCCTGTTCCAGAGAAACTTTCTCCTGTTTTAACTTCTCTTCCGTAAACTTCTCTTCTCCTATTGCCCTTTCTTTTCCTTTGGCTTCCTGTACTTTTCCCAGAAATGCCTCCAAGCCGGCTTTTTTCTCTCTCAGCTCTCTTATCTCTTCTGCCAGTACTTCACAGCCCTTTGCCTCTTCTTCTGCCGCCGTCTTTTGAGAAACAGCCTTTTCTACCTCAGGTTTTAGTTCTTCAAACAGCTTCTGCTTTGCCTCCAGATCTGTTTTCATCTTCTGTCTCTGCTTTGCTTCCCCAAGAACCTTATTTTCTTTCTGTATCTCTTCCTCGATCCCATGGATCTGATCTTTCAGACCTGCAAGTTTTTCCTCCTGCCGTCCTATAACCTCAGCCAGAAGTTCAATTCCCCGAATGGTCTTTCCCTCAAATTTCGCCTTTTTCAGCTCTTTCCATTCACTTTCTGCTTCCGGGTCATCACTGATGCTGACGCCATCCAGATACTGGCTGATGCTGCGGCGCATCTCATCATATTCTTTCCATTTTCCCTTCACTGCCTCCCGCAGCCTGTTCTCAATATCCTGATAGATCCCTGTATGGAAGATCTGGCGGAAGATCTCCCCTCTCTCTGCAGTTCCGGCTAAAAGCAGTTTCTGGAAATCTCCCTGGGCGATCATGGCGATCTGGGTAAACTGTCGGTAGTCCAGTCCCATTAACTCTGTAATGGCTTTTGTCACTTCTCTGGTCTTGGTCACAGGCTGCCGGCTGTCTGGAAAAACAAGTTCTGCCTCTGCTTTTTGCAGGGTAAATCCTGTTCCTCTGCCCTTTGGACGGAGATATTCCGGATTTCTGGTGACTTTATAATCTTTTCCCTGATAAATAAAGGTCAGCTCCACATAAGTAGGCACATCATCCGGTGCATACTTGCTGCGAAACATCCCCGTTTCCCTGACATTTCCGCTGGCTTCCCCATAAAGAGCAAACGTAATGGCATCAAAAAGAGTGGTCTTTCCCGCACCTGTATCACCGGTGATCAGATAAAGCCCTTTTTCTCCCAGCTTTTCAAAATCGACCACTGTCTTTTCCCCATAAGGCCCAAAGGCGCTTATAACCAGTTTTTTCGGCTTCATTCTTTCACCTCCCGGATGATATTTCGCACAAACTCTTCCTGGATCTGGCTCATGGGCTGGTTGTTCTGCAGCTCATAAAACTCCATGAACAGCTCCATTTCTGACTTCTGTTCTACTGCCTGGGCTGTCGTAAGCTCCGGATTTTCCCTGGTCCTGCGGTTGTCATATTCCAGCTGCATAATATTGGGGTAAATGACCCGCAGCTTCTGCAGACCGTCTAAAATATCCTCTTCATCGGTCAGTGTCACATGAAGGTAATCCTCGCAGTTTCCATTTTCATAAAATGACTTTGCAGTCACTTCCATATAGCTGCCCCGGATCTTTCGCATATCCCGCAGGGGATGCAATGGAACAGCTGAGATCTCCACATTTCCTTTTTCTTTTAATTCCACCACAGTAATGGATTTTTCCTGACCCGCCTCTGAAAAAGAATATTTAAGAGGTGTGCCACAGTATCGCACCTGGTCTCTTCCCACTGCCTGGGGACTGTGGATATGCCCCAGGGCCACATAATCAAACCCATCAAATACAGAAGCGTCCACATTGTCAAGGCCTCCTACGGACACTTCCTCTGACTCACAGCGCATGGCGCCGGTGACAAACTGGTGGGCGATCAACACATTTCGCACATCTGTATCCACAGTCATATGGGAAACAGCCATTTTCACTGCGCTCTGGTAATCACACACTGCCTCTGCTTCTTTTTCAAATTCTCCCTCTTCAAAAGCATGACGGACTACAGCCGGTTTTACAAAAGGAAGCAGATGGATGCACACTTTTCCATATGCATCGGTAAATTCCACCTTTTCTGTCTTTCCCTCATACACAGGCGCCACGTAAATACCGCTTTTCTTCATCAGCCGTCCGCCGTAGGAAACACGCTCCGGTGAATCATGGTTTCCGCTGATCATAAACACGATTAGTCCCATTTCATTTAAACTTGTAAGAAAATCATCAAATACCTGCACTGCCTCTGCCGCCGGAACCGGCTTATCATAAATATCACCTGCTAAAATGATCCCATCTGGCTGATGCTCCTTTGCAGCTTTTAAGATCTGCATCAGGATATATTTCTGGTCCTCCAGCATGGAAAACTCATTGACCCGCTTTCCAATATGCAGGTCCGATAAATGAAACAACTTCATAGTAACCTCCCGACCATAATATGTTCTCTCGGAATCTTTCTGTGCCTGATTTTGTGAGAAGATTTTTTGTCAGTT
>ENA-ORSO01000171-ORSO01000171.1-human-gut-metagenome-genome-assembly--contig:-NODE-171-length-60858-cov-11.839399_pt1 | contig 60858 bp, 47 predicted proteins | sample MGYA00241902_ERZ509168 | MGnify/ENA primary metagenome ERZ509168 (study PRJEB26280, sample SAMEA2338806) | human gut metagenome | biome: human gut; feature: human-associated habitat; material: faeces... | reverse complement strand
ACATCTTCGTCAATCCGACGTTGAACCTCTCGGTAGCGGTAAGCGCGACGATCGTTCTGGTGCTGGCCGGACTTATCGCAGGTTACATCCCCTCCCGCCGGGCCGCCCGACTGAAGACCGTCGATGCCCTTCGACACAACAAATAACCGACACGAAAACCGCAGCGGCCGGGACAAAAGATAAAAGGAGCCGCAACAACTGGAAGCGAGAAACGGAAGAAAACGCAACGGCCGGGGACGACAAGCCGGGAAAAAGATAAGGAAACGCCCGCAACGCCGGTAAGGAACCACCCCGGCGTCAGAAGGACGACCAAAGTTCCCTCCCGAGGAGGGGATTCAGGGAAGGATAAAATTGGAACACGCGGCTCTGCCGCGAAACTACAACCAAAAGGAACGAAAAGAGCAACGAAAAACCGGGAACAAGACAAGGAGGCAGCCGAACTCCGAAGGACGGCCAAAGTCCCCTCCCGAGGAAGGGATTTAGAGGTAGGTAAAATCAATACGCGCGTTGTCGCGCAACTACGACCGACAGAAAAGAAGATACGAAAAAGATAACAGCAAGATAAGGAACCAGACTATGACAGGATTTTTCGATACGGATCGCTGGAACGAAATCTGGCAGACGATCTCCCGCAACCGCAGGCGCAGCATCATGACGGCGCTGGGTGTCTTCTGGGGTATCTTCATGCTGATCGTCCTGCTGGGTGCCGGCACGGGGCTGGGCCGCATGTTCCGCGCCCAACTGGGCGGTACGGCCACCAACGCCATTTTCATCATGTCCGACCGCACCTCCGTCCCATACGAAGGTATGCCTACGGGCCGTAGCTGGGAACTGGACTGGGACGACCTGGAAGCGCTCCGGAAACTGCCCCGCATCGAATACATCTCGGCCATTTGCTGGGGCAACCAACGCAACATGAGCCACCAAGACCACAAAGGCGAATTCGGACTGATGGGCTACTCGCCCGACATGCAGCAGATCGCCCCCCAACAGATTCTCATGGGGCGCTACCTGAACGAAGTCGATGAACTGCGCCAGCGCAAAGTCTGCGTAATCGGGCTTCAGGTCTGGCGCGACCTCTTCCCCGGCGGAGAAGATCCCACAGGCAAAACGATCCAGATCGGCAGTTCCTACTTCACGGTCGTCGGCGTTACCAAACCCCTGGGCGGTATGATGGCCTTCAGCGACCCGGAGCGGACCGTCGTCATCCCGGCGCTGCTCGTACAGCAAATGTACGGACTGGGACGGACGATCGACATGCTGGCACTCACCGGATATGCGGACGAACCGACCCAAGAGGTGATCCAGGACTGCCGGCAAAGCATCGCCGCACGGCACCTGATCGCTCCCGACGACAAGAAGGCGATCTATTTTCAGGATACCTCCGAGGTCTTCGGCAAGATCATGGGGCTCTTCCGAGGCATCTCCCTGCTTACGTGGATCGTAGGTCTGGGCACGCTGCTCGCGGGCATCGTGGGCATCAGCAACATCATGCTGGTGCTGGTACGCGAACGCACGCAGGAGATCGGCATCCGCCGCGCCATCGGCGCTTCGCCCCTGACGATCCTTTCGCAAATCCTCTCCGAGAGCTTCATCCTCACTTTCATCGCGGGCATCTTCGGTTTCGGTGCGGGCGTAGGCGTCCTCTCCATCGCCGACAGTTTCTACGCGCGAGCTGCCCAGATGAACCAACACCTGCCCGATATTTCGTGGCAGATCTCCTTCGGTATGGGGATGCTCGCGCTGGGTATCCTCGTTCTGGGCAGCCTGCTGGCAGGCATCATCCCTGCGACCCGGGCACTGCGAATCAAAGCCGTGGACGCGATCCGCGAAGAATAAACCCCGAAACTCGCAACAAACGCAAAAAACCGACATAATATGAAAAAGTTTCTGAAGATTTTCCTGGGCATCCTGTTCCTCGCACTGCTCGTCGGCACGTTCGTCTTCCTCTGGAACAAAACCCGCCCCGTAAAGGTGGTTTACACCCTCGCAACCCCCGTGCATGACACGATCCGTCAGTACGTCATCGCCTCGGGCAAGGTCGAACCCCGCGACGAGGTGCTCATCAAGCCCCAGATCTCGGGTATCATTTCCGAGGTGCTCTGCAAGGCCGGCGACCGTGTAAAACAGGGCGACGTCATCGCTACGGTGAAGGTCATTCCCGAAATGGGAACCCTCAATGCCGCCGAATCCCGCGTGACGGTAGCCCGGCTCTCGCTCGACCAGACCCGCAAGGAGTTCGAACGCACCGAAGCCCTCTATGCCAAAGGCGTGGTATCGCAGGAGGAGTTCGAGAAGGGGCAGACCACCCTGCGCCAGGCCGAAGAGGAGTTCCAGAATGCCGAAGACAACCTGGAAATCGTCAAAACCGGCATCACCAACCGATACAAAGATTTAAGCAACACCCAGATACGCTCCACCATCACGGGTATGATCCTCGACGTACCGATCAAGGTCGGTAACTCGGTGATCCAGGCCAACACCTTCAACGACGGCACCACGATCGCCACGGTCGCCGACATGGGCGACATGCTCTTCCGGGGCAATGTCGATGAAACCGACATCGGCCGCCTGCATGCCGGCATGCCCGTCGTACTGACCATCGGCGCCATGCAGGGTACCGTGCTGCAAGCCACGCTGGAGTACATCTCGCCCAAAGCCGCCGATGTGAACGGTATCATCATGTTCGAGGTGAAGGCCGCCGCCAAGATCCCGGAATCGGTCTTCGTCCGTGCAGGTTACAGCGCCAATGCCAGCATCGTGACCGACAGCCGCGAAGGTGTTCTCACACTGCCCGAAAGCACCATCCAGTTCGAAGAGGGCAAGCCCTGCGTCTATATCCTCACCAGTCCTGAGGAGAGCCCCGAACAAACCTTCGAGAAACGGGACGTAACGCTCGGTCTGTCGGACGGCGTGAACATCGAAATCGTATCCGGCGTCACCGAAACGGACAAAGTCCGCAACCTCCAACAACAGTCCATCTAAATCCCTGCCACCATGAAATTCGGAACTCTTTTCATCGCACTGCTGCTCGCGGGCAGCACGGCGCAGGCCCAAATTCCAACTCCGACACCCGAAGCAGACCCTTGGAGCCTGGACGACTGCATCCGATACGCCCACGAACATAACATACAGATCCAGCAACAGGCGCTGCAAGTCGAACAGCGCTCCGTCGAACTCAACACCTCGCGCCACAGCCGCCTGCCCGACCTCGGTGCCAACCTCGGTACGAACTTCAGCTTCGGACGAAGCCTCATCAGCAACAACACCTACGCCGACAACAACCAGGTGTTGGGTTCGCTCGGCGTTTCGGCCTCGCTGCCGCTCTTCATGGGCGGACGCATCAACCACGAAATCGCAGCAGGCAAGCTGAGCCTGAAAGCCGCTGTCCAGGACCTGGACCGGATCCGAGAAGACGTATCGGTCAATATTATGTCGTATTACCTCGACGTGCTGGTCGCAAAGGAGTTGGTTGACGTCGCAGAGCAAGCGCTCGCCTTGAGCACACAACAGGTGGAACGCAGCCGGGAACAGGTGCGAACGGGCAAAGTCGCCGAGTCGGTGCTTTACGAAAACGAAGCCCTGCTGGCGGCCGACGAATACAAACTAACCCAAAGCCGCAACGACCTCTCACTCTCCCTGCTGGCCCTGAGCCAGGCCCTGAACCGGACGAGTGCCGAAGGATTCGACATAGTCGCCCCGACTTTCGACAGCCTCACCGTGGAGTCGATGCGTCACCTGCGTAACCCGGCCGAAGTGCTCTCCTACGCCCTGGACAACCGTCCCCGCATACAGGCCGAGCGCTTCCGCCTCGAGCAGGCTCTCCGGGCGGTGCGGATGTCCCGTGCGGCTTACTACCCCCAGATCACGCTGACAGGAGGATACGGCACCAACGTCTATCACTCGTTCGCTACGGGTGCGGTAAATCCCGCTTTCGGACGCCAGTTCCGCAACAACAGCACCGAATACGTAGGGGTGGCGATCAACATCCCCATCTTCAACCGCATGGCGACCCGCAACAGCGTGCGAACGGCCAAACTGGGCGTACGGAGCCAGCAGCTCGTCCTGACCGAAGCCGAGCAGACCCTGCAAAAAGAGATCGAAACGGCCTACTACCAGGCCGATGCCGCCCTGTTGAAATACCGTTCGGCGGAAAAAGCGCTCAATTCCGCACAGGTCGCCTTCAGGTACGAAGCCGAGAAATACGCTGCGGGCCGCTCGACGACCTTCGACTACAACGACGCCAAGACCCGCATGCAGAAGGCCGAATCCGACCAGATCCAGGCCAAATACGAATTCATATTCCGCACCAAGATCCTCAATTTCTACGCGGGTTTCCCCCTGACGCTTTAAGCGCGGTAAACGAAACCCGAAGACTCCGACCGCAAGCAGTACAAGAGAGAAGCTCCCGGAAACGATTTGCGTTTCCGGGAACTTCTCTTGTCGATGTAGATTCTCTCTCTGCAGATGTTTCCGGGCAACTCTTCTCCTGTCCCAAGCGGAAAAGAGAGGCAATCCGGCGGATTCGTTCCGCAGCCTTACTCCGCGATCGAAAGATCGGCGAAGGAGAAAACTTCGGTCGAAACCTCGCCCAGCGGACCGCTCTTGGCATTGACCCCCACCTGTACTTTGACGAAGTCGATGTACTTCAGTTCGACAGGCGTTCCGTCGGGCTGCATGGCATTGGCGATTCGGAATCCGTTGCTCTGTCCCTTTCCGTCCATTGCATCGCCACCCGCAAGACAGTCGCTTCCGTAATTGTCGGCATAACCCCACTCGTAAGGGCGGTTGATCCAAAACCCTCTGTCATCGACCATATTCCGGGATTCGAGCAGCGTACCGCGCAACGTATAAGTATCGGCGGCCCAAGCCGGATAATAGAAATCCTGGTCGTGAAATTCTCCCTTATACTCGATCGTGCCGCTGTGACCTTCCGAATCGGTCCACTGTACGTCCATCCCCTTTCCGGCAGGTCGGTAATAAGTCACGGCATAACCGGAGACAGTCCCTTCCTTGCCCGTTTCGCTGCCCCGCAACTCATACCACTCGTCATCGGGCTCGCCGTTGCCGTTCACGTCCTGCATGACCCACACCACACCCGGCTCCGAGCTGGTGTCGAACGCATTCCCCTGAATGGAAAAATCGTAGCCGCTTTCCATTCGGGCGATACTGTGATCGAACCCGACGATCAGATAACCGCCGAATCCCCCGAGCGAAACATAACTCCGCGCCTCCAGCCTCCCGGCTGCATAAGCTACGGCATCTTCATGAGTACGCTCGTTGCCCGTATATCCGGCTTCGGTCTTTTCGCCGACCAACTGCCCGGGAGCGGGCAGAAATTCGTAAACCGCATTCTGGAAACGACTGCTGGCCGCACTCGCCGGGCGTCGGCGCTGCTCCTCGTCCGCAAAGGCGTGGACGACGATCTCGGCAGACAGCGTGACAACCCCTCGGACGATGTTTCGCGTAAGACGCTCGGAAGCATCGCCGCCTTCGGTCACATCGACCCGAACGGTATAGTCGCCCGGCCCGTCGGGTGTAAACTTAAACACGGCACCCGTTTCGGCAGCGACCGGTTCCCCATCGACCGACCAGGCGAACTGCGGATCGGCGACATAAGCCAACGACGGCGCAAGATAGACCGCACGGCCGACGAACGTACTCCGATCGGTCGTCTTACAGTAATGAGAGAGCTTTTCGAAGCGGACCTCCGAAGGCATCTTCTCCACGACCTCCACGACAAATTCTTTGACGGAAGTTCCGTCGTCGTTCGATGCCTCGATACGGATCGGGTAGCTCCCCACCGTCTCTTCCCGGAAGGTATAGCTCATCTGCGTAGAAACGACCTCGCCGGCACAGAGCCACCGGCAGCGGAAGTCCTCCTGGTCCGAATGCTGAATATCGGGAGCGAAGGTATATTCGACACCCGGCAGAACCTTGAGCCCCTCGGCAGGCAGTGCGAGCGAAATGACGGGCGGAGTAAGCTCCAGCACATCCACCCGCAGCTCCGCTTCGGCTTTTCCGGCAGCCGTTTCGACACGGAAAGTGATATACACTTCCCCCAGTTCGGTAAAGACGGCCGTATAGGTCGGTTCGGAACCTGCCAGCTTGCCATCGACGATCCATGAGTAGGTAGCTCCCTCGGCATACTCCACCGTCGGAGCGATGGTCAGCTCCCGGCCCGTCTTGACGGTATAAACCCCCGACTCGCTGTCGAGCGTAATGACGGGAGCATGATCCCGGTCGTCCAAAATCACTTCGTCCTTGTTGCAGGCGGTCGTCAACAGTGCAGCCAACGCCATCCAAAACAGGAAATGTCTTTTCGAAAAAATCCACATAGCACGTTACATATATTCGCGTTTACGGCACGCGGCAGAGCGGAAACCCGCCCTGCCGACGCACACAAAAACGATTTATCTTCAAAAACCGTCGCCTCCGCCCGGTGCAGTCCGTCACGGACTTTTCCGCAAGTCGGAAACGATCGCCGAAATCGGTCCGGAAACTCTCCGGAAAAACATTACAGCTCGATCGTTATGTCATCCAGAGCATAATAGGCCGGCATCGAGAAGCCATAACCGTTATCGGGGCCGCCCGTCATATTGAAACGCACCTTCGCCACCTTGCCCAGCGAAGAGAGGTCCCATTTGGTCCACTCCTTAATCAGCTTGTCCTTCGATGCGAAAGTCATCGTCACGGTGCCGGTCTCCTTACCTGCGGCATCGTAGCCCGTAGCATGAATCAGTACATCCTGGCCCTCCTCAAGCGCAGGTGCAAGGGCATTGCCCTTGGCTGCCACACTCAGGAAATAACAGGTCGAATTGATATAGCAGCTCTGGATCGTACGCGCCACACCGTCGGCGAAAGCGAAAATAGGACGGCTGTCGCCATAGTCGGGGTGCGCCTCGTCGTAGTTGCCGTAACCGATAAGGAAATTATCCGATCCGTCGTGGCCGCCGCCCGTAGTAGCATCCTCGTTCCGGGCATTGTACAGGTAAAGGTCAAGCTCGTAGGAGTTGAACTTCTCGATATCCTTGGAGTTGTAGGACGATACCATAAACGGGTATCCCCAACCTTCGGGACAGGGCGAAGTCAGCTGCGTGGTCTGATCGGTCCAGGTGTACGCCTTATCTTCGTAAACTACGGACATCGCCTTACCGCCGTTATAGTTCGCCACCACCAGCGGCGACCAGTCGTCGCCCTCGAAAGTGATCGTATAGGTCTGGGGTCCTTCGTCCGGCCCGTCGTCGTCCTTCGAACATCCGACGAAAGTTACCGCAGCCGCAGCCAGCAAAGCCAAAAATACTCTTTTTTTCATAATCTTTTATTATTTAATAAATTGTATGTTTCCTCCTGTACGAAAGATCGCCGCAAAGCATACGCTTCGGGGGCTCATGGCAACACCGGGTCCGGAAAAATCGACTGAATGGGGAAATCGAGCAAACAGAGCAACCGACATTCGTGATTCCATCCCGTGACCCGCAGGTGTAAAATCTTCGTGCAAAGGCAGGTCTTCTGACTCATCCCGTCCGTCGCGCCTTCCCGGCTTCATGGCCAGTGGCAAAAGAGAGCGATCGAACTATTCCCCGAAAGGAAACAGGACTTACAGCAGCGAGCACTGTTCCGGATTCGCACCGGATTCCCTATTACTCCGCACGCTTCGAAAAAACATACGGATACCTTTTGCGGGTGCAAATATACGAATAATATTTAATTCGAAAATTCAAAAAAACACGACGACCTCTTGACTTCGCCTTTTCGTCAGCGTATATTTGCAGACGCGCCCTTCCCGTTTCCCGAAACGGGCGCCCATCCTTTCTCTATTTTTTCGATTTCCGCCTGTCGCCGGACTCTTCCGGACGGCAATGACACTGTTTCATCCGACTAAAAAACACACGACATGCCCCGAGGACGCAACAAAGCCCTGATCGCCCGACGCGACGAAATGCTCTGCCACCGCTATCACTACTGGACCGAAACGCAGCGTCTGCGCTTCGACGACACCCTGAAAATCCTCTCCGAAGAGGAATTCTTTCTCTCCGAGGAGCGCATCCTGACCATCCTCCGCGCCAACGGCGACACGCTCCGCGAACTCGCCGGCCGGCCTACTCCGAAAATGCGAAGAGAGCGCTTCCCGACAAGGCGCCATACACCCTCTCCCCGGAAATGATCCGACGGATACGCCCGTCCCTGGCAATAAGGATATTCGGCCCGTTCATTCCTGCGATCCGGCAAAAAGAGGCATCCGCACATCTCCATTCGGAAAAAACAGCTATTTTTGCAGCCGGAACAATCCCGGAACGAAACAAAATGGACTGGTTTACGGATCTTTTTACCCAACATTCGGCCATTCAAGCCGTCGTCGTGCTCTCGCTGATCTCGGTGTTCGGCATGATGCTGGGCAAAGTGCGTTTTTTCGGAATTTCGCTCGGCGTGACGTTCGTTTTCTTCATCGGCATCGCAGCGGGCCATTTCGGACTCTCGGTCGATCCTTCGATGCTGGCTTTCGCCGAAAGTTTCGGGCTCGTACTCTTCGTCTATGCATTGGGATTGCAGGTCGGCCCCGGTTTCTTCAGTTCGCTCCGCTCGGGCGGCATCCGGCTGGTTTCGCTCGCCACGCTCATCGTCCTGACAGGTTCGGCACTGGCCGTAGGGCTCGGCTATGCGACCCGTGTTCCCATGAGCGACATGGCAGGCATCCTGTGCGGCGCCACGACCAACACCCCGGCGCTCGGTGCGGCACAACAGATGCTCTCGCAGATGCAGTTGGACAGCAACAACGCCACGCTGGGCTGTGCATTGACCTACCCGCTGGGTGTCGTAGGCGTGATTCTGGGCATCATCGCCGTACGCAAACTCTTCGCCCGGCCCTCGGACATTCCGCAACCGGACGCCGAACATAAAAAGAATATCTTCATCGTCGAATTCAAGATTTCCAACCCCGGCGTCGTCGGTAAAAGCATCCGCGACGTCGCGGCATACAGCCACCACCATTTCGTCATCTCCCGCCTTTGGCGTGCCGGGCAGGTTTCGATTCCGACTTCGGACTCGACCCTCGAATCGGGTGATCTGGTACTGGTAATCACCTCGCCGGACGACGTGCAGGCACTGGAACTCCTCTTCGGCGAGCGGGTACAGAAAGACTGGAATACGCACGACATCGACTGGAACGCATTGGACAGCCAGCTCATCTCCCGGTCGATCATCGTCACCCGCCCCGAAATCAACGGCCGCAAACTCAGCTCGCTGCGTCTGCGAAACCTGTACGGCATCAACATCAGCCGGGTGCATCGTTCGGGCGTACAACTGCTCGCCACGCCCGATCTCACGCTGCAACTGGGCGACAGCCTGACGGTAGTGGGTGAAGCGCAGGCGATCGAAGGCGTCGAAAAAATCCTCGGCAATGCCGTCAAACAGCTCGACGAACCCAACCTGATTCCGGTTTTCATCGGTTTGCTCCTGGGCCTGCTGCTGGGAAGCATCCCTTTCGCGGTACCGGGTATCAGTCTCCCTGTCAAACTGGGACTCGCAGGCGGCCCGATCATCCTCGGCATCCTGATCGGGACCTTCGGCCCCCGCATCCACATCGTCACCTACACCACGTTGAGCGCCAACCTGATGCTCCGGGCATTGGGACTGTCGCTCTATCTGGCCTGCCTGGGGCTCGAAGCGGGCGCCCATTTCGTCGAAACGATCATGCGCCCCGAAGGAATGCTCTGGATCGGACTGGGATTCCTCCTCACGTTCGTCCCCATCGTTATCGTAGCCGCCCTGTCGCTGCGGTTCTTCAAACTCGATTTCGGACAGGTAGCCGGCATCATGTGCGGCAGCATGGCCAACCCGATGGCGCTGAACTATGCCAACGACTCGATCCCCGGCGATCATCCGGCCGTGGCGTACGCGACGGTCTATCCCGTATGCATGTTCCTGCGGGTCATCATCATTCAGATTCTGATCATGTGCTTTATTTAGCGGTCGCCGGACGGCAGACCGCCCTGCGTTCCGAAGAGGCGCAGCGAACGGAACCGGGGACTCAACGCCCGACATCCGGCAGCTCCGCCACACGGCGGATCTCGCCTTCGAAATTGGGGGTAAAGATCCCGCCGCCCACTCCTTCGGCGATCTCGCGCAGTGTCCAGAAGCGACCTCCGTCCAACTCGCCGCTCGGTACGACAGGCCCATCGTACACCGTCTTATAGACATAGACCAACTCCCGTTCGCGTTCCGACTCGAACAGGTAGGTCAGCACGTGCTGCGGTTCGAAATCCGTCACGCCGACCTCCTCGCGCACCTCGCGCCGCAGAGCAGCGAGAGGCTCTTCCCCCCAATCCACATGGCCGCCTACGGCCGTATCCCACCGTCCGGGCTGGATATCCTTCCACGCCGGACGTTTTTGCAGGTAAAGCTCCCCGCAGGAGTTGAACAGATGAAGGTGCACCACCGGATGCAACAGCATCGACCCGCCGTGGCACTCGCCCCGCGTGGCCCGGCCGACGACACGTCCGGCGGCATCGACCACCGGAAACAGCTCTTCCCGATTATCCGCGCATTTCATCTTCCGACAATATTCTATGAGTTTTATTCCGACCGTAAAGACTGCAATAGACGGAGAACATGACGAAGCCCAGCAGGGCCATCGCCGCACCGGGCAGGGCGGCATATTGAGGCCCCAGGCCGAAACTGATCGGCAGACCGCCGAAGTAGGCGCCCAAAGCGTTGCCGAGGTTGAACGCGATCTGGATCGACGCGGCGCCGAGCATCTCCCCGCCCGGCGCATTCTCCAGAATAAGCAGTTGCTGGGGCGATGAAACCCCGAAGAGCGAAGCCGTCGTCAGGAACATCAGCGGAATCACGAGCCAGTCGATCCGAGCCGCGAAGAAGATCCCTACGAGCAACAGACAGATCATTCCCTGAATAAAGCGGGCGACCCGTTCGGGAGAGAAGCGGTCCGACAAATGCCCGCCCGCGAGATTACCCACCAGCATTCCCAGCCCCGCGACCATCATCACGGCTGTCATCGCCTGCCCGGAGATGCCCGCCACACGCGTCATGGTCGGAGTCACGTAGCTGTACCAGCAGAAAACTCCTCCATTGGCCAGCAGCGTAGCCAGCAGGATTAGCCAAGGAGCCCGCGAACCGAGGAACCGGAATTGCCCCTTCAATCCCGTATCGGGCAGCGCCGGCAGGGCAGGCACCCAGCGGGCGATCAGCAGCAGAGCCATAATTCCCCACAGCCCGACCATCCCGAAAGCCAGCCGCCACGAAAGATAGCTGCCCAAATAGGTACCCAACGGCACACAGAACAGGTTGGCGACAGTCATCCCGAGGATCATGATAGACACGGCCTGGGTTTTGTGTCCCGGATCGGCCACCCGCTCCGCAACGATCGAACCTACGCCGAAGAAAGCCCCGTGAGGCAGGCCCGACACGAACCGCATCGCCAAGAGCATCCAAAAGTCGGGCGCCAGCGAAGCGCAGACGTTACCCAGGACAATAAGAGCGGCAAGAGCGAGCAGAATCCCCTTCAACGCCCGCTTACGTGCGATGAGCACCGTCGCGGGAGCCCCGACGCAAACCCCGATGGCATAGGCCGAAATCAGGTCCCCGGCCCGGGGGATGGAAACGCCTAAATCCCTCGCCACATCGGGCAGAATCCCCATCATGACGAACTCGGCCATACCGAGAGCCAACGTGCCGAAAGCCAGGGCGATCAAACTCTTTTTCATAAATCGACTCTTTTTACCGACGGCTCCGCACTCCGGAGTACGGAATCTCTTTCGCAACTTTCGCATTCTTCGGACCGCTCCGCAGCTCGACAATACGGCGCGTCCGAAGCACGGTCTTTTGATTCGGAGAACAAAAATAGCGCATATCTTCCCCTCTTCCGCCTAAAACGAAAGAATTTCTCACCGACCTGACAAACCGGCCCTCCCGGATTCTCCCTAACGGGATGAATCCGGGAGGGCCGATTATATCCTATCCGAAAGCCCAAAGAGAGCCGTATGACTGAGATCAATACCCCAGCCAGTGAAGCCACTCGAGCGCTTCGGGCGTCAGCTTGTCATCGCGGTCCACCCAGGTTCCGGACTCGATGAGCAACTTTTTATACTCCTCGATACGGCGCGTGATCGGAAAATCGGGTCGCGGCAGCGCACTCTTCTCCGCACGCTCCGAAGGGCGAATCGTCCGGTCGAAAACCTCCCGAAGCGCCGGGCGCCGGTGTCCCTCCCACTTGAAATCTTCGAGAAAAAGAGCCTGCGTCTCCGGAATCTTATCCATCGGGAAAATCGAATAGACCGGCTGATTGCGGTAGGTAATGCCTTCGACCGTATTGTTGTCGATATAGTAGGTAGCCGCACCGCTTTGGATGGACATCAACCCCACCGGTTCGGGCGAATCGTCCTCCTGCATATAATAGATGGTCTGCACGTTACCGTCCACGTCGTTGCGATAGATCTTGTTATTGCGGAAATAGGCAGTAATCAGCTTGCCCGTCACCTGGTTGTAAGTCATCGTGTCGATCTCGCTCGACATAACCGGACGGCCGACGAATTCCGCTTTCTGGAGTTTGGAGTTTTCGGTATAGATCTTCATCACGTCCGAAGTGATCTGGTTGTCCTGATTCCAAAGCACGGGATCGATATAGAGCAGGATCATCGAGTCCGTGGAAACGGCCACCAGAGAATCGCAGACCGCCTGGAAGTCGTTGCGGAAGATCTTTACCCGGCGATACCCCTTGACCAACCGGTAGAGGGAATCTCCAGCAGGTGCAGCGATCGAATCCCCCCGCAAAGAGTCCGCTGCCGCAACCCCGGCTTTGAGCGAATCGAGCTGCATGGAGTCGCGTCCCAGCGAATCCGCAGCAAGAGAGTCCCGGAACAAGGAATCCAACGCGGCAAAAGCCCTGGCCTCCCGCAGGGAGTCGGCGACCAGCGAATCGAGAGCCGACGCCGGAAGCTTGCCTTTCAGGATCGCCTTCCCGGTTTTGGCACGCCGCTTGGCCCAGATTTTCTCCATACGTTCGGCGCGGCGCTCCAGGTTCTTTCTGCGCAATGCCTCCTCCTTCTGTTTCGCAGCGTCGAGCTTGGCAGTAGCCCGAGCCTGACGTGCTTTGGCGATCTGCGCCAGCTTCTCCTTGCGGGCCGCTGCCGCCTGCGCCTTTTTCACGGACGCTATGCTGTCGGCCTGTGCCCGCAATTGAGCTTTCAAGCTGTCGGCCTGGGCTTTCCGCTCCCGCTTGGAAAGAATATGCACGGAAGAATCCGCAGGAAGCGATTTTGGACCGGCCTGCGCAAGGCTGTCGGAAAAAAGCGTATCCACCGCAGAAACGGCGGCCACGGAATCGGCAGGGGTCATTCCGCCCCCCACCCGATCAAGGCTGTCGGAAAGAAGCGTATCTATTGCTGGGGCGGCATCCAGAGAATCGCCCCCCGTTCCTCCTTTTTCAGCCGGAACAGCCGCTATGGGTTCTGCAGCGGAACCAGAACCGGCATCCGCAGTTTCGGACGAGGTTTCGACGGCTCCGGCCGCAGCCTGCGGAGCAGCGGCATCCGCCTGCGATCCATCCTGCGAGGCTTTTGGATCCGCAGCACTCGGTTTCGCAGCCAGTGAATCCACAGACGATCCCCCCTTAGAGCCGGCCAGAGAATCTGCCGCCTTTGCCTTCACCTTCGCCAACGAATCGGCACGTGCCTGCTCGCTCTTCGAGATCGTATAAAGAAACATCGAATCGGCACACATATAGAGCGAATCGCTCTGACTCGTATCGTAGCTGACCACCGAAGGTCGCTGCGTGAGCAGAGCATTGCCCGGCTCCTTCCAATATTCGCCGTAATCGCCGAAAGCGAGCACTTTGTGCTCGGCGTCGTCGATCTGGATATTCCGGAACAAAAGAGCATGCCCGGACTCCCGGTAATAGTCGAGGCTGTCGCTCCACAGCTCCTGCTTTTCGGTCATCACATACCCGTTGCGAGTCAGCACGTAAAGCTCGCGCGGCTTTTCGTAACGTCCCCGGTCGGCATAAATGTAATCGCCGCCTTCGTTCCAGATGTTGGTTCGCTCGAAGAAATGAGCCTGGTCGGTATCCGTATCGTACACCACCGAATCGCCCTTGAGTTCGTACTTGTCGTTGCGCATCTCGACACGATCCACACAGATAATCTGGTGCGTATCGGCATAATAGTAGCCCCGGTCGGATTCGAGGTGATTCTCGCGGTTGGTCAGCATACCGCCTCCGCTGAAAGTACCGATATTGTCCAGCGTATTGAACCGGAAATCGTAAGTATAGAGCGTCGCATCCCCATCGACGACCTTCACCAGCGGAGCATAGACCCGCGCCTCGTTGATCTCACCGTTGTAGTCGGCCCGGTCGCCGTAAATGTATGTCTCTTTTTTATTGATCAGTACGTTGCCGAAGCACTCGATGCGCTTGTCGTTGTAGCGGATCGCGCTGTCGCAGGTAATGACCGCCCCGTTGTGCTGGGCCGCGAAATGCCCTACGAGCACCGTCGCGGTCGTATCGCCGTAAGGAATGGGATATCCCCGGTCGGCGACGAAATCGACCACCTTGTTCGACTCGGGGTCCTGGGCCGGAGCACCCGGAGCCGACGGGGTATGAACACCCGCAACGGGAACGGCCAGCGGCCTGTTCCCCGCGAGGATCACACCTCCGGCGACACCTGCGACCAGCAGTGCGCACACTATTTTTCGCAATCCCTTCGGCATCGGACGATCTCTATTTTACCCAGTTCTTATTTTCGAACTCTCCGTCCCGAAATTCGGGATCGATATAAATGTACATGCCCTCGATCTTCTTGTCGAGCCACTCCTTGAACACTTTCTCGCGTTTGGCGTTCAGCGCCAGCTGTTCGACGCGAATATAGTCCTCGTCGAGCGAAACCTTGTGCGGAGGGATCACCTTCACGAGCTTGACGATCTTGCTGAGCTGGTTGCCCATCCAGTCTTCGGTCTGATAGGCGTCGGAAATTTCGCCCTCCTTAAGATTGCGCAGGGCATTGTAGTCGTCGAGGCTCTTGCCACCGGCCCGGCCGAAATCTTCTTTCATGAAGCGTGTTTCGGTATAACTTGCTTCCCACCTTTGAGTAAGTTCCAGCAAATCGTGGTTGGTCACCACGCCGCCGTTCATCTTCGAATTATCGTCGTCGGAAAACTTCCGGGCCGCCTCCTCGAAAGTAATCGAATCCTTACGGATCAGGTTTGCGATACTGTCCAGCATACGGGCCGGAGCCGCCAGCTCCTCGAGCGTATAGGAGGGTCGCAACACGATATGACGCGCATGGTACATACGCCCCTTCTGGTCGATCAACTGAATCAGGTGATAACCGTATTGCGTTTCGACGACCTCGGAAACCTGTCCCGGCTTCAGATCGGCCAATGCGTCCGCAAACTGCCGCACGAACCCGTCCAAAGGCTGGGGGTCCAGTTCGCCGCCGCTGATGGCCGAACCGTCCATCGAATACATGCGGGCCATGATGTCGAAACGGGTCTGCCCCTTGATGATGCGCTCGCGCATATCCAGCAACCGCTCCTTGGTGCGCTGCTTGGCCTCCTTGATCGACGCCGGGAAACGGGTGATCTGGGCATAAACGTACTGTTCGGGGATAGTCGGCAGACTGTCCGGATCGGTCTTCTTGTAGTAACGCTCCACCTCGCCGGGAATCACCTTGATTTTTCCCACTACGGAACTCTGCATAGCCTGGGCGTATGCCTGCTCCTCGTAACGCTGACGCAGCATTTCGCGCACGTTGAAGATCGGCATATGCTGTTTGGTTTCGAGCGCGGCGATAGAACCCGCATCGTCGATGAGCGCCTGCAAATGGGCTTCCACCCGCTGTGCGATGCCCGAATAGCTGACATCCACCGAATCGATGAGCGCCTGATTGAACAGCAGCTTCTGCATCAGCAGTTGTTCGAGCGCTTCGTCGTGGGGATCGCGGTCCGAAGTGTAACCCTGCTGGCGGCGCTGTTCCACCAGCTCGCCCGCATATTCGTCCACCTCCGACCAAAGGATCGACGATCCGCCGACGACGGCCACCACGCGGTCCAGCATCACCTGCCGCTTCTGGGCGGCCCCTGCAAAAATCGCCAGCACCAACGCTGCGCAAAACAGAATCTTCTTGCTCATCAGTTCTCTATTTTTTCTTCTTCATGGATCTTCACTCTCCCCTCCTCGACCGCTTTTCGGTAAACCTCCTCGTCGTAGGCCCGAATGATCTCGTTCTGCCGCTGGTTGTAGAGGATGCGGCGCACGATCGCCTCGCTGCGCTCCAGCGGTTCGGGATCGCCCGGACGAAGCACGTCGCTTATTTCGAAATAATAGCGCGAATGACCGTCGCTCATCTCCTGTACGGCCCGCGAGGAGAGCAGGGCGTCGTAACTCTGGTTGCGCAATGTGGGCAGATAGCCCAGAAACTCGGAGAAGGTCACCCACGAAGAGGAGAAATCGTTCAGTACGAAATTGTTCTTGGTACAGATGTCGGCGAACTCTTGCTGCCGGGATGAGCCGGGCTGCGTCATCAACTTGCGCAGCTTCGGCGCCTGCCGGTTGTTGGCGTCGAAGCGAACGATCCGCCCCTTGACCAGGGTTTGATTGACCTTGAAATCCGACGCGTGTTCACGGTGATAGGCAGCAATCTGATCGGCGGTAACGAGCGTATCGATGCGCTCCTCGATCAGATGCTGGTCGAACTTACGGATCAACAACGCCTGGCGGTACTCCTCGACCAGCGAATCGATGTCCTGCTCGGCATCGGAGAAAAGTTCTTCGGCCTCGTGCAATTTAAGCTGTTTGTGCACCCACTTTTCGACATAACGGTTTACGAAAGCCACACTGTCCTCGCCGACCACTCCCTTCGGAATCGCAGCCTTAACCTCGCGCGCGTACAATTTTCTACCGGCAGCCTCGGCCAACACGACCCGACCTCCGCCCCAATAGCGGGGCACTTCCTGGCACCCTACCGCAAGTATGAGCAGCAGAACAGCTCCTATTTTGGCACAAAAACTCATAACTACAAGGGACAAAGATAATGAAAGCCGAGAGCCTAACCAAATTTATTTGAGTTAAGCCGAGGCGCATCATCTTCTCTTCAACGAAAAAGATACACTTTTTACCTGAACTTTAACGTACCGTACGTTCCGATTATTACATCGCAGATCTATTTTCCCGCTCCTGCAAACTCGAATTTCTTGCGATGAAAAACGGAAAAGACCAACGTAGAACATGCGGCAGCACGCTCCAAGGCTACCGAAGGAAAGGACATACGAACTACCCGCAATTATGTCGGTTCCTGGCAATAAATCAACGAATTGCGTCCGCGTCCTGCTTTTTCGCCCGAGCCAGCAAACGGTAGATCATATAGCCCGATGCGGCGAAAAGCACGAGCGCGACGACGTAAACGATCGTATAGAGCGTATCGCTGCCGATAACCGAACGTATCGTGGCCCCGTCCAGTCCGACCATAATCAACAGGAAAGCCGCGCCGTTGTTCATGGCATGGAGCAGAACGACCGAAAAGATCGAATTGGTCTCGATATAGATGAAACCCAGGATCAGTCCCATCACGAAAGCATTGACCGCCAGCGCCGGATGTCCGTGCAACACAGCGAAGAACGCCGACGAGAGGAACAGAGCCGCCACGACGCCGTATTTGGCCCGCACCGACTCGAGAATGATGCCCCGACAGAGGAACTCCTCCAACAGAGGAGCCATGACCACCAGCGTAATGATCGCCCAGAAGCCCCGGCCGTAAACTGCGGACGAAGGCGTCGGAAGCAGCTCCACCACCGGTTCGATAACGATACCGGCTGCCAGCATCATCACCAGTCCCCAGAGCAGCAGAACCGGATTGAGCCCCCGCGCCGAAAAGCGCAGCGTCTTGCGCGTTCCGTGCCGCAAGCGGCGATATAACAGCGTGAAAAGAATCATCAGTCCCATCGTCACCAGGTAGGTGAAAGCCGTAAAACGCGCCAGAGCATCCTGTTGTTCGGGCGTCGGAGCGACGTTGCCGCGCAGCAAGTCCCAGTCCGGAAAATCGAACCCGGCGAAGCGGGCGGCAAGCAGCCCGACGAATTGCAGCAAATACCAGATTCCTACCAGAGCCAGCAGGTCGATAAGAGTCGGAAATCGGTATTTATGAGCCGGTTGCGGCGTTTGCTTCCGATCGGATGTTCCGGGAGTATCCCCAACAGGAGCTTGCGGACGGCCATCGGACGGAGTCGTGGAATCGGTATGTGCCATAGCTTCTATGTTTTATCTTCGTTACAAAGACCTGTTTTACGCTTCGAAGATAGGCATTTTTCGGGATCGTTATGGTTTTTCCCGATAAAATTCGTATTTTTGGCCGATTATAACCCGTTAAAATCAGCAAACATGGCAAAGGTCATCGCATTGGCCAATCAGAAAGGCGGCGTGGGCAAGACGACCACAGCCATCAACCTCTCGGCGTCACTCGCGCTGCTGGGCAAGAAAGTTCTCCTGCTGGATGCCGATCCGCAGGCCAACGCTACGTCGGGACTGGGCTTCGACATCAACCTGGAGGGCATTTACGAGTGCATCACCGGAGCAAAGACGGCGGCCGACGTAATCCTCCAAAGCCCGGACGTAAAGAACCTCTGGCTGCTCCCCTCGTCGATCGACCTGGTGGCCGCCGACACCGAGCTACCCAAGATGGAGAACGGACACCACGTGATCCGCCGCATCGTGGAGAGCGTGCGCGACCGCTACGACTATATCCTGATCGACTGCTCCCCCTCGCTGGGCTATACGACGGTGAACATCCTCACGGCCGCAGACACGGTGCTGATTCCCGTACAGTGCGAATACCTCGCGCTCGAGGGGCTCTCGAAGCTGCTCAACACCATCCGCATCGTCAAGAACGGACTGAACCCGGCGCTCGAAATCGAAGGCTTCGTGCTGACGATGTACATGCGCAACCGCCTCAACAACCAGGTGGTGAACGAGGTTCGCAACCATTTCGGAGAGCTGGCCTTCGACACAATAATTCAACGCAATATCCGTTTAGGAGAAGCCCCCTCGCACGGAAAACCCGTCATCCTGTACGATGCTTCCGCCGTCGGGTCGGCCAATTACCTCACGTTGGCCAAGGAGCTTCTGAAACGCAACCGCAAAAGCAATCAAAAAGCAAAATAGCATTATGAAACAGAAGGGATTAGGGCGCGGCCTGGACGCCATTTTCGGGAGCGAACACCTGGATGCCAGGCTCAAACCGATGACCGAAATGGCGGAGATTTCCGTTTCGGCGATCTTCCCCAACCCCACGCAGCCGCGCACGGAGTTCGATGAAGAGGCGCTCGAAGAGCTGGCCGACTCGATCCGCACGCTGGGCGTAATCCAACCCATCACGGTCAAACGCACCGACGACGGACGCTACCTGATTATCAGCGGCGAACGCCGCTGGCGGGCCGCCCGCAAAGCCGGACTGGAGTCCCTGCCCGCCTATATCCGCGAAGTGGACGACGAGAACCTGCATGCTATGGCCCTGGTGGAGAACATCCAGCGCGAAGACCTCAACGCCATCGAAATCGCCCTGGGAATGCAGCGGCTGATCGACGAATGCAACCTCACGCAAGAGGCGCTCTCGGAAAAGGTCGGCAAAAAACGCTCGACGGTGTCGAACTACATGCGCCTTTTGAAACTGCCCAACGAAGTACAACTCGCCCTCAAGGAGGGGCTTATCTCGATGGGACACGCCAAAGCGATCGCCGGAGCTCCCGAAGAGTTGCAACTGCGCCTGCTCAAAAAGTGCATCCGCAAGGGACTCTCCGTGCGCCAGATCGAGGAACTGGTCCGCGCACTGACCGACCCTGCGGCAAAACCCGCAGCTCCGGCCGAAGACGAGGAGTATCCCGAATCGTATGCGCGGCTGGTGGAGCAGCTCGAAAAATTCTTCTCGCAGGAGATCAGCATCAAACGCTCGAAAAACGGCGGCGGCCGCATCGTGATCGACTTCTCTGACGACCGGGATATCGAACGCTTCATCGAAAAATTCGAGAAAAGAGGCGCTTCCGCCGAAATCCGCAACAATAAATAGATGAAACACACCCGGGGATATATCCGTCTGTTGGTGCTTTTCGCCTTTCTCGCATTATGCAGAGCCGGCGAAGCATCGGCCCAAGTTCCGTTGGACCGTTATCGCAGCGCGAAAACTTTCGTGCGCAGCGGTCTGATGCCCAAACCGGACAGCCTGGCCAAAAACCATCTTACGGACTCTCTGCTACTGATGCGGGTGGACTCTCTGCTTCAGGACAGTACCCTGCGCGATTCGCTGCTGCGTTCGGGCATCGATTCGTTGCGGCTCCGGGATTCGCTGGCCGCGAGACTGCGTCCGCAATTCGTCCCCGACTCGGCCCTGCTTCTGAAAACCGACTCCCTGCCCGCATCGCTCGGAGCACCCGATTCGCTCGCAGGCAGAAGAGACCTCCGCCCCCGGCGCGATACCATTTCGCTGTCGGGCGTAAGTTGGATCTCGCTGGTAGCGCCCGGTTTCGGACAGATCTACAACAAGCAATATTGGAAGCTGCCGATCCTCTACGGAACGGTCGGTGCGGGACTGACCCTCTTCTTCCACGAAAACAACACCTACAAACCTCTCAAACGACAATACAACGCCCTGCTGGAGAACGGTACGGCCCGCACGGAGGAGTTGGACGACGTACAGTCCCGTATGATCCGCAGCAATACGCGCAGGCAGATCTATCTCGGGCTTACGGTCGCCTCCTACCTTTACTTCCTGGGCGATGCGGCGGTCAACTACCGCTACGACGCCTCCCCCGTAAAGAAAGCCACGACACTGGCCACGATCTTCCCCGGTGCCGGACAAGTCTATAACAAAAGTTACTGGAAACTGCCTTTCGTCGTAGGCGGACTGGCAACCACGATCTATACCATCGACTGGAACAATCGCGGCTACAAGCGTTTCAAGAAAGCCTACTCCGATCGTAGCGCCTACGACAAAGCCCTGGAAGAGCACCAGAAAGACCCGGAGCACCATCCCGACCCGCCTGTAGCCAAGGGCGAATTCGGTACTAAGTACTCAGCGGAATTTCTCAAAAACCTCAAGGACAATTACCGCCGCAACCGCGACTTATGTATCATCATCACTGCCGGACTTTACGTGCTGCAAATCATCGACGCCCATGTGGACGCTCATCTGAAAAGTTACGACATTTCGGACGATTTAAGCGTAGAGTTCACGCCGGCGGTGAATTACGTCTATTCCCCGACCGCCGGCGGACACCGTCCGACCTTCGGATTCAATCTCAATCTGAACTTCTAATTCCACCATGAAAAAACTCCTCGCCTGCACCCTTTTTCTTTCGCTCTTCCTCGGCTGTGCCACCGCAACCGCCCAGAGCCGGAAAGAGCGCCGTGCCAAGAGAAAAGCCAAGATCGAAAAGCAGGCTTCGAAATCGACCCATACTCCCGTTTCGGTCGAACCGGAAAAAACAACGGCAGAAAAAACAGAGGTACGGACAACGGAACCCTACTGTCCGGAACTGAACCGCAATCTCACCCCGGCCCAGATCGACTCGCTCGTGGCTCTCTGGCGAGAAAAGCAGGCCCTGCAATCCTACGATACGTTTTTCAACGACTACATCGACATCGACAGCCTCGCTTCCTCGAGTGACACGACCCCCGATTCAGTCTATGCCAACCGCCTGCGGGCACTCGTATCACCGGTGCAACTCCCCTTCAATCCGATCGTCAAAAACTACATCCGCCGTTACGTCGATACCCGCTACGGAACGATCAACCGGGTATTGAGCCTCTCACGCTACTATTTCCCGCTGATCGAGGAAGAGCTCATCAAGGCCGACCTGCCCGTCGAGCTGCGTGCCCTGCCGATCATCGAATCGGCTCTCTCGACCACGGCCACCTCTCCGATGGGTGCTGTCGGACTGTGGCAATTCATGCCCGCGACAGGCAAAAGTTACGGACTGGAGATCAATTCGTTCGTCGATGAACGTCGGGACCCGGTGCAAGCGACCCGCGCCGCCTGCCGTTATCTGAAGGACCTTTACAGCATCTACCACGACTGGACACTCGCCATCGCCGCCTACAACTGCGGCCCGGGCAACGTAAACAAAGCCCTGGCCCGCGCCGGCGGAGGGACGACCTTCTGGGACATCTACGAATACCTGCCCCGCGAAACTCGCGGGTATGTACCGGCCTTCGTCGGAGCCTCCTATGCCTATGCCTACCACCAGCAGCACGGTATCCAGAGCGAAAACCCGCCCATGCCGCTGGCGACCGATACGATCCGCGTGACCCGCCTGCTCCACCTGGGACAAGTAGCCTCGACACTCGACATTCCCATCGAAACTTTGCGGACACTCAATCCGCAATACAAAATGGACATCATCCCGGCTACGATCAAAAGCTATACGCTGGTACTCCCCCAGCACTACCTCTGTCAGTACATTACCAACGAAAAAGAGATCCACCGGAAGGACTCCACCTATCTGAAAGAGTACATCAATCCGGCCAACATCGAAAAGAAAAAACTCGCGGACGCCACCCCCGCATACACCACCTACACGGTCAAGCGAGGCGATACGCTGGGTGCGATCGCCCGCCGTTACAGAACCACTACGGCACAAATCATGAAGCTGAACAAGCTGAAAAACGCCAACAAGCTGCGGGAAGGCCAACGGCTCAGGATCCCGATCCGCCGATAATCTTCGTCCGATGAACACATCGACCGATACCATCGTCGCTCCCGCCACCGCTTCGGGCGGAGCCATCGCCGTCATCCGATTGAGCGGTCCCGAAGCCATCGCCTGCTGCGACCGCATCTTTCGGGGGCGCAAACCGCTGGCCGAAGCCGCCGGGCACACCCTGCACTACGGCGAAGTCATAGACGGGGACAGAACGATCGACGACGTAGTCGCGGCCATCTATCGTGCACCGCACTCCTACACGGGCGAAGATGCCGTCGAGCTATCGTGTCACGGATCGCCCTACATCGTCTCCGAAATCATCGCACTCCTGCTTCGCTCCGGCGCTCGTATGGCGCAACCGGGCGAATTTACCATTCGGGCCTTCCTCGCAGGCCGGATGGACCTCGCGCAGGCCGAAGCCGTCGCCGATCTGATCGCCTCCGATTCCCGGGCTTCGCACGCCATGGCCTCGACCCAGATGCGGGGCGGATATTCGGCGGCACTGGGTGCGTTGCGCAACGAACTGCTGCAACTGGCCTCCCTCCTCGAACTCGAACTCGACTTTTCGGAAGAAGACGTTCAATTCGCCGACCGTGCACGCCTGCGGGAGATGATGCACCGCATCGAAAGCGAAATCACCCGCCTGACGGACTCGTTCAGACTCGGCAACACCATCAAAAAAGGGGTGGCTGTCGCTATTGTCGGAGAACCCAACGTCGGCAAAAGCACCCTTCTGAACCGTCTGCTGGGCGAAGAGCGGGCCCTGGTATCCGACATCGCAGGCACCACACGCGACACGATCGAAGAGACGCTCAATATTGACGGCGTTCTGTTCCGCTTCATCGACACCGCCGGGCTGCACGATACCGCCGACCGCCTGGAACAGATGGGCATCGACCGCACGCAGGAGATGATCCGCCGCGCACAAATCGTACTTCAGGTCGTCGATGCGACCTGCCCGATACCTCCCGCCATACAGATTACGTCCGAACAGACTCGCTTGCTCATCGTCAATAAATGCGACAGCCCGGATGCACGTATCACCGAATCGAAGGTATCCTCCGGCTGCGGGATCGAATATAGAGTATCGTCGGCAAACCCCGACACTCTTTTCATCTCGGCAAAAACCGGCGAAGGAATCGAACGGCTCCTTGCCAGACTCCGCGCGACTTTCGACACCGGAAGCATCTACGACGGCGATCCCGTCATCTCGAACAGCCGCCATCTGGAGGCCCTGCGCCAAGCCCTCGACGCCCTGCACCGAGCCCTCACGGCCCTCGATGACGATCGTCCGGCCGACCTCTTAAGCGAAGACATCCGCCAGGTCATCCACCACCTGGGCACCATCACAGGCGAAATCACCAACGACGATATTCTCGGCCAAATATTCTCGAAATTCTGCATCGGCAAGTGATGGCTTGTAATTAACTGCAACGAATTAGAATCAACTATAACGAAGTCGCTGAATTTCAGCGGCTTTTTTATTTTTCCAAAATCCAGTAAATAGCGATTGGACACCGTTTTTCACCATATTTTTCTACCGTATTTCTACCGCGAAACAAATTGGGGTTTGTCCCCGATGTCACACTGACGCATTTGGCGACATGGGTGTACAATGGTTTACGTGGAGAGACAAAAAGGGAAATTAAATCTTTATGGTTTCACTAAAAATATGGAGAAAACAACATGGAAGTAAAAAGAATTTGTCAATGGTGTGGTAAACCTTTTATAGCTCAGAAAACCACCACCAATTATTGTAGTCCTCAATGCTCTAAACGAGGCTACAAACATCGAATGAAAGAGCGAAGAATGGAACTCATTCAGAGTCAAGAATTGTTAGAGGTAAAGAAGAGACTGGAAAATCAAGAATACTTTACCTTTTCACAAGCAGCTAAATTGATGGGAGTTTCTCGTCAGTACATCTACAAATTAGTCAAAGAGGATAAGTTGAGAGCAAGTCGAATTAGCTCACGAATGTCTTTTATTCGAAGAACTGATATAGAACTTTTGCTTAAATCTAAGCCATATGAACGTGTGATGTCAAAAGTCGAATTTGATATTGCTGAATACTATACTGCTGAGGAAATCGCAGAAAAGTATAAGGTCAACACCAAATGGGTATGGACATATACACGGGAGCATAATGTGCCAAAAGTAAAAATCCGCCAATTCAACTATTACAGCAAGAAGCATATTGATGCTGCTTTTGCCAAATACAAGACGGATAACGACTTGACCGAATGGTACACACCTGAGGAGATTGAAGAAAAGTATGGAATGACACGTGTAGCCATCCGTTCCCATGTCTATAGGAACAACATACCTTCAAAAAAAGAGCATGGGCAGATATTCTATTCCAAACTACACTTTGACTTGTCGAAGAAAACCACAGAAGACGATTCATCGGAATACTATACCGTTCAGGAAGCCATGAAGAAATACAATCTCACTCGTGATTCAGTCTATGGCATTCTGCAATTCCACGAAATCAAACGTGAGAAGAAAGGGCGTTTCGTCAGATTTCTGAAGGTGGATTTCGACCGAATAATGGGTGCAAAATAATGAATCGATGCAGAACTGGACAATGATTCCAAAATGAACAGTGTCTGCATCAAGCCATTATGCACTTTTGCAACAGATTTCAATAATAACTAAAATCAAACGTATTATGTCAGAATGTAAAACAGTAACATTGAGAACACGTCCTTTGAAACATGGGATGCTTTCTTTCTATCTGGATTATTATCCGGGCTATCGTGACACGGAAACGATGAAAACCATCCGTCACGAGGGATTGAATATCTATATTTATGCCAATCCCAAGAACCAGCGTGAGCGAGATTTCAATGCCACCATGTCGGAAAAGGCGGAAGCCATCCGATGCCGTCGCTTTGAATCCATCGTAAACGAGCGATATGATTTCTTCGACAAACGCAAATACAAAGCTGATTTCTTGGAGTATTACAAGAAGCAGTTGCGCAAGCACGACCAAAAATGGGAGTTTGTATATCTGCACTTCTGCAACTTCGTGCATGGCAAATGCACCTTCGAGGATATTGATGTGGACTTATGCAACAAGTTCCGTGAATACCTACTTCATGCCAAACAGCTCAGACGAGACAAACCTGTCAGTCGCAACTCGGCTTCTGGATATTGGTCTACATTTAGAGGCTTTCTGAAAATCCTCTATCGTAATCGAATGATAAAGACCAATGTCAATGACTTTTTAGAGAAGATAGAGACAGTGGATGTGCCGAAAGAAGCTTTGAGTACGGAGGAACTTTATCGCCTTGCAGAAACACCGTGCAAGAAGCCTATTCTAAAGACAGCTTCGCTCTTCTCAATATTAACTAGTCTGCGAATCAGCGATATTCTCACCCTCACTTGGGAAGAAATCGTGGATTTTCCTGCCGGAGGCAAATGCGTTCATACCATTACCGAGAAGACTAAAACAGAAGACATTATACCCATCAGCGAAGAATCGTTAGAGTTGATTGGCTACTCACCGGAGAAAAAAGGTCTGGTGTTCAAAGGATTAAAAAAGTGTTGGACACAAGTTCCTCTGAAAGAATGGCTCATATCTGCCGGAATTACCAAACACATAACCTTTCACTCATTCCGCAGGACATACGCAACTCTTCAAGCAGCAGCCGGTACAGATCCTCGTACCATTCAAAGTAATATGGCACACAAGAGCATTACTACAACGCAGCGTTATATGAAAGTTGTGGACAGCAACAAGGTGGAAGCAAGCAAGAAAATATCATTAATCCGAAAAGGCTAATACAGCCTGATTTTATTACACTGAATAGGCTTAGAGTATGATTACTGAGTATGATTTATACTTTAAGCCTATATTTTCTTAAAATAGTGCTGTTTAACTGCGCTTATTTGCAACTATTTGAAATAGTGCGTCTAACTTTGTGACATCAATCATTTCAAATAATAACAGTCTATGGCACATAATAATCAAAATCACACCAAGAGGGCAAGTTTCATTCTTGCCGTGGCAGTTAACTTATACGCTGTAATCGCCACCTACCTTTATAAAAACTTTCAGATAAATCTGATGGATTACGCCACTCCTATTATATTGTGGACGGTCGGAATTATACTCACGTGTGCAATAGTGCAGCGTTATTTTGAGAATTTTTTTGCCTTCATCGACATAGATTTTTCTTTTGGCAAGCAAATCATTTCAAACTCGGCTATCCAAGAACCGCTAATAGAAAAGTCCGTTACTGAAGAATTGTCTGTCTGTAAGGAAACAACAATCATTGAAGAAACGCCCTTCGTTGAAGAGCCGACTGTCAATAAAAATGTAATCCACACCTTTGTTGATAATTATGAGGAACGACTTGCCGAAGTTGAACGTGAGAAAGCCGCTAAACAGAAAGAAATTTTGAATGCCATCCACGAATATACCACATTTGTAATGGCTGAGTATTTTACAAAAGAAGACCTTGCCGCCCTTCATGAAAATATCGAGTACCTGACACATGCTCAGACTGATTTATACAAACCCATCCGGTCAAAATCAGACAATCCTATCAAGTCCATTGATTTAAGGCATTTTGCATGGAATATCGGTGAGCGTTTGAATCTCAAACTGGAAGACAGAGCAAAATTCATACACATTCTTTTTCCACACGAACTGAAAGATGCAACACAGGAGTATCTGGCTAAAAATCTGCGCACCCAAGATAGCTGTCGAATTCCTCTTGACATTCCTAAAAATGGAGATTATCACTTCAACTGTATGCGAAAAACAGATGCGTAGTCAGTCCTATTCTACCAACTAAAATGATTTGATACGGAACGGCACAATTACTTCTGACTGACGATTCCCTGTGTAACATCATTCTATTGTTTTGCAGCATGTTAAATATTAAAATTTATATGACATGCTAACAAAAGGACTGACTTTTAATGACCTGCCCGAAGTGGTAGGCGAACTGTGCGAGAGAATCGCAAGTATGGAAAATTTGCTGAATGAGAAACTTAATCAGCAACACGAAGTAAAGGAGAACACACACGTTCCCATGACAGTAGAAGAAGTATGCAGCTATCTCGGCATCTCCAAATCCTCGTTCTACTACAAAGCCAAGCATGGCGGTATCCCTGTCATCAAGCAAGGGAAACATCTCTTTATCTATCGTGACGAACTGGACAAATGGTTGGAAACCGGCAGAAAGGGAAATGCTCCAATGAGCATAGAAGAGGAACACGCCCGAATATTGGCTTCAACCCGACATAAGGCTGCAACTAAAAACTGGTAGGATATGGAAAAAACAAACAAGAAGATTCCTACCACAGAGGAACTGAACGCTTGTATAAAAGAGTCAGTGGTGAGTGTAACCGATGTATATGAGCAGCCTCCTGTTGTATTGATGGTCGGTGATGCCACTATCGGGACTTTGGGAAATTTCAGTGCTTCCATTGGCAAGGCTAAGAGTAAAAAGACTTTCAATGTATCGGCTATTGTTGCTTCGGCATTGTGCAATGGCACAGTACTTCATTATCGGGCATCGTTTCCCGAAGGCAAACGGAAAATTCTTTATATCGACACCGAACAGGCAGAATACCATTGCAAAAAAGTCTTGGCTCGCATTTTACAAATGGCAGATTTCCCAAATGATAAAAATGCGGACAACCTGATTATGCTTGGGTTGCGCAAATACTCTCCTGAAATGGGGTTGGCAATAGTTGGACAAGCCATAGACTCAATCCCAGATTTAGGATTGGTGATTATTGATGGCATCCGTGATTTTCTTTATGACATCAATTCGCCCAATGAATCCACGGAAATCATATCCAAGTTTATGCAGTGGACGGATGACTACCAAATTCATATCCACACCATTCTTCATCAGAACAAGAATGATGAACACGCACGCGGGCACATTGGCACGGAACTCAACAACAAGGCTGAAACTGTGATGCAGGTGGAAGTGGACAAAGAGGACAAATCTATCAGCGTAGTTGAAGCCATCCATATCCGTGACCGAGAGTTTGAACCTTTTGCATTCCGCATCAACGAAGCCGCCTTACCGGAACTGGTAGAATCCTATATTGCCAAAGAGAAGAAGAGAGGACGACCAACCAAAGAAGAGTTTGATCCGTACAGAGACATTGCCGAATCTGTACATCGGACAGCATTGGATGCCACTTTCTCCAATGGCAGTATCGCCAATTATGCTGACTATGTGCAACGACTGAAAGACGGCTATGCTCAACAAGGCATAAAACTCGGCTATAACAAAGCCGTAAAAGTCGCCACCTTTTTAAGCAATAAGCGAATGGTCACCAAAGATGGGAAGGAATACTGTTTTAATCGGGATTACCATTACTAAAGGTGCGCAAGGTTTGCAGTTCTTACAATTATTCGACTTTACTTTATTCTTGGGACGTACATATAGGAATAAAGCGTAGCTGGCTGATAGAAATAATTTTCATCTCAGATTTTCAGTCTCTATTCCTATTCTTTGTACACATCCAAGAAGTCAGGTAAGACGAAAACAACAGGTATCTGTTGCGAGATATGCCAAGGTATAACCTCACTGCGTTATGGTTGTACATTGGCGCTCTCGCCTGTTCACTCAGTTCACAGGTGCGGTACTCGCAGGCTTGCACCTAATCGTAACAATTATAGCTATTTATATGGAACAAAATATTGAAATACAAACACAATCCGCAGAGGAGGATAAAGAAACAAGGAACGTCTTTATCGGAGCTAAAGTAACTCCAAGTCAGAAGGAGTATATAAAAACACAGGCTGAGAAATGCGGTATGACCGTAAGTGATTACTTGCTTGCCTGTGCATACAACTACCGGCCAAAACCAAGGCTTTCAAAAGAAGAAACAGACCTGTTACAGAATTTGGACAACTGCCGGTCTGACCTTGTAAAATACACTTCCGCACTTCACGGAATGTCCACAAAGCAACGAATGATATTGTTCAATCAGGTACCGTTCATGGTCGGCTGGCTCAAAGAACTTGGAAATATTGCTGAAAGTGTCTGCCAATTTCTGAATGCCGTAAAAGAGAGAAATAAGATACCGTCTAACGAAAAATCCGAAGAACTATGATAGCAAAGGCTAAAGCAATATCGCACGGAATAAACGATATTCGTTACATCACCGGTGAATCTGCCCAAAAGAAACACCCCGAGAAAATCTATCGGATATTGGACAATATACTCCCTTCCCATCTGGACGCTATGGGTATATGGAACTCCATGCAACTGACCTTATCACGCTTCAAACCTATCAAGAACTCTGTCATCAGAATCGAGCTAAGTCCCTCTGTCGAACATACCCGTTTCTTCGACATCGAAGACTGGCAAAAGCTCTGGCAGGATTTTGTTGCTGAGTTTGACAAACAAGTGTTTACTGGCAAGGACGGAAAAGTCCGCTCCTGTCAAACCAATCTGACTAACAGCAAATACTCTGTTTGGCTACATAAAGAATCCGCGGGTGAAGTACCACACCTTCATGCCGCTGTCTGCCGTTTGGATGAAGACGGTAACATCAACAACGACCACAACATTCATCTTCGTGCGCAGCGTGCTGCCGAGCGAGTAGCAAAGAAACGAGGTTGGACAACGGCTGCCGAAGTAAGGATTGCCAACATTCATCAAGTTAATCGGGATTGCATGAGTATTTTGAAAGCAATGTCAAAGTGGTCTTGGGAAAATTACAAAGCTGCCCTCATACAAAAAGGATATACTGTACATGAAAGGTTGGACAAGAAAGGCGTGATTCGTGGTTATGTTATCCGAAAAGGGAATGCCAAATACAAGGCTTCGGAATTGGGTGTTGCCCGAAACCTGATGGCTTCAAAACTTCAGCATACTTGGCAGAAGTTACATCATCAACCAAATGTCGTTATGAACAATATCCGACAGCCGACTCTGCCTACATTGGCAGACAAATCGGCAAGGTCGGCGGAGTATTATACCGGCCATCGCCCGGATACGGTTTCTTATACCCTCACTCATTCAGGACAAGAACAGCGTTTCTATATTCCTGAAAAAGTGCTTGAATGTTTCAATGATGAGTTTGATTACAGAGATACTGAGAACAATCAGGAGCTCACCGATATGGCTGTTGCTCTATTCATCGGACTGCTTGAAACGCCCAATGTTGCTACTGGAGGAGGCGGTGGCGGAGGTTCTCAAAGCGATTTGCCTTGGAGAGATAAGGACGAAGACGATTTGCAATGGGCACTAAGATGCGCTCGTGCAGCCACTCGTACCCTTGGAAAGAAACCGAAAACAGGGTTAAAACGATAAGCCCTGAAAGAGAAATTTGATTTCACAGCAGAAATGAATGAAGCGAAGACGGTAAAAAACAATCCTCACAACGATTTTTTAGAGGAAGAAAACCGCCTGCTTGATTTAAACGTAAAGGAACTGGCCAAACTGAATGACAATGTGCATGAGTTACGAACGAAAGTTGAAATCCTGTCCGAATCTATCCAGAAGTGTGAACCATATATTTCAGACGAAATGCAGAACCTGGCTCTAAAATTCGGGGCTACCCTTCTCTGTAATTTTGTCGGTCAGATAGAGAACAAATGCAAAGAAGCCGAGCGAAGAATTAAGAAAGCTGCCAACTTCATTCCCATCCCGGTCACCGCATTTTACATCACCATTATAATACTGGTTGCTCTATCTTCTTTTTTCGTCTGCATAATCGTGGCTAATGCTGAGATTTTGCGGTAGTGTTTCACTTTGTGTGTCCGATCTGAGTTCTCAGATTCTTTAGACTTTGCAAATATATCAATTTTGTTTGGAAGTGAAGCAGCCGCGGCTGCTTCACTTCCTCCGTTTTCATCAGTCCGGAAACAGTGTCTTGTCGAGATCGATTCTCGGCACCTGCCTCAAGTATGACTTCTTGTCCATGGCGGTCTTGCCCATGAGCAGCAGTACAGACTCCTCGTTCGGCATCGCCCCGCGCATCCTCGTCACCCTCCGGAAGTCCTTCTGGAGCCTCTCTATCCAGTTAGTCGTGTATATCATCGACTGGATGCGGTGGTCGTAGTTCAGATACGTGAAGTAAGCTTTGTAGGACGGGTCATCGCAACGTCTTTTAATGCTCCTGTAATATCTTCCCCATTTGGAGCAGAAACTCTGCCATTCTTCCCAAGCCTTTTCAACGGTATAGTTCCTGTCCCCGGTCCGGAACACCTGCCGCAGGTCATCCGCAACCTCTCCCTTGTCCCCGTTGCGCACGTCACTTACTATGTTGCGTTTGAGGTGCGTGGTGCGTCTCTGGAGCTTAGTGCCGGGAAAGACCTCACAGATGACATCCTCCAGCCCTTTCAGGCCGTCCGCGCATATCAGCCCGACCTTGCCCACTCCACGCTCATACAGGTCATTCAGCATCTCACCCCAGCCCGTGGCACTTTCCGTAGGCTTGTTATATATGCCAAGTACTTCGCGGGTCTTGTCTTCCTTCACTGCCAGTATCACATAGAAAGCCTCCGTATCAACGCTACGCTTGCGGTGGATCTTGATGTATGAACAGCACCGGATAATATACCTCTAACGACCGTCCAAGCCACTCTGACACGTCTTTGCGCAGGTAATCCAGCATCCTCGATATGCTCGACTTACTGTAATGCTCGCCATATATGTCATTGAACACATCGCCTACCTGCTCCTGCGTCAGACCCTTCGTGTAAAGCGTACATGCAAGACACTCACATTCATCCTCCTGGTCCCGAAGAACTGCCAATATACGAGGATGGAAGTTTCCGTACCTGTCCCTCGGAATACGGAAGGTCAGAGTACGACCCATTCCGTATGTCCGGCCGGGACGATAACCGTTACCTTTGTTGCCGCGCTGACAATCTTCACGGAGATATTCGCGACGCTCTGACAACATCATGCTCTCCAACATTATCTCCATTAAGTCCTGAAGACCATTTTCTCGCTCCGAATGCTTGCTTATTAGCTCGGAAAGTTGTTCCTTTGTCAAATCCATAAGTCTACTGTTTTTTTTAGTTTTGTTGTTTTCCTTTTACAAATCTAAAAAATCTGTAGACTTTTTCTTTAGCTATCCAGACACACTACTTGAAACAGTATCAATTTTGCATTCAATACTGATTTGGAAAGCTGTTATAGTCTGTATAGTCATAACAGTTTTAGGAGTTGCTATAACTATTTTCCTGCCCAAAGTGCTGAAATAGATATTGATATATTCTGCGTAAAAATACTCAGTCCACTGCGTAAAATGTAAAGTAAACCAATTTTCAACTGGTTATCAGTTAGTTGTAGTCAATCAAACAAGTGAGAGAATGGTACAAAATCATCCTCTCACTTTAATCGCTCATAATATCTCATTTACTATTCAACAATAGTTTCAGCTGCTGATCAAAGTCGGACATGATTTCACGATCTTGAATGATTCGGAATTTTTCATATTCGGCTACAGCTTTCTCTTCTGCTTGCTGATGAGATATCGTTCCCTTTTCTACCCAAACTTCAAGTTGATTGAATTCGAGGAAACGATTTAATGCTCGCTCCCAATCCGACATTGTCATAAGCACATGATTTTTGGCTTGAAGTTCTGCATAGTCCAGATACTGAGTGGTAAGCAGATTTAATTCTTCTACTTCCTTTTCTGAAAGATAATTCTTAGCAACAGTCACATCACTCTTGATAACCCTGCCATTGGGCGCATTTTTCCAAGTTGTCAATCCCATGTGTGGACGCTCTGCATCAGAACGATGATATACGATTTCAGCGGCAGTCTGACCAGAAACAGCATAATGCATGATATTCTGAACGGTCTTGAAAAAGGTCAGTGTAACTTCTGAGTTCTTGTCATAATCAACACTACACTCACTGTAAATATCGGTTACTTTTTGATAATACCTGCGCTCAGAGGTACGTATCTCACGAATACGCTCCAGCAAATCATCAAAATAATCCACTCCAAAAACGTTTTTGCCTTTCAGACGTTCATCATCCAGAACAAAACCCTTCTTCAAATATTCCTTCAATACACCAGTTGCCCAGATACGAAACTGAGTTGCCTCATAACTATTCACTCTATAGCCAACGGCAATCACCACATCAAGATTATACATCATGACTTCTCCAGACCATGTGTCCGAAGGTATTCGAATTTTTCTAATCGCATCGGACAAATGGATTTCCCCACTTTTATCAATTTGATCAAGATGATAATTGATGGTAGGAACTGTTACCCCGAATAGCTCTGCCATTCTCTGCTGAGAGAGCCAAAATGTATCGGTGTCAAAGATGACTTGTACTTGGGCTTTTCCTTTGGCACCACGATAAAGAATGATGGTTGATTCCATACTCTTCTCCATAATCTCAGGTGTCATGGTTTGAGAAAAGTAGTCCCGCGCCACTTTTACCATTGCCTTTTTTGCATCAGCATTCATGGCAACAGCCATACACGCCTCACGAGATAGGTTCAATGAAATGACTTTACGTGTTGCACCACTTCCTAGTTCTGCCATTTCCTCTATTTCGACAAAATGTTCAACCAATGAATATCCCTTTTGAGATACCCACGCCTGAGCCTTGGCAAGGACACGCTCAAAGTTCCAATATTTCCCATACCCCATCACACGTGCCAACTTTCGCGAGTTCCACCACTCTTTACCCTCACCATCCACCTCTCTTAACTGGTCAAATGGAGATTGCAGTTCTGGGATATTATTTGAATTATCTTTCATATTTCTATACTTACATTTTAGCCTACTATACTCTTATTTTGTATTACAGATTATAGAACTTTTTCTATTTTACAACACTAGCTAATACTTCTGCAATTCTATTTACATCATCATAAGTATTGTCTTTACCTAACGAGATGCGTATAGTACCTTTGGCTAATGACTCATTCAACTGTATAGCTTTCAAAACATGAGAAATCTGAGTATTCCTACTATCACATGCAGACCCTGTTGCCACACATATTCCAAGTAAATCTAGACGATGCAATAACGACTCGCCACTAAATCCATTAAAGGATAAACTTACATTTCCTGGGATTTTTACTTCAGCACCATTCTTATGAAATACAACATTCAATGATAATAACTTTTGTATAAGAGCATTTTCTAAGCCTTGAATATATGTCATATTATCTTCTAACTGAGATGTATTCTCTTCTAACGCTATTGCCATTGCCACTATTGACGCAATGTTTTCTGTACCTGCTCGCAAAGAGTTTTCTTGTGCGCCACCTGATATTAACGGATTAATTTTAAGCCCTTCTTTTATATACAAAAAGCCAATACCTTTTGGACCATTAAATTTGTGAGCTGAAGCAGATAAAAAATCAACATCTAGGTCTCGTACATCAACAGGAATATGTCCAACAGCTTGAACTGCATCTGTGTGAAATAAGGAATTATGAGCGTGTACAATTCTTGCAAGTTGCTTTATTGGCTGTATTGTACCAATTTCGTTGTTTGCCATCATTATAGAAACCAACGATTTTTCAGAAAGTAAATTATCTAGAGTTTGAAAATCAATCATACCTGTATTATTAACAGGTATATAAAAAACTTCTTTCCCAGCAGAAGCAACATCTATACAAGCATTCAATATAGCATGATGTTCTATTAGTGAGGTATATATTCTACTACACTTACATCCCTTAATAACCCAATTATCACTTTCCGTTCCGCATGAAGTAAAAAAAATCTCATTAGGAGAAGCATTAATGCATCTTGCTATGGTTTCTCGCGCCTCTTTTAATGCTTTTTTAGCACTACGAGCAAAAGAATAAGGCTGTGAGACATTGGCGAAATCAGTCAACTGAAATCGCATCATTGCCTCACACGCAGCTTGACTCATTTTGGTCGTAGCCGCATTATCTGCATAAATGAGTCTTTTCATTTATTCAACTAAATAATTTACAACCTTCTTCTTTAAATTCTTCTATCTTATCAAGAATATCTTGTACCGTGCAACCTAAGTAATCAGCCAAACAGTCCATACAATAATAATTCTCAATATCTTCACCAAGTAGCTTTTTATTGATACCAATGGTGTCTTTGTCTAGCGGTCTCTTACCGCAAGCTAAACATTCCTTAGTTCTCATCACCGACAGGATTTATGGAAAATTTAGGCATTTCTTTTCCCTTGTATTCAACGTCAAGCATACCCATTTGTCTTAGAACAATTTCTCGCATTCTGAAAGCGGGACGCAAACAATATTGATTAAATTCACGAGGCTTAACATCTTCAGCGGTTCTAACATGAGGGAATAACAGTTTGAGGTATGCAGTTGCAATACGCTTTACAGCTTCAGTGTTTCGTGTATCCGAATCGGCTGGATAATCAACCAAACGGTCTACAATGGCACGATATGAAACATCATCTCTCAGCATGTGCATAATAGATGTGAAATACTCACTGTTTAGTGCCCAGCCACAAATTTTCAATCCCTCGTTCATACGAGGGATATCCCAACCTTTAACAAAACCATGAATACGGTCAATTAAGGCACTATTATTCTTTAAGAAAGATGGCAACCCTGCAAACATATTCTTCCACTCATCCATGTCCTCTTGGTCTATATTTCCCAGCATTAAAACCCCTGCTTCTGCTACGTCATTCTTGTCACCTATCTTAACTGTTCCTTGCTCCATATATCCAAGCAGTGTTTGTACCATCTCATTGGGATTATCGAACTCTACTTTGGAGATTTCATCGAAAGCTATATAATCATGATAAAACACAAGTCCCTCTTCCCTTCGAGCCAAATCGTAAAACAACTTGGCACGTGTCATCTTGCCACCACAAAGATATCCATAGCGACTTATACCGCCAAACACATAGGATTTCCCTGTACCCTTTGGTGCAAGTTCTATGAGGTTTACTCTTTTTTCTACAAATGGCAGAAGACGGGTTAGCATAGCTAATTTTTGAGCTTCTGTTTCATATCCATCTGCATTGTAGTCGATAGCACCCAAGATAACATCAATCCATTCTTGGACAGAGAAATTACGACGAACATCTTTGTAAAAGTCAAGGTCTATTTCGTAGGGACAAAAATTGGCAAATGATATCAATTTGATTTTACCAGGCATTTTGCCTTCTGGATAGCGATAACCTAATTCTATAATTCCCCAATTTTCCTTTGCTTTTACAAGCTCGTCCTTACACTCATCCCAAACTCTATCCTCTATCAAAGTCTCTTTATTATTAAGACCGAAATCAGGAAGAGAAAATGTAACATCTTGGGTTTTGATATCAATATCAATTGAAATCCTAGTAAGAAGTTTTACTGTCTCATTTTCTTTCACTATTCTATTTTTGATACCAGTCCACTGAACTTTCGAGGGAATGTATTGATGTATGAAGTCTGTCATTTCTGTAACATCAAAATGACCATCTTCATCCTCAAACATTTTGAGAAGCCAGTCACGGAGGAATGCAGGTAGGCTTAAGGACTTAAAGAAATTGCTTTCTTTCAAATCCTTATACACCACCATGTCTTCAAAATACTCCCTTAGTTTATCTTGCATGATTTAAATTGTTTAAAAGAACTTACGTTCGTTAGCACCTTCTTTTTTCATCTCAAACGACATGCCTTTTGCTGCGAATGACTCGCCGACAAGAACATCGAAAGTATGCATGCCTGCTTTCTTGATATCGGGTAAAGCTATCTCATAGAGATACTGTTGACCATCCACCAATTGGGCACTGTAATAGTATTTGCCATCTACTAAAATAGAAACATCATCCAGAGTCTTACTCAAGTATATCCTAATCTTCGCAATTTTCTTAAAACTTGAGGTTACGACCTTCGAGGTATTATCTAATTTGCATTCTATAGCTTGACCACGCTTTGTTATTTCTATTATAGGCACAAGAACCTCTTCCAAAGAGGCTCCTCCATGAACTTCCACGTTAGCCTTACGACCGCCCTTGAATCTATCATAGTTCAATAGAATGTAGAAATCGTTTTCTTCAATTGCGCAATCAGGCTTAATATCAAGATCCGACTTAGGGCAACAACGTCCTGAATGTTGACCTTTTTCTGACATTTCCCATTTATTTTCTGATTCTGCAATTACTGCCATTCGACTTGAGCCATGGTCAGAAACTATGAAAACCTGTTCAAGACTACCTTGCTGTAAGTCACTGTCTATTCTAGATATTACTTCGTCAATGATGGCAAGTTCTTCTACTAAATGGATTGGTTGCTTTACCTTTTCGTAATTATAGTCGAATTGACCATCATGCTTTAGTTCGTCAAGGCTTTTAATGCTTGTACATGAGCTAAATTCATCAACAAACTCTTTGTTCATCGATGTGATAGATGGTAAATTACAATAACCGATTTTAGCAGAGAAGTCCAGTCCGCGCTTGTAACATTGTTCTTGTATGTAAGCAAGAAATTCAACACCTAGAGCATCAACAAAATAGAGATGTGATTTTTTCTTCTCCATCTTGTCTATTACCTTTGCTCTTGGAGGCATGTCAAGAAAGCGTTTTTCTGAAACTTCCTGTTCTGCCAGCTGAATGAAACGTGGAGTCATCGTATTTGTGACCTTTGAATATTTATATTGGTCAAAATACTCACTAAACTGACTATAATTGTATGGGGAAAGATATTCGGCAAGGGCTGGATAGACCTTCTTCAACACATCTTCTAACTCTTCCCGGCTATGTCCTGCGACAAAGCTACTAATACTCTTTATGATGGTTTCTTTTTCTATCTTGGTGTTGTCTGTCAAGTAATAGAGTGCCTGCGATTCCTTTGCATTCACTTTTTTACAATACGATATTATGAAATTGGAATCCATCTCGTAGCTTGACAACAACTCCTTACGCTCTTTGTAGTACTGCTGGAATGTTCCATCGTTAACCTCTATTTCTAAAAGATAGTCATAGAGCCAAGTCTTATATTCTTCTACCGTATTGGATTTTGCAATAACTGCTGTAAGATATTCATTGCCTTTTGCACCATGAAGTTTTTTGATTATAAATTTTATCCACTCAACGAAAGCGTTCTGAGTAGAAGTCGTACCCTTGGACAAAACCATTTTTAGGAGGTCGGGATTTTTCTCAATAGCACTCCATTCATAATTCTCATGCTGCAGAATTCTCAACAGTTCAGTCCACTGCTCTTCTGTTCCGAAAGACTTGTTCAAGTTCATCAGCTCCGTGTAGAAGTTAACAAGTGCCTCATGCGATGAAGACACCTCACGAATATCTAACAACGTATTGGGGAAATCACCCTTTTTCAATTCCGTTATAACAAATATGTCTTTGATGTCGTGTTTCTCCAACATAGCAGGAAGTTCGCGTAAAGAATGAGCGAAAGGTGCCTCTATCAAATCATAATTGAGTGGAATACGCTTAGAGATGAAGAATATCTTTGAAAGATTGGCATCATCCGATACACCAATAAACATGATTCTATTCGTGTCGAACAATCGACGGTCGAACTTTTTCATGAACTTTTGGCATGCATGTGTAATAATAATCAATTTCCCCTCTAACTGTATATCCAATAGAGCACGCAACTGTGACTTCAGTTCATTTTCTCCATGAAGTTTCAAATAAGTTGATATTTCTGTTAAGAAAACAACACCATGTTGGGTCTGAACTTCATTCTTTAGTTGATCCATCATCAAAAAACCGCCATCATTGACAAACTTACTGGCCTTTAGAAATAAATGACCAACATTGTAATGGCTTTCCAACTGACACAATTCAGTAGTGGCAGCCACATCAACCATTATCGGTTGGTGGCAATCGTTACTTAAATATTTGTCTATTTTAGTGCAAACTTCCTCGCGAGTCATAGGCTTTAATTGTTTTTAATTATTTCTACACCTACGTTCTTGTTGTTCTTGATAAGGTCTTTGAGGTATTTCTTTACATCCTCGGCACTCATCTGGTCAATCTTCTGGAAGGCGATTTCGTATCCATCTTTGTTATACTTAGCCTCGGCCATTTTATTTAAGGTTGATTGAACAGATGGTGAGCCAAACCAATAGTATGGTACATCAGTCACGTGACTTCGCAAATAATCCTTTACCTCAGCAATGTTTGATAGCATGACCGCATTATCACGAATAATGTTTTTAACAAACATCTTATCACGTTGTGAGGCATCATTCAAGAAGTCAAAGAATTTCGCATTCTCAAGATATGTGATGGCATCGGAAATATCCTTTGCATCTGCTTTGTTTGAATTGATTGTTGCGAAAATCTTACGACATACAGTCACTTCCTGTTCAGCCAACATTGCAAAAATAGGCATCGAGAATTGCTCAGACCATTGGTACGGACTTGACGTATTTGTCTTTTCTCGCCAAATGTTTCTGAGCTTCATAGAGTTTAATCCCTTCTTCTGTTCTTCTACCATTTGGGCTACTAAGTTACTGTAACCGACTTTATCCTTGGTGAAGCAGCCCATAGGCATAGCTCCATACACTTTGTCTTTGTCAGCATCGCTAAGGCCGGTCAATTCGAAATCGCAAACTTTCTTAAACACGTCGTTCTGACGATTGTTGTAAAAATCTACGAATTTTGCACCAAAAATCTTCATGCTATCTAAGAAGGCTTGCTTGTGCTGTTCTTGGAGCTGGTTTGTTGTACAAATCTCATAGATGTATCCCAATAACACATCCAGGTCATCAACATCGTTCTTGATTGCACTGAAAGACAGACGCATGTTATTTGCCTTGCCACTCCATGCGCGAAGTGCATCTTTATACGACTTGCTAGTACCAACACATTTGTTGCTTTCTTCGATAATTTGGTACTCCAAGATAACTGAGTCAATCACAGCTTCTGCCGTTCCCTTACGCCATACCCAATTAGCTGCATCAACAGCGAACTTACTGCGAAGCACATTAATATACTGGTTACCATCATTAACTGCATTCGCAAGCTTAATCAACTCTCCATCCTTGTATACATCAAGGAAGGCCTTGATGCCTATTTGACATTTCTCTGCCGTGAACAACTTCTCAAGATCTGATATAGCAGACGCATTCTTTAAACTAATCTTGCCAATCTCAATTGCGATATCATTTTCTGACATGTCAGTTTCTTCCTTCACATTGTTTGCAAGGAAACCATAAAGCTCAACAAGACGTTTGACCACCTCTACATCTGTATCAATTGATTCACCCTCGATAATATAGTCAAGTGTCCAAATAGGGAACGAAAGTTCACGCATTTTGGCACGCACTCTTTCCCTTGCAGCTTCTACGGAGGTACATTGCGACTTTGATATACCAAATGCTTTTGAAGTAATGTCAATGAATGCCTTCACCTCTTGTGGCATCGTAACAATATACTTGTCACGATAACGTGGGTTTGGGGTCTTTTCTTGTTGGAGAATCTCATGAATCATCTCCTTCATCTTGTCAACAGTAAGTTCATCACTAGTCGTATCGTCACTCCAAGTGTATTTACCGCCACAATATTCTTTCAGCAAGAAACCAAGAATAAAGGCAGAAAGATTGCATGGCATAAATCCATAGGGGGCTTCTGACAGAGTCTCAAAGATCGTTCTGATAGAGATTCTACCATCCCGTCTTAATTTGGTTCTCATCAACTCTTCCAATCTTGCCTTTATGGCAGAGATGTTGAGCGAAGGGCTTGATGTCCAATAATCCTGTACTTTCCATGCACCATTAAGTGCAACCTCCAACTTGGTGTTAGGATTGGAAGATCTGAAGGTTCCTGCAATTTCTTCTTTCAAACCACATTCTGCGCCCTGACGGGCTGCATTAAGAGTCCACATGTTAGCTATGACGTTATAACACTCAAGGCCATTGGTGAAAATCTTTCTATTATAGGCACATAGCTCGTCCATCAGAGCATCCTCTGTTGCCAGTGTTTCTCCATTGAGACGTACCTTCGAATAATAGACAAATTCTCCATCCTTGATGTTCTTACGCCAGTTCTTCAGAACATCGTTGGCATAGTTAGAGTTCTGTGTAGACTGATCTTTGTCTTTACCAGAGTGGTAATCAGCCTTGGCCTTAAACTCTACCCATTCTGCGAATTGTTCCTCACCAAGCAGAGTCTTACTACAGTCGATGAAGATAACAGGCGTATCCGGATTTTCGTTTAGCTTTGTGGTTATTTTCTGGCTAAGAGCCAATCGTTCAGACGAATCTTTGGCGAATGTAACGACACCATAGAGATGTTTTCCATCTCTTTCAGCCTCGTTCATGCATTTCTTGGTTGTTTGTTCAAAATCAGTAATACCGGCATATACTAACTTATAGCGCAATTTTAATGCTGCTGGCAATTCTATAGCCTCGTCCAAAGCACCATCTGTTATCAACGAGGAGGTTGTCTTGGTCAGATATTTTTTCTTGTGCTTTTCTATCTGATCCTCGGACATCTCACCAATCAACACAGAATACACATCGTTCTTGCCAACAATCTTCTTATAGAGAATCTTATCTCTTACAAGTTTCTCCGCAATGTGTGAAGCCTTACCTTCAAGGTCTGAACCTTCAAATGCACTATTCAGATTTTTCTCGTTTGCCAAGAACAAATCTACACTATCTCGAACCTCAAACGATATAGCCTGGAACAAGAGAACTGCTTTTAGAACTCTCTTTTCATCCTCAAGCAGATTCGCACGGCTTAGGCGTGGATAGTTGTCTAGTATCTGACGGATACTCAGTGCAAGAGACTCTTTACCCATGTCATAGAAGAAGTTCCAAAGCATGTCAATGGTCAACAATGGATTGTCATCAAGTGGACCACAATTTTTAATAAACCATTGAAAAGCATGGGTGTCATCACCACGGTCGTTCTTGATAAAATCGAACATTGAACGCTGGTTTGAGTCGAATGACGTAGAGATGTGTTTTAATAAACTTGCAGCATAAGGATGAATAGGTAGTATTCCCCTCATCTGCTCATCATTTAGTTTGGTCTGTTTGCCGACAATCACACGTGAATTTACCGTACGGTCGCATAGGTCGGGAAGAATCTCCTCTGTCCACTCCTGATATATGACAGGATCGCTGTTCTTCTGCATAGCGGCTCCCATCAATTGGAATGCCATGTTTTCAGGAAGTTCTATAACACAACGGGGGCGCACGAAACGACCAAGAATCTTGTTCTTCATCGTATCTTGTGCACTGAAGAGTGCCTCGCTCTTGTGCGTTACGGGTATGAAACAGAAATGTTCTGTCTCGCTGAGTTCCAGCATGGTTTGGAAGCCAGTGAGTGCTGTCATGTTGTTTTGAAAGTATTCTGTGAACTCATCCCAAATGAACACAATTGCATTGAGTTTATTTTGTCTAATGGTTTCACGAATCCATTCACATAGTCCCTTATCATCCAAAGTAAATGCCCTTATTTGGCGTTCATTGGCTACCTTAAATATCTTGCGCATGAGCTCTCGTAGAGCATCCTCTGTGTACTCTTGAAGATCTTTTATAATCTTATCTGCGTCGCTACCACCAAAAAGGCTTGCATAAGGGCCCGTTACTAGTCCATTGAAATATTGCTTGTTGTACTCATCGCTCAGATACTTAACAACCGCATCTTTCATCGCTCCATGTGCGGCATTATCAATGCCCGCATCACGCAATGCCTGTTCAATACTCTCCTGGATAGCAATGAACAAGTCATTATCACCTTTGATGCTTGATGAGGCATAGCGATGAACCGTGATAATCTTGCCTTCACTCTTTACGTACAGAAACTTCTTCAACAAGTCCTGATCAAGGTTGAATGTCTCAAAATATTCTTTTGTCTCTTGTTCTGTAGAGTCAAGAAGATGCTTCAAAGTGAGGACAGCATGTGACTTTCCTGTGCCATATGCTCCCTCCACCCATATATTCTGCTTTTGCTGACGATTAAGCACACTCACGATGTCCTTTATCAGTTTGATAAAAGTTTCGTGAGGATAGAACTTCTTCCAAAGTTCTGGGTTGCTTTTGATAACATCAGGATTGACCGCTGGAAAATAATCAGGGTCAATGTCAAAGTAGTCTTTATATTTATTGTCCATAGAACTTATATATTAGAACAAGTCAAGTATGTCTGCTGCAGTCTTATCTTGACGCAAGTTGATGTTGTCAAGATCTAAAGTAAAAGTCACTGAAATGAATTCTGGATAGTTGGTTGCAAGACCTTTGAGCAGACCAACCATCGTTTCTCTGTCCAATCCGAATATCTGAACAGGACTAACGCCATCACTCTCAATTGTTGTATCCATTAATCGGGTCAGGGTAAACTGATAATATTCTCCACAAGCTTCTGCAAATTTGTATAAGGCATACAAGATAACTTTTGAATCGGCATCTTGCCAAGCAGTACGATAGAAAGACAAACCGCCTAAGTCTTTAGAAGCTTTATCGCTGGTTCCGAAACCAATCTTACCTAAAGGCAAAGCTGAAATTCGCTTAAGAGTGGGAGGTATTGCCTTGAGCGCACTTTCTTTGATATCCTCCATGTTCGACAAAAGGGAAACAATTTGAGTCCTCGAAATTACGGAGTCAAACTCAAATGTTTTTACGAACCACCCTACCTGTGGTGTATAACTTAAGTTAATGAGCATTAAGCCCCATATAGAAAGGTCTTGCAACTCAGAATTAACTAGTTTCTCGCCCAAAATGGTCCTGTTGCATTTATCATCAATAATGCCTGCATCTTTCAGAAAGCGATTGAACATCGGTTTTTGGGCACTACCCAGACTGTTGTTTTTGTTAAAGTCGTCTCTAAGTTTGACAAATTCCTGGAACCACTCCATTTTTGGACCATGCGCTGCATAGCAGTCCAATGTTCTTTTTTTATCCATGTTACCTAAACCTTTTGATAGCCACAATGATTTGTATACCAAACAACCAGTGTCAATGTCTAAACATTGACCACATCTTGTACAATTGTCGGAAATTGAAACTTTACCGTTTTCATCAAAAGACAAATTACCAAACTTACAGTTCGCTTGACATACTTTACATGCCACACAATAATGGCTTTTTCTAAAAATCTTGCGGAGATTCTTTAAAAAAAGCACATTTCCTGTAGTAGCTTCGTTTGAGACTAATATTGTTATATAATTATTTTCAAGTTCAATTACTCTTATGATTTTAACTTCTCCTTTGTTGATGATTCGGATCTCGTTAGTATTGTCAGTCGGCAATATCTGACCAAGTGTTTTTAACCATTGTTTCCACGAGTTATCGTGATTTTTAAATGTTATCGACAGATTCTTGCCTATAACGACTTCGTCATAATCCTTTAAAGCAATTTTAAGGTCACGTCCATTTTTTCTTGCCTTCCAACCGTTGTTTTCTACATAGCTGACTTTCTCTGGAGTGCCGTCTTTTTCACTACAGTTTAAGTCAAATATCATATCAGTCAATGCTTTGGTTTGATCTAGATTACATCTAAAATTCAGATAATCGTTCCTATTAGTAGACATAGGACAAACCAAACATCCAGCTCTAGTATTTCCTCTTTTATAAACCTCATTTAATTGTAGTCTGTCTCTGTTTGAGTAAATATAAAGATATACTTCTGCCGAATTCCAATATAATATAGGATTACAACTATATTGTCCACGATGTTTGGTACCATAAGAAATATAACTGTATTCGCTTCTTCTTACGCTTTCATCAGCCCTAACTCCTACAAAGGCCATTTCTGTAAAGTTATTTTTACCGAGAATATCTTTCAATAAAAGAAGCTGTGGTGTCGTTTTGTGTACACTACAACACCACCGGATAGTTGACGTCGGTGGACCGAATTTTCGCCATGACTCCGATGGTAAAAAGTGAGATTTTGCAATATAAAACTCTATACCATCTTTTTTACAATTAGCCATTGTTTCGTCAACAATACGGTGTGTCTCTGGTAATTCCATACCCGTATCGCCAAAAATTACGACAAATTTATTATGAGGCAAGGCTCGCTGAACTATATCTAGAGTTACAACACTATCCTTACCACCGCTAAAAGAAACATGAAAGACATCAACTTTACCCTCAAATTTAGCGTAGGTATTAAATACATCCTTAATCGTTGTAGCCGTTAAATTCTCCATTATAACCTTGTTTTTGAGAACCATCATATTCACGTCAACAGGCTTTAATGGTTTGTTATTTGGCTCTGGTTCGTTGATGATGATAATTTCTGGCTTAGTAAAAAATGAGCCACCCTTTATCTGTGCTACAAGCTTACCTCTATAGTAGTAATTGTTTGCCTCTGCCCACATATATGGGGCATCATCATTCTCATCGTAATTCCAATAAGCACCAAAACCGTATATATCTAGCTCTTTTGAGTAGACGGGACGTGGTTCTTTGCTGAATGCTTGTGGAGAGCTATTCAGCAAGATACCACCAGTTTCATTATCGTAAGTATATGAGTACATATTAATTAAATTTCATTTTTTCAGCTTTTCTAATCACTTCATTAATCGTATTTAGTCTTCTCCTCTCAATATATCCATTTTGAGCAAGGAAGTCTAATGACGATTTTTCATCAAGTGGGATATCAGCATTAGCCAGTGCTAATGCCATTATATCCAAATAGTCTGTACAACATGAAGTTTTGCGAACAATAGCTCCAGCAACGGAGGTCTTATTGAAAGCCTTGTGCTTCAGTATAAACATTTTACTGTAAGAATACAAATAACTTTCCAACAAATATGGTGTCCAACGATAGCCACATTCTGGAAAGGCCGTAAAAGTATTCACATCCAAAATACTAATAAATTCATTTTGGCAAAATCGAGATATAGCTTTGTCAACTAATTCTGTATCGAAGGTAATATAGTCTTTACTAACAAAGATGTCCTCTGATACACGAACATTATTTACAGCCAAGGCTTCGAAATTAATAGGCACATTGAAATCGTTTGCCATAACTTCCACTTCACTAATATTGAACGACTCTCGACCTCTACCTAAGTTGATAAAAGCATCATAAGCACTAACAGAGTTATCATAATCACTGATAAAACCTCCAATGATGTGAAATTTATCCGATAACAGACAAGAGAGTGCAGTACGAATACCAGTTTGCGTGAATTGTATATTGTTTTCTATTACGCGTGGGGCAATTTCGGCTATTTTGCCAAATAGTTCAGAAAATGTAACATATTGCATAGAAGCAATCTCTTTTGAGAGAAAATCAACAATTACTATTTTGTCAATCTCTTCAAGTTGAAAGTTATCAATATGAAATCGTGTCTTCATACTTGATAGTACAAGTTTCTGACGATTACTAGAGAATGCCTCAATTACCTTTTCTCTTGGTAAATATTCAAATGCAGTAGAAACCTCGTCTTCAGTCACACAACCACCCTGAGCCTTCACATAATCAATAACCACTTGATTAATGTCAATATTTGCAGACATTTCCTGTGAAAAATATTCTTCATCAAAGTGATACATATTCTCTATATTATAGAATTCAAGATAGTAGCGTAACATCTCACCATCAACCATAATCTGCCCTAAAAATTGCTGACTGAAATGCTCGAAGAGCACATTATAATATATACAGACAATGCCATTAGCAAACTGATTTTCAATATAATCAAACAGAGATTGTTTGGTGGTTTCATCTATCATTTTACTAGGCGCATACACAATACCATTATATACGATGCCCGATTCTGATATTTTCAAGTCCATCTGGTCGTCAAATATATTTACATTTTTGCCATATTCCTTTGTATAGTACATGGCAAAACGCTTGCGTGCAATTGGCGAGTTAAGTCGATATCCTTTAGAGAAATTCTTTTCCAGTATAGTCAACACTTCCTCATCTACACTCTCGCTTATGATTTTACAAGCATGCGAAATTGTGTCTATATTGGACTTTGATAATGGATTTTCTATTGACGTTTCTACAATAAATGCTTGACACGCATTATACTCCACATCTTTTGCTTCACTTACAAAAGAGTCAATTTGCTCGTCCTCATACGATATGTAAGAATGCACTACATTTGCGTTAGCATCCGGAAATATCTCCTCATCAGGGATTTCTGGATACAACAAATTTGCATCTGATAACATTGTGTTATAAGTTTCTCTTTCATCTCTACTAAGCAAATATATTTTGCAAAAAATCTGAGATAAATGGTTGCCTTCTACTAGGTTTCCGTTGCTATCAACACTTCTTTCTAATGACAATAGTTGCAAGTCCATTCCTGCGACATTGCGATATTTCTCATTTATAACAATACCATCTAATACCATTCTATTACGTAATCTCTTAGATAGATTTACAATGGCTTTGTCACGAGAGACAACACCTTCCCTCACCTTCTCAAATGTATCTACGAGAAGCGCGGCCTCATGCTCATTCCAAACGACTCTTTTGAATGGTATTTCCATCGTTTTTGCTATCGTTATTTCAATTATTATTTAGTTGTATTATAATCAATCCTCAACCGACTATCTCTGTTATAATGCGTTCATCCAATACCCCAGCAAACATTTCCATTTCTCTTTTGGGTAGCCCCAAACCTATTGCAAGTTCTCGCCAGCCTTTCACAGCTTCAACTACCTCTGAAACAATCTTCTCTGCTGTTTTCCTATTGATCATATAATCTTCGCAGGCATCGAGCAAAATGCTCAAATCCGCTTTGTTGGAATCTGCGGAGATAAGCAGACTTTGATATTCATTCAGAGTTGGGTTCATATCGTATGCCGGTGACAATATCCAACCTTTTGTAGTCAAAAGAAAACCGTGATTGCGGAAATGGTCATCGCTATTGCCTATGCAGATATTGAACGCCACACGGCGATAGAGTTCCTGCAAATTGCATTCTACATCTGTACAGTTCTGGAGGATAAAGTCAACTATATCCAGATAGCCATGTCCATTTGTTGCATTATCTCCATCTTCCAATCCTAACAAGGTCATTGCTGATGCAAAATGAATCCGTTTGCCTTCTTGTGTTCTGTCAAAACGTTTCGAGAGCAACGTATGATATTTCTCTCCTGTTGTCAGCACCTTTGTTGTCGCCGCATTTACCCCTGCTTTTATAGCAAGCAAATGGCTGAAATGTTCCCAAAGTCCGGCATCATAATCGTCTTTGCGTGATGGAAACTTTGCAACATATAGAGTTTTATCCGTGTCTATCACACTGGCCTTAGGTCGTGCTCCACCCAATGACGAACCAGGCTGAGCAAGTTGAACAACCCACTTTCGGTCAGGAAGAATATTGTTTTCTTCACTCTTTTCTATCTCTGTACTGGCTGCTATTAATTCTCTAATATCTGTCAATGGAGGTATCCGCAATGACTCACTCACATTGATAAAATCTCCATTAAGGTTTTCCTTGAAACGGAAGCCCCCCATTCGGGAAAAGTCATCAATGCCCGTCAGGAAATCAAAAGAAGACAGTCTGCGAATCGGTCTTTTCTCCTCAGCAGCTTCAATCTGTTCACGACGCAATAACAAAGTACGCCCCCATCGGTCGGGCAAGGCATCCGAGAAACAACCGAATATGTCTTTATCAGGTTGCGTATATTGTTGCCCCGGATAATTATTTAGGTCATCACTCAAAAATAAATCACCGTGCTGCGCCAGCCATTCCTTGCTAAAAGTAAAACAATAACTATCTGAGCCACGAAGAGATTCATAGCCCAATTCTCCTATGAGTTCTATCTCTTTAAGCCAGTCAAAATCGGCATATACATACAATTTCATCATGGCTTATTCTTTTTTAGAAGCTCGTTCCCTTGTTTTCAAACTCAAATCCTGCAAAGCTTTTCCCATTTTATCTTCTTTGGCAAGCCACAGTATATCTTCTTCAAGTTGCAAGGCATACAAAACACGCAGATAGATGCCGATAGACACGGTTGGCGCACCTTTCTCTATTCGTGACACAGTCAATGGAGAACAGGTAGCACGCTCTGCCACCTGAGCCACGCTCAGATTCCTACGCAAGCGAGCCAGCTTAATCTGCTCACCCACAATCTGCATCTTCTGTTCCAATTTTCTAGGTAACTTCGTACCCATCGTATTTTTTGCCATATCTAAATCATCATATAGTATGCAAAGATAATCATTTTTATTTATTTAATGATATATTACACATGGTATTCATCATTGTCATCTGAAAAAGTCCAGTCTTTAGTGGCATATTCCTTTTCAAACTCCTCCAAGTCTTCCTTGATGCGTTCACGGAAGCACTCTTCGCTGTCATCGCCACTCATCATCCAATCTACACGAGTAGCATATATTTCTGCCATACGAATTTGCCGATATGCCTCCTTCATGGCATCTATCGTCTCATCTGACAAATTCAATACATCAACTTCATACGGATAATGATCATAATAACAATGATGGATTGAGTATAATACCGGAATTTGGTCACCATCAGGAGTGTCTGACATATATCGCTTTTTCGATTGGAAAATCACTCCATCATCAAAGAATCGTCGGTCTGCGTATTTTTGTTCTGCCTTGACAATGGTTTTATCTCTCAGAAGAAAAGACTCCGCATCTCCATAGCTCCCAAAACTCATGAAATCTTTATAACTATGGTATGAGCCAAAGCTATCTTTCTCGTAGATAGTCCAATAGTCCGCTTGAACTTTCTCCGGCTTTGGTTGTAAAGCCCTCGCAATATCGCGCTCAATAGTATCAGCAATCTCACGCATTGCGTATGTGCTCCTATCAAAATATCCGCCACTCATAGTTCTTTAATTTAGTCAATTCATTTCATCAACTCTACAACATTTTCCGGCAACATCACATTTCCGACATCATCTTTCGGTGCATTCTTAAGAAATAAGACCGGGAGAATTTTGTAATTCTTGGCAAATGGCAGCAGGTTGGCTTTACGGAGAAGCTCGGCTGTCTGCTGTTTGCCATTCTCTTGATTCGTCCATTTGCATTCGCCAACTAACAAATATTTTTTATCAAGCGACTCGGCCATCACATCAATCTCTATTTGTTCCGGTTCTTTCTTCTCATTGATAGCCGGTCCCCACCAGCGCTTTGCCTTACCGTAAACAATTCCATTGACCATATTTCCCGTTACAGCGTCCCTGCATAGTTTTTCCCAATGCATACTCACATACTCCGAGAAATGGGCTGCCAAAGCCTGTTCTAATGGCAAACGACGACCAAGCTCGATGAACGAACGGTTAGGCACGACAAACTGATAATAGAATGCCATAAATGGGTCTGCAATCTTATATAGGCTCTTTTTCGCATTCTTTTCGTCAATTCCGAACGGAACATCTTTCTCTAAAAATCCGAGGTCAATAAGTTTCTTCAACGGACGTGACAGATTGGTTGCAGGCTCATTACATCTGGCAGCAATCTCAGAAAGACGATTTGCACCGGAGCCGATATAGGACATGATTGTAGAAGTCTTGACAATATCCTTCACATCATCCTGAAACAATTTTATCGGCTCCTCGTAAAGATTCCCATTTATTGAAAGGATATTGTGCCACAACGCATCGGAAAGTGAGTTTCTGTTTTCTCTTAGTTCCCAATAACGAGGCACACCGCCCCATACAGCATACTCTTCAACGGAACTCACAGCGTCAAGGTCCAAAGCCTCCTGAATATACGGCAAACGTATCGGCGTAATTCTCATTATCTCATCAGCACGGCCATAGAGAGGTGCAGTAGAATCAAGAAACAGTCCATACATCATATTCTGTGATGAACCACAAAGTACAAGATTATACTTCAACAGCTTCTCATCAACAAGTTTCTGCAACACTGACGGCAGTTCCGGGGATTGCTCCACAAGATATGGAAATTCATCCAAGCATAACGTAAAACACTTGTCTGTGCGATAATTGACCGCACGAAACAGAGATTCCCAATCCGGATAAGTCAGCTTATCAAAATCAGGAAATACTTGTGCTACCACCTTTGCAAGCAAAGTTCTTTGATGTTGCCCTTCGGAACGGTCGGCAAGGAAATATACATCACTGTCCGACAAGACTCTTTTGATAAGTGTTGACTTACCCAAACGCCTGCGACCGTACACTACGACCAACGAGGACTTCTCTCTTGAAAGAGCATCCCTCAGTCGTGCTGTTTCTTCTATTCTATCAACGAAGTTCATATTACACTTTTATTATGTTGTGCAAACATAATGTTTTTATTGCATAACACAAAATTTTGAGCCATATTTTTTATTCCAAAAGAGCAAATTGCAACTTTGGACACGGAAAAATGGGGTGGTTGAACCCAACCCATCTTTATAAAAGCCGGAATCCTGTTTGAACGATGAGGCCTGTTGAAACGCCCCATCATATCAACATATCATATAGTACATAAATGGTATGTGTTTATATATTAAATGATAGGTTATGCGGTTCATCTAATCATTTGTAAAATTAGGACAATGATTTCAGTAGCAAAACTTTATCTTAGTTTTACGTTATATATCATAGGTTGTGATGTCCGATATGATATACAAACAAGCATTACAGCAAAATACATATTGCCTACCAAAAGAAAGATGACTTTACTTTAACTCTGTACTCATATATACGTATATTAAAGTAAAGCCAAACAAAGGGAAAAAACAGTCCATCTTATACTACTGTACTATCCTAAATAAGTTGACTTTAAACATAGTCAATATATGTCAGTAAGAAAAAGAAATGTAGTGACCGGTCGTCACAGTATTCAAGAGAAATTAGAGGCAGTTCGCTTGCGCATGTACGGAGAATTGAGTTTTAACGAAGTTTTATCCCGTTATGGAATTACTTCCGCAACCCTTTCGCTTTGGTTAAAAAAATATCGTAGCGAAGTACTTCGTTTGAATCGGGACAAAGGCATACCTTTGTATGTATTAAAAACGAATGATGATATGGTCCCCAATGAACATGAAGAACTGGAACGTCTCCGTCAGGAAGTAGCAGATTTAAAGCTTATAAACCGCGCTTGGGAGATTTTGGCAGAACTAGGTAAGGAGCGTTATAACATAGATTAAAAAAAAAACTTCGCGGAGACGCTATCCGCCGAGCAAGCCAGGAATCATGAACAAGAAAAGGGAAATCAGGAAGAGTGACGATACTTTGCCGTTCTTTCGGTTATAGCAAACAAGCCTATTACCGCAGCCAGCATCTAGGCAGTCGCCTGGAGCGAGAATGTTACCTTGTCAGCCTGGTGGAGGAAATACGTGATGACATGCCCCGTTTGGGAGGTTTGAAACTTTGGAAACTGCTAAACGACAACGGAGTACGTATAGGTCGGGATGAACTTTATGACATATTGCGTCGACGAGGTCTGCTGGTGAAACGGTCAAAAAGCCGTGCCATCACAACGGATTCGAGAGGCTGGCATCGCCAACATCCCAATCTGGTAAAAGGTATGGAAGTGACACATCCGAATCAGGTATGGGTAAGTGATATAACTTATGTAACAACGCGCTCCGGCTTTGTCTACCTGTCTTTGATTACGGATGTCTATTCTCGAAGGATTATGGGCTGGCATGCCCATTCCTCCCTTGAAAGCGGAGGACCTTTGAGGGCATTGTATCATGCTGTTTGTCAAGTGGAAGATGTCGAATTGAATGGGATGATTCATCATTCAGACAGAGGGTGTCAGTATTGCAGTACTCAATATGTAGAAACACTTTCCCATAGGGGCATCCGGATCAGTATGACACAGGACGGTTCCCCTTACGATAATGCTATAGCCGAGCGGGTAAACGGCATATTAAAGCGTGAATGGCTTAATGATGAAGATTTTGCAGGTTTGCAGGATGTAAGAGAGAAAGTAGATAAAATAGTATATCTATACAACAACAGGCGACCACACCTTGCTATCGGCTTTAATACTCCTGAGAATGTATACCAACAAAAAAGGAATGAATTTACAATGAGAATTTTCTGAAAAACGGTTTTTTGTCTTGAGTGGAATTCCACTCAAGACAAAAAAAAAGAAAAATCTTAAAAGCATAAATAAAAATTTTTTGCTAAATTTGAAACTAGAAAATACTATAACAAGTCTATTATTAATCAAGTCAACATTTTTCAGGAAAGCACATACTCTACTGAATGTACTCATTACTATCAGTATCTGAAAGACATACATCGTTTTTCGTTATGGTTGATACTTTGACATTATAAGAATGTGCTGTAGCGTTATAACGGCTGTCATCAGTCAGTGCTCCTTGGATTATTTTAATTTCCTTTGGGGATACAAGCGCAAAGTCGTAAAGTGGATTCTTGCAGCCTACATTGAATTCGTTGGCAGACATGATGAATGACTTTCCGTCGCTGTATTTAATCTCAAGCATTCTCGTCTCTCCGGGGCGCGATGTTAATTCGTAACTCAGATCGTAGCCTACCTCATCGCTACCATTCAATTTATCGAGATATTTCGACCATTTGCGGATAATCTTATAACGTGGGTCTTTCTCCATTGCCTCGACCACCTTGTCTTCCGCCCAATTGCCATGACGTTTTTTTACCTTGTCATCATTGCTGCTACCACCGCCACCTCCTCCACCATAGTTCTTTCCGTCATGTATAGAAGTGTTATCCACCAGCTCAATGCTTACTTCTTCTATCGGCAATATAGAAGAACTAATGAGTCGATTATAGTCGGCTTCTTCCTTTTCCTCATTTGCTTTCGATATATCCTGAAGCCATGATTCCAACTCTTTGACATGACCAGGGAAATATAACATACTTTTCTGCGCCTCGCTCAGAGATAGAGAACTGTTGCACTCGCTAATCAGCTTTTTGTAATCGTCCAATATATCTGGATAATTATCATTCGAATCTGCGTCTTGGGTGAAGTCAAACCGATCCCGACATTCTTTGGCTATTATATTTGCATAATCAGGGGCCAGTTTATGTGAAATGCCTTTCTGAAGATTCTCCACCCAATCATCCTTCTCAAAGTCACTTTTTCGGGCTAAATAACATCTTTCCTTCGCTGCATTTCCAAAGGATAGACTATGTATATGCCAGCAATATCCGGCTGTCAATTTATCCCGTTGAGCTTTTAGTAGTCGTTTCTGATTCGCCTCAAAAGCCTCTTTTGTGGCAATGCTTCTTTCAATACCCAGAATTTCAGCCAACATGTTTCTGTCAAGATTGTCATCATGCCAACAGTTGAATTCTTTTCCATTCTTACGGCATACTTCTTCCCAAAAATCTATTTCTTCTTTGCTCGCACCGAAGGCAGCAATGCAGCCTTGCCATAGCTCAGGATCGATTTCTGAGGTGCGCAGATATTCCAATTCCCTATCAGTGGCTTTGATAATGCGATAGAACTTGTGAATATTCTCATCCATCGAAAGTCTCAGACTTATGCATACAGCTTCCACCAAAGCGTTGACGAATCGGGGATTTATCAAGGCTTCTTCAAGCGACTCGCAAACAGATTTAAGGTAGATGTTCTCGAGACGCTTTTTCTGTGAATGTGAAGTAGACGCATCTCTGTGATATAGCATCTCGTTTTCATTCAGTTTTATTCCGTTGTCATATTGTCTCATATCATTCATTTCTATTTCATATCTGTAAGACAATGATTTCACCGGTGTGATGCTAAGTGTTTCGAGAGCTTTCTGTTGGGGATTGACACTTGCCTCTCGATTCCCGCCAAGAGATCCTGCTTTCTCTACTGCATAAGCCAGAAGGTAGGGCTTGATCTTTTCAAGGTGCGCACCCAATTGCCTATCCAGATTTACATTGATTTCTTCCTCCAGCACGCGAGTGGAAAGATCCTTAAGAGTGCGGCATCCGAAATATTGGCTAATCTTTCCCTCTCCCTCACGATTGTTTGCCAGCAGAAGGGGCAGTTTGTCCATCACAGCCTTGGGCAAGCTTTTATTGTCGCTGTAGAAAATATCGCGCGACGGCATCAATCTGCATTCGCCATTAATAGTACAGAGCAGATTCAATTGACAGCTGTCGGGAATAGGACGAGCATCTACTCTCTGGTCTAACGCCTGTTTTATTTCGTGATACATGTTTTTTACTCCATTTGTGCTCTGGGTTTGCTTCCAGTTTTCCCCAATCTGATTCAACGCCAAATACAACTCCTCGGCATCAAAATCTGCCATACGTCTTTTTGCGCCTAATTTATGCAGCAATGCTCTGGTTCGATAGTCCGAGGTATCTATTTTCAGTACATGCTTATTCTTGAATCCGGGAAGCCAAAAATCTTCCTCAATGGAATAATTCTTCAACATCCCGGCATCAGTATCTGTGCGGATTTTGAACGCCACATAACTGAGTGATACTTCTTTCTCCTTGGTTCCGTTATAAAACCATTGAAACTTTTCGCCATTGATAATTTTGTCTGCAAAATCCGATTTTTCGAGCAGTATCAATAGGGATTGAAGACTAAGCTTACGCAGCGCATTAATGTCTGGTATTATTTTTTTACCCACACAACGGTTTTTAGCATAAACATCAATCTCTTTTTTATGAAATAGATATTCTGCATACTTCAAGCCATTCGTTATCGACTCCTCTTTGCGCAAAAAATAGAGATTGGCCCCTAGCGCTTTAAGGAAGCTCTGTACGTTTGATGGAGTAGAGATTCTCTTATCACTATTGTCGCATTCATTCTCCGATTTGCTGTTCGAAAGATCCAATCCCTCGAGATAGGCAGGATATGCGGCGCATTGCTCCGGTGCATAATATGTGTCGCTATCTATTATGTTGCGGAATCCATCAGGAAATCTTCTGTCAGACATTACTAATTCAGATGCACGCTTCCATTCTCCATTCTCCGATAGAATGTATGGACTTACGTCTTTAGATATCACAAATCCATCCTTAGTACTCTGCATTCGAGACATGAACAGTCGAAATAGACTTATCATCAATTCTTGTTTATTGTCATCGCTAAGATTTTTGTCGCTTTCCTTGGGTATAAGAAGACGAGTTACTCCGGTGATGTCTGTGCTTGTGACTATAGTAATGGCAGACAGACGGTTTGCAACTTCACGATTTCGCAAATCTCCCTTCATCTCCAATTGCTCAACAAGACATGTGATCAGCTTCGGAGATACATATCTGAGTCGTCGGAAGGAAGGAATATTGTCTATTCTTTCACCTGTGTTGACATGCGCTAAAATTTCATCAGACGGCTTACTTCCTACATTCTGGTGTATTATGTTTCCATCAGGGTCAGGTAGTATTTCGTATTTTTCAGCAACCAAATGTATTTTATGGTATTCCAAAAGCATACAAATAAAATCGGCCAAAGCATCATAGTCCTCCTTCAACACATTATTGCAATAATCCTCCACATGACTCTTTATATCAGGATCCTCTCTCCAGACCAGACTTGTAGGCGCTCCATCAAGACGCATTTTAGCAAACAAATCCTTACCTCTAACCCTTACCGCTTTAAAGATTTGGTTCGTGTAATAATAAGTTTCTTCTTCGCTGCAATACTCACCGCCAATTGTAGGAATCAGTTTTTTCCCGCTAGCTCTTCGGGATAAATTATTCTTAAGGATTTTAAGATAGTTCTCATCAAATGATTGAGGATGCATCATTAGGTAAGGAGCCCAGTCGATATGGTTTTCATTTTGTTTGAGATATTCGCAAAGGATTTCAATACAGCCAGCAAGTTTGTCCATCATCCTATCGTTGAGTTTGCTTGCCTCTATCAAGGCGTTGCGTGTGGCATCAAGCTCAAGTGTCGCATGAAGTATGCAAGGCATTCCGATTTTAACCTTAGTAGGGAAAAAACAATACAGGAAATGCGATTGCTCGGCGATATTGCGCATGAATATATTGATAGCAGCCGCAGCCTCGTATCGTTTTCCACATTCACGGCCAAAGTCATGTGCCAATGCCCATTGGCTCTCATTGGCGGAGATACCTTCTATTTCGGATTCTACGCTCAATAATGCGGTAGAGATGCCTTTTTCTTCACTTTTACCGGAAAGAGTATAGCAAGCTCTTTTATCGTCAATTATAATTTCAAGTTCCTTGAGATGATGAAGAAATAGTAACGATTCTGGTGTAAATTTTCTGAGTTGACTATCTATTAATGATTGTGTTTCAGGCTTATAATGCAAAACTATCGAGGTCCTGTCATCTTCCGCTTCCACTTCCTCAATGTCCGGCAACCTCAAAATAGAGATTGGAACACAGCGTCCCTGCTGGGCAGCCATTTCTTCCTGGTCTTTAATAGTTTCTTGTGGGATATAGAGTCTCTTTTTCAGTTCCTTCCACTTGAACATGGCTTGTTCTGTACCGAAAGTAAGCTTTATGTTATTACTCTGCAGTTCTATCTTCTCCGCCCAATTAAGAACAGACTTGAATCCCAATCCTTTTGCCCCAATGAGTCTTTCCTCCCCATTGCTTTCTTTCGGACTCAGATTTGAAAGCATTACGGCTCGAAAACCTTCGAAAGAAAAAGGTATTGTACCTTCCCCAAAATTAGTTATCGTGATGGTATTTGAATGAGTATTGAGAGAGATACAGGCTTTCGGACTACCTGCATCATCAGCGTTTTGCAGCAATTCCAAGATTTCTCTACCTCGGTAACCTTTCAATGTCTCTACTTCCTGTCTAAAATCTTCAAACCATGGCAAGTTAGACTGCATTTCAGTATATGAGCGCCAGGTATTGTTGTATACTTCCTTAACCTTTTCTATATTGATATTTTTCATGACTTAGTGTTCAAATATGTAAATACTTCTGAATTTTGATAAGTTGTATATCCTTGTTGGTCGTCTATAGCTATTTTCCAAAGATGCGTAAATAGACATATCTCAAACTTTCATTCCTTTACCTATGAGATGAATTAAAATCAATATTAGAAAACATGGCATTAATGTTTCAAATGATTACACGAATTATTTTCCCTTTTAGGCAGCATAGCTTAATATAGTTTGAAATATCTTTCCACCAGAGTTTTCAAATACTCAGTCGTAAGATTTGCCAAACCAATTTGTTCTATACAGGCAAAGTCTGCATTCTTTTTATTTATCACAAATTTCCTCTCTTCCCCATCAATATTTGCCAGTAAATGATAGTTTCCTTTATAAGTTTGCTCAACACGCATATTGCTGATGGTGTGTTCATCGATTTCCATTGCAGCATCTTCGGCTTCGCATTCCCATTCGTCCCAAGCTTTCAGGTGGTTGGCGATAGTTGACTCAACTCTGCCTATCCACGACTCCGATACCCCATTTTCAACTGCTATTGTACGGAATTGTTTCAATGAGGAAACGACATCTCTGATGATAGCATCGGGACGACGAATTCCGTTATCACGGGCAAATTCAATAACATCCGAGCGTGTGATGTCATACAGTTTGGCTCGAATATACATGCAATGCTCCTTGTTCGGCAAATAACCGCCCCTGTCAATGATGTAGGTAATATCGTATGCAGGAGCAAGACGCCAGGCACCATCTTCATTCATAATAAATGAAAAGTTCTTGTTATGGTCGTCTGTGTTATTCGACAGAATATTGAAGACCATTCTTCGAAATATTTCCTGACAATCTGCATCCGGTAGATGGAGTTTGCGGCAAACAGATATCAATTGCTCATAACTCTCAGCATCGGGATATATGGCAGCCAAAGTCTGTGTATGAATCTTTTTTCCGCCATTACGATCAAACCGTCTGGTTAAAAAATGATTGTTTCCATCCACTGAATATAACATTGACGGCATCATATTGATACCTGCCATAGTTGCCAACTTATAATAAGTCATTTCTAATTCTGCCGAACAATATTCGGAGTTACCAAATTTGAGAAGATAATAGTCATATCCTTCCAAAGTTGCAATTTGACTGCTTCGTATCTCTCCTGTTTCTCTGTTTATCGCAATAATCGCTTTCGGCTGACGCCCTCCAGCGGATGTACCTACAGTCAACAAAGATTGCATGGTTATGGACTCCTCCGGCATAATACGGGCATTCTCCCTTTCTACAAAAATGCGTTCTGCCAAATCTGCCAACGACTTAACATCTATTTTTTCTGTTCTTCGCTTCCTGTTAGTTTCCGGAATAAATTCTAACGCTCCCATTCCTCGTCTGCCTATAAACGAGAGCTTATCCAACGGATTTATCTCTGAATTGGATATTTTTTGCTGTTGACGCCATAAATCAAACAATTGGTTACCCCAGGCATCAGGCAATGAATCTGCGACAAATGACGGAAGCTTCTGGTAAATCTTGGCATCTTCACCCCAAACAGGCAACAGCCCTCTGGTACCATCAACAGGTGCAACCAAAGGGGATATATTCAATCCTTTTCTGATAAAATCGGGATTATATGTGAAATAAGAAAGATGTCGGCGTTCATCCCAAGCCAAGCGACCGATTTCTTCATCCCAAAGCATTATTTTTAACGACTTCATCATATCTGTATGTCTTATTTAGAGTGTCTGATTCGTTGCGTTTTTTTCTCATTTTCACGCATAAGATAAGGCGATTCGGGCAATTCCGGCAAAATATCATCTAAAGAATTAATCTGACCGACGACCTTCAACAACAGAATAAATGTCGACAATGAAAGATTGCCTGCCGTACCATTTTCAAACTTGTGTATGGTAGTCAGCCCGACACCTGAAAGTTCAGACACTTCTTTTTGTGTCAGATTGCACCGCATTCTATATTCCTTAAAACGAGTACCCAACATGCGTACTAGTTCAGGAGTGGAGTATTCAAACAAATCTTTCATATTTATATGTCACTATACTGATGATTAAATACTATATATTGATATTATATTCACTATATTGATATTTACAATACAAAAGTAGTAATATGTTTTAAAATAGCCAACGAATGGTATAATTATTTGCCTACCAAAAGAAAAATGACTTTACTTTAGTTCCGTACTCATATATACGTCTATTAAAGTAAAGCAAACAAAGGGAAAGGATGAAGGAACTCATTTTTTCTTTTGGTCAGCATAACATATTAGTGAATCCCTCTTGTATTTAGTTGACATTCTTGGCGAAAATATCATGTAAAATCAGTACCTTTGTAAGTGGAAAGAAGATTGGTGAACTTCGGTTGGGGAGCGATATGCGCCCCATGGTTCTAACGAGACAAAGGAAACGCAAAAAACGGCGGAATTTTGACACAAAGAACAAGTCACAAGAGCCTTAAAAAGGCTTTTCTACCGTTTAAATCGCAATCCTTTGATTTGCAATTACATCTATATGCTGCATCGGCAAATAATTTGCCTAAGTATCACATATCAAACAAGTAAATCTAACA
>ENA-ORSO01000166-ORSO01000166.1-human-gut-metagenome-genome-assembly--contig:-NODE-166-length-61246-cov-4.186220_pt1 | contig 61246 bp, 69 predicted proteins | sample MGYA00241902_ERZ509168 | MGnify/ENA primary metagenome ERZ509168 (study PRJEB26280, sample SAMEA2338806) | human gut metagenome | biome: human gut; feature: human-associated habitat; material: faeces... | reverse complement strand
CGGCGTGAGCGGCCTGAAGTCGGGATAGCGGAACTCGCGGTCGAGAAGCGACATGAGCCAGACCGCGATCCCGTGCCCGTACTTGAGGCACTCGGCGGCGTCGTCGGCCGTGCGCACGCGGTAGTGGCGCTCGCCCGTCTCGAGCATCGTCCCGGACGTCCCGAGCCTGAAGTGCGAGGCCTCGTTGCCCAGATCGCGGATGCGGCGGAAGTATTCGAACGTGAGGCTGTCGGCGAGCTGGCGCACGAGCGGCGTGCGCATCATCTCCGAATAGGTGTGCCTGTCGTCCTTGAGGATCGTGCGCAGCACGCCCTCGGCAAACTGGCGCATGACCTGCGTGCACTCGCGGTAGTGATGGTCGCGAAAGAGGTTTTCGGCCCGTTCGCCGAGAGCGGCGAGTGCAGGCTTGCGGAGCTGCAGAGGCGAGAAGTTCATGTTGGGGGTCTCCTGCGGCGGATGCGGCCGCAATCGAAGTCTTGAGTCCTGACCGGATGTTTCGAACATTGTACGACGGCATGCCGGAAGGTCCGTCCCTCAAGCGGGAAGAGAAGGGGAAGAAGGCTCCCGGCCTATATTTGCGCGCCTCTTGACGTCGCTCGAGATTCCTCGGACTTTTCTCCTAAGACATCTCGAGTAGATGCGTCGGAATCGCTCCGGAGGCTCCCATAGAATGATCGGACGGCCACTTGAAAGGCTCTCTTCATCAATTCACCACAGGATACTTCTACATGCGTTCTGATCCCCTCAAGAAAGGCATCAACGCGGCTCCCCAGCGCGCGCTTCTCAAGGCTCTCGGTCTCTGCGATGCGGAGATTGAGCGCCCGCTCATCGGCGTCGTCTCCTCGCAGAACGACATCGTTCCGGGACACGTCTTTCTTGACAAGATTCAGCCCATTGCGCCACAGGCGTTTTGAGGCGCTAAATCCATTTTCTTATCACTGCCCCGCACGCGCTCATTGTTACTTACGGTTACTCTTTTTTAGTCGCCCCTTCTCTAGCGGTGGCTCGTCCGAGCGCCCATTCACGGATGTCACCGGCTCTCCAACGGGGCCAAACGCCATCGGGAGTTACCTTCTGAGGGGCCTTTCCAATGGCGACCAAGCGGTCCCAGCTCGTAGCGGTGATGCGGAGGTAATCTGCGCATTCTTGGCGCGTCACCAGAGCATCCTCGTGGACCTTCGGGTCCGATATATCAACTCTCGACATTGTTAGTTCCTTCTTCAAGTCTGCGAAGATCAAGCTCCCAGCACCTCTGCTGAGCGGTTACGACTGTGGTTCCTCGACCGAGTGTTACTCGCGCGCCCGAATCAAGCAGGAAACCAAAACCTTTGAGTTCTCGGCGAAGCTTGGCGCAGTCAACGCGGTTGTCATCACACCAGTACTGGATGGCACGGGCTGAGAGGAACAGGCGACCGTGGTATTTGTCACGCTTGACGTCGTTCCCTCGAATGGCCCGACCCACGATGCCCATCGGTGCGACGACGGGGTAGGGCGGCGCACTGGTCTCAGGCTGGTAGGTCGGCGTGGTGATGATCTTCGGGGACATGTCGGAGATCATGCGGGAGAGTGCCTCTTCGCAGTCCATGGAGTTGTGCGTTTCGGCCTCTTCAACCATGCGGTGGGCGGCATCCATGGCGAACACACGCAGAGCCTTCAGGTCGAACTTGATGATGTTGAGCTCAGTCAGAAGCTTTGCCGCCGTCATCGTCACCGCCATGTGGTTGCGGTAGAAGCGGTACTTCGGCTCAGTCATCAGCTCCGGGTCCGAGTTGAACAGTTGGTACGACTCCATCAACATGCGTGACACCAAGGCACGATGCGTGACGAGATACTTGATAAACACCTCGCCTGCGCACCCCATATTCTTCTCGATCTCAGCAACAGCCGCGGAAACCTCCACGGGGTCGAGCTTGGGGATGTCGTACTGGTCGACGCGGATTTCGAAAACGCGCATCGCCTCGGCTTCCGTGTTCCCGCGGCTGGCGAGCTTGGAGAGCAGGCACGAGTTGGCGGTCATGGCGACCTGAGTACGCCACGATTCGCGTTGTGAAAAAGCAACACGCCCGGCGGCACTGCGCAGTCGCATGTTCTCCACACCGTTGGAGAGTGCGTAGCACAGGTCCGACAAGCGGTTCTTTTCCACGTTGGTGATCTCGTCGAACAACACCGGGAGGTTGCCGAAAGTGCCGAGGAGAGCAGCCTGCGCCTTCACAGTTGCGCCCTGCTTGCCGGAAATCACCATGTCAGGGAAGGCTCGGCCAAAAGCGTAGAGCGCCACCATGGCAGCGGTCGTCTTGCCTTTGCCGGAGTCTGCGCCCGTCAGTGCACAGGGGATACCGTTGTAGGTTGGCTCGGCGAGGTCGGTGAGCGGAGCGCCGAAGAGCGAACAGATCAGGTACTGCATGGGCTCCATGCCCTTGCGGTTGTAGATCCAGTTGAGCTTTTCAGAGTAGGCTTCCACCGTACCCTTGGGAGGCGGAAACGCTGCGTAGTTGTCGTAGGCGTAGCCGCTCAAAAGCACCTCAGTCACTTCGCCGGTAGGCTTGTACAGACGATTGCCCATAAGGAAGCTACCGTCGGGTTGCCACCCAAACGACGTGTGCGTGCTCGTGACGGCTTTCTGCTCCGTCAGTTTGTTGACGGCATCTTTGATGTATGCGGCCATTTGTGCAGTTGCGTCCTTTGTATTGAGAGTCATGATTTCGTAAGCGCCCAGCACCTCAAGGAGCTTGGAACCGCCACCCCCGACGATGTTGCCCGGGATGTTGAACTCGCGGATGATACCCTTGGGGAAGTGTGCACGCGCCACGAACTCAAACTTGCCCTCTGCGTTGCGAATGCGGTCGATGAGGTAGAACCGCACCTTGCAAAAGGGATGAGCTTCCAGAACTCCATCTTTGTTCGGGACGTAGCGCACCATACAGGTGCCGTCCCACTCGTAGCCCTTGGGGAGTTCCGGAACTTCCACGGTTACGGGTTCTGATGTCTTGACCTCCAACACCCCTTCGACTTCTTCAGTTTGGGGTTCAGGCTCGATGCGCCCGAGGACGATAGGCGTCTTGATCTTGCCTTTGAACGGGCAGCCTTCGCATCCGCTGGCGTTGCACCGCTCGAAGAACTCACAGGTCGGCGGTGCGGATTCCCAAGTGTTGAACCGGGTGTCCACGTCGAGACTGCTGTGGCCGGTTTCAGCACGGCGTGCCGACCATGCACGAGCGAGCTCAATGCCTTCCGTGCAGTGCTTGATGAGGCCGATGACGCCGCGCCAATGGTCATATCCGACGTCACCCTGTGTGTCCCGCATGGCTCGAACTTGTGCACACTTGTCTGCACAAGCTTCCGCACTGCACTCAAGGGGTGTATACGGAATCGGTTCAGGTTCTTCACCCATGAGCCACGGCGGGATGGGGCCCAGCGTAGTGTCCGAGTTGGCGAGGAGCTCAGCCACCTTGGCACAGAATGTGTCTGTGTCGATGGGCTCCTTCTGCTCCAGCACGACCTTCACCTCTTTTGGGTTCGCAGGGTCCTTGCGGTTAAACGAGCCCACGGGGCGAAGCACGGAAGCGAAGTCCGAGGCTCTTGACGGGTCAATCAGCAGGTTGTCTGCCTGCATGACGGACTTTAGCGCCGAGGCCACCTGCACCCACTCCTTGGGGAGCAGAGGCTTCGTCAAGCACCAATAAGCGTGGATGCCGCGCCCCGAATTAACCAGCATCGGGAATGGGAGGCCTTTACTTTTGCACCAGCCCAACAGTGCTTTCGCGCCTTCTTTCTGAGTGGCATACCCTTTGCCCTCCAACGCCTTCGTATGTCCGCAGTCGATATCGGACCAGAAGGCCTTGGCGGCCAACCAGTTGGACGAGGTGCGGGCAATCAGCTTGCCGTTCTCGTCGCGGTATGGTGCGGCCTTGTAGGCGGCGCACGCATGATAGGTCGGCACCCCCGAGGCATCGCACTTCATGGCGAAGGCCGCGGCATCTTCCAAGGACGTAAAGCCCTTGTGCCTGAAGCCCTTCGCCGAGTGTGCGGCGATGAGGTATACCCCTTCAGGGGGAAGGATTGCCCGTAAAAATTCCAGTGTGTTCATGGCAACCTTCTATGAAAACGGGGGCCGAAGCCCCCGGTGCGGTTTAAGTGAGCGTAGTGTTATTCAAAGCCGAGATCGTCGAGAACAGCCCCGAGATCTTCTTCTTTGTTGACCACCTTCGGCGCACCCATGGCGCGAGCGATGATGTCGTCCGCGGCCTGCTGTGCAGGCGTAGAAGCCGGAACAGGTTCAGGGGCCGGAGCGGACTTGGCCGTCGGCAGAGAAGCCTCAGGTTTGACAACCGTCTGCGGGATGCCTTCGGGCTCAGGCGCGTGCTCAGCAGCAGACTCGTGCTGCATGCCGAAGATCATGCTGGAAACAATTTCGCTTTCGGCGGCGTCCTTCACCTTCATGTAGGTATCCTGATCGAGGAAGCCCATGGCCTTGAAGGTGAGGCGCGGCGTGGCCTGCTGCATGTCAAAACCGATGCGGGTAGCAAGGGCGTTGTACGGGACGCCGCGATGGGCGCAGAACTTGCCGTACTCGCCAACGGCCTTGATGGAGGCGGGCGGCACGCGCAGAAGAATCGGTTCGTCGATGTTCGTCATGTCGGCGATTGCCATGCGGATGAAGTCGGAGCAAGCCTTGCCTCGACCCATCTGGCCGTTGTCGCCTCGAGCCGTGCCGAAAGCATTCCACTTACACGCGGCGCAGGTCTTGCACTGCGGGTTGGCAACGGAGCTGTCGGGCTTGATGCCGTCGTTCGAGAAACACGTCGGCTTGTTGTCCTCAGCGCCTTCCGTGAATCCGTTGGCGTAGTACGTCTTGGACTTGTTCGGAGAGACCTTGATGACGGCGACGGTGATGGACGTAGCGGGCGATTCGGGATCCTTCGGATTCGGAACAACCTGACGTTCGTCACCACGAACGAGGGTGAAGACCTTGCCCTTGATGGACATCACGGGGAAGGAAGCACCAGCATAGGCGAGCAGGTCAGAGTTGTCGGCCTGAGTGTTCTGAAGATAGGCGGGGACGTTGTCGCCACCAAACGGGATGATGTTGGCCATGATTACTCCTTATGCACGGCGGAAATTAACAGCGACTTCGCGGCGGATGTTGACGCCCGGGGGGACGTCCTGATTCTCTGCCATGAAGCCTTCAACAGCGGTTTTGTTTGCACGGACGTCAAGCAGATCGAATGCCTTGTTGGACTCGATGTAGTCCATGAAGGCGGATTTGTCAGCGACCGTGACGGAGGTTCGTTCGGAACGGTAGGCCGTTCCTACAGAGGTTTTCATGGATTCAACCCCTGCGTCGGACAAGACCTGAAGCATCTGAGCTTCGAGCTTGTCAAGAGCTTGAGTATAGGGCTCAAGCTGTGCTTTGTGATTAGCTTTGATCTGAGCCACTTCGTCGCGCACTTTGATGTACGCGCCGACGATGGCTTCGACATTCATAGTAGTCATACTAGGCTCCTTATTTCTATACGTAGTCTATTACAGGTGCACACTTTTCGCAACCTCTATACCGCATCGGGGTTATCCCTAATGAGGTCAAGGAGTGCGCCTTGGAGCGACTGCTTGTCGTCCAAGCGGCTGTAAATCTTCTCTTCAAGGTTTGTCGAGACGATGTGCACGATAACGGTTGAGCGCTTCTGGCCGGGGCGACGGACGCGGGCACAGGCCTGCTGATACACCTCGTTGGAGTAGCAGGGGCCATACCAGCAAATCGTCGTGGCTGCCGTAAGCGTGAGGCCATGCGACATGGTGGCCGGGTTGGCGATGATGACACGAGGGTCGTCACGGTTCTGGAAGTTGTAGAAGATGTCGTCTCGCTCGCTCTTGGGCGTCGAGCCGTCCACAACCGCCACTGCGTGACCCTGCTTGACCAGATAGTCGCGCAGACTATCCAAGGCTCCGCTGAAAGGCACGAAGACGATGACCTTGCCTTCAGACTCGCAGACAATCTCATCAACAGCCTCCTGACGCGGAGTGCTGTTGACTTCGAGGCGTTGGCCTTCGTCGCCGTAGACCACACCACAAGTTATCTGCAGGAGTTTGGAGGCCTTGACTGCCTCGTTTACTGCCAGCACTTCGCCCGCCTCTAGCTCACTGCGCAGCTTGGCGGCCATGTCCTTGTACGCAACCATCTGCTCTTTGCTGAGGGCGACCTTGCGTTCCGTGACGATCTGCGGGGGCAGATCGACCACGTCGTCCAGAGCAAAGCGCACAGCAGGCTGCATGATTCGGAAGACCGTCTCAGCGGCGTCCTTCTTGGGGACCCACTTGAACTGCGTCAGCTGAAGCATGGTCAAGTCCCTGAACTTCCCGAAATACTTCGGACAGTCGGGATTGGCCGGGGTCACCAAGCGGATCTGCCCGAAGGCATCCGTTGGAGAGCCTGTGAGCCCCCACACGCGGCGGGAGCCGTGAAGCTGCTTGTTGCAGATCTCGTTGGCCGCCTTCCATCGCTCCGCGGAGTGGTTGCGGAAGAGGGCGACCTCGTCGATCACAACGATGTCGATGTCATCGCGGTCGGCAAGGTCGTCCTTGATGATCTTGATGCCGTCCGTATTGATGATGTAGATGTCTGCGGGTTCCTTGAGGAGCCTCAGGCGCTTGTCGCGGGTGCCGTATAGCACGTTGACCTGAAGCTCCGGGAAGGACTTGAAGATCTCGTCGGCCCACGTGCGCTCCATCACCGAGATCGGGCAAATGACCAAGGCTCGATGGATGGCCCCGATGGAACGAAGGTAGTCAAGCGCCCACAGCGTGGTGATTGTCTTGCCCAAACCCATGGAGTTCAAGATGAAGCCACGGCGGTGCATGGTCGCGAACTCTGCAGTGACCTTTTGCGCGTTGAACGGCGTGAACTTCCCGGCGTACGGGTAGTAGTAGTTCATCGGTGCAGGCACTTCGTAGCCGAGATTTTGCAGAACCTTGGTTTCGTCGGGCTTGTGCGGCACCGCAACCAAGCCCGTCTTACCCCTAAAGCTGAACTCCTTGGCCGTCGGGATAACGGTTGTGATCTTCGACGGCTCCTTCGGTCGAAGAATCACCGCCTTTTTGGGTGCATAGATAATCATGTGCGCTCCTACGGGTTGTACGAGGACTTGCCTCGTCGCCAACCTCGATTTGCTTTCTCGCTCACAACACGAAGGTTGGACCGAGCGTTGGAACCCCCTCGTTTGAGGGGCGTTTTGTGGTCGACGTCTTTACCGTCTCCCTTGTGGACTAGGCCTTCTCGCTCAAGCTCACGGCGTGCGGCGTTGCGCATCGCTCGCTTTTTCTTTTGAGCCGGTCGAGCGTTGTAGGCCTTGTCGTACGCGGCTTTGCGCTCTGGTGATTGTGGCATTATACCTCCTTATAAATTATCGCCTGTACTGACGACGCCTTACGCGTTGCTCAGCTTCCCAGTCGGCGTGGCACTCCGAGTCGCACCATCGCTGGCCCTTCGAAATGCGCTCGCCGCAGTAGAGACAGAAGCCCGTGGGCTTCGCTTCCTTCTTGTTGGCATCGGGTGGTTTCACAAGAGTGGCATACGCTTCGAGCTCTTGCTGCGCCCTGTCAATGTTGTCCATCTATTAGTCCTCCTTTGTAAACCTGTACAGTACGGGTCGGCTGAACTTTCGGAAAAGCTCCAACTGTTGCTCAGACGCCACCTTCTGAATGTTGTCCGCCATGCAGTAGACATCGGACGGGCAAATCCAGTTGGTGAACGCCTTGGCACCGTTCGGGGCCATAAACGGCGTGCACATGCTCCTGTATTCACATGCGTCATATAAGCGGTACCCGAAAAGCGACCTGCACGCAAGCGAAGCCGGCATGACATCCCACATGAAGAGCTTGCCTCCGGGCTTCAGTGCCGTGTAGATCTTTCGCATGATGCCCTGCACCTGTACGGGGTCGAAGTAACCCATGGTGTAGTTGCAGAACACAATGTCGTATCGGCAGGGAGGAAGCTCCATCTTGGTGATGTCGCCGACGACAATGGGAACAGCGTCCCCACCGATGCTCGCCTGACATTGATAGTAATTGATCCCCTCCACCGCTGCGCGGCCTGCCGTCAAGTTGCGGACGTGCCAGATAAACTCGCCCGTGCCGCAGCCGATGTCCAGAATGGTCGCGCGGTCGAGGCACCACTCCGCACTCTGTTCGCACTGTGCAAGAAGTCTGCTTACGTGTTGGTAGGGATCTTTGTGCAGACGCCATGTCTGCAGGATCGTGTCGCCTGTGCCTGCAACCTGCGCCATGTACTGGGCGCACTGTTCCTCAGTGGGGAACATGTTACGGGACTGAGTAGATACATTCTCCATACTGCTGCAACCTAGTAAGTGCGTCTTCGACGACTTGGCTGTCGGCGGCTACGACCGCCACACCTCCGGCGACATGGATATTCTCCAAGTGCCGCTTCTGGTTAGGCGTGGTGTTCTTCGCCTTGCCGGGAGCCTTCGTCTCGATGCCCATGAAAACGCCGAGCTTCTGCCCAACCATCTCCTGAGTAATCTCCACAGGTGCGCATGCAATGAGGTCTGGGATTCCCACAACCCCCATGCCGTTTTGAACGGGCATGTAGCACCACACCTTGCGCGCCTTGAGCAGGGCCTTCACTTGCGCTTTGACCTTGCCTTCAGGCGTCATTCGACGTTCTCCTCTGGGCCGACCCACGGACGGAAGCGTTCGACATTCTTGATGAGTCCTCGATCGACCCACACAAACTCATCTCCGTCGCCCCAAGGGACGTAGTGAGCGACAGCTCGACGAAGCTCAACGCCCGCGCGCCACTCAACGCGCATCCAGACACCTTCAGGCGGCTCGACCTCAGGAAACCTGTTCCACTTGTGCGGGTCGTACTGGTAAACCTCTTCGAGCTTATTTACGTCCATACCGCGCTCCTTATCGTCCAGTGCTGCCGTATCCGCCCGTGCCGCGCGCGGTCTCGCTCAGCTCGTCAGCCCACTCGAACTCTGTCGGGACGAGTTCCTCGATGCGCATCTGAGCGATGCGGTCGCCATTTCGCAAGACGTACGGCCTGCCCGAAGCGTTCTTCACCGTGACATAGACCGGGCCTCTGTAGTCAGCATCCACGAGCAACGGGGTGATGATGAGCCCCTTGAGTGCGGTGCTGGAGCGGCTGTACACCACGCCAACGTATCCTTCGGGGATTTCAAAGGCGAGGCCCGTCTGAATGCGAACCGTCTGCTCTTCGAAGATCGTCACGTCGAACTCTTCAGCGGCGTACAGGTCGAAGCCTGCCGCTCCTGCCGTTCCTTGCGTCGGCATCTTCGCATTAGGGTTGAGTTTCTTAATCTTGATTTTCATTCTTCTTCCTCGGCGACGTATTGATCCACCGCTTCGTCTTCGATAATCTCGGTGAGAGCGTTGAAGACCGTTTCAACCCCCAGCTCGTAGGCGCGGCGGACGCCATCGCTTGGCGACAGAACGCCGCTTTCCACCATTACGCAGATAGCCTCGAGTCCGGGGTTGAACTGCTCACCTTCGTCTCCCTCAATTTCGTATTCCATCATTACACTCCACAGAAATCACAATCTTTGACGGGGCACCACTTGCGGCAAAGGCCAGACGGGCGCTTCATCCACTGGTCCTTTTCATATGCGAGATACAACCTATGGACGAGGGGAACCCACGTCTCCCAGATCTTGTGCTTTTCTTCGGCCTTGTATGACACGCGGTCGATCTTTCGATCCTTAAGCCAGACGTACGCCGTGTGGACGACCTCGAGCTCCGGCCAGTAGGCGAAGGCGAAGCCCGCATAGAGCGCCAACTGTTCGGACGGTTTACGCTTGCCAGTCTTGTAGTCGATGATGATGGCCTGCTTGCCGTTCTTCACGACAAGGTCGGCGGCTCCTCGGGACCATGCGTCTTTCCAAGCGCACGGTTGGAAATCTTCAGTGATGGAGAAACGGAACTCGGGAAGCTTTTCTCCGGGCATTGCCTTGATCTTCTCGACCAAGGGTTCGTAGCTCTTGTAGTCCTTCGGCAACGGGTCACCCCAGTTCACCGCGTTCTCAAAGAGCTTGTGGATCTTCTGCCCATAAAGCGACTCCTCACTCATGGGCAGATCCTTGATGTCTCGTGCCACGCGCAAGCGGTAATACTTATGCGGGCACGAAGTGAATGCGTCAATTGATGACGCAGTCCATGCGGGTATTTTCATATAGTCCCCTAGAGGGGACTAAGCCCCTCAACGGTTGTTAAACTTGCGTTCCAAGTTGCGGATCTTGTCTCTCGACAGGCCGTCTCGGGACGTTGTGCTGGGACGCTTGATCGCTCCGCTTGCAACGGCGCGTTCGTAACGCTCCTGCACCTCCTTGTTGATCTGCGCAGTGCAGACCGAGCGTGCTTGAGCAGGCTTCATCTCAGGATGATCCTGCAGGAACTGCTCTACACGCATCTTCCACAGCTTCTTCTTTTCGTCGAGAAAAGCCGTGGCTTCCTCGCGGGTCAAACGACGCTGGCGGCGGAGCTCCTCCGTCTTCAACGCGTTGTCAAGGCGAGCACGATAGTTTCGGGTGTTTTCGCGAAGGTGCGCACGGCGCTTCGTATCGAGCGGCGTGGCTTTTTCACGCTGCGCCTGAAGCTGTCCGCGCTTGCGTGACGCCATGTCCAATATGTCCTGAGCCTTGGTGGGAGACTGGCGAGCAACCGCAACGATTTCGTTGAGCGGCTCAATAGCCTTCCAGAAGAACTGGCGGTTGTGAGGGAGTTTCGCAATCGCCTCACGTACACGCTGTTCACGACTCGGGCCGTACCGAGGATCGAGCACAAGCACAATGGCTTCGCGCAAACGTTGGTAGTCGTATACAAGCTGTTTCATGAGAAATACCTTAGAGCGTCAGGGAACGCTCTCAGTATAGATCAAAACAAGGCTATACAACTACTCATAAATCGGCGCTACTTCGCCTCCCCGTAGGTTTTCCCGAGGCCCGCTTCGCAGGACACCGGCAACGTCGGAGCCCACTTTGGCGGGGTTGACATGATCGTTTCCATCATATGCTTCACTTCTTGCGCCTCTTCGTCCGGCACCACCACGATGACTTCGTCGTGCACCATGTGGACGACACGCCTGATCTTGCCATCGGCCTTCGCCTTGCAGGTCTTGTCCAGCTCCTGCTTGATCTTGCACATCTGGTAAGCCACGATGATTCGAGCGAGGCTCTGAATGAGGTTCTCGGTCAAAGCACCTCCATACAGGCGCGCACGAAAGCGCTTCTTCTGGTAGGAGTACTCAGGGAACCCACGGTCGTTTGTCTCGCACTTGAGGTCGGGGTAACGAAGCTTCATCCCGTTAGGGAGCAAAATCGTGTGATCCGCCCCTGACACGGGTAGCCTGATTGCCACGCCGACAGTAGAGTCGTAGCCGTTGAACATGTTGGTGATTGCGTTCTGGCAGTCCTTCCACAGGCGGGGAATCGTGTCGTACTGAGAGCGGTAGAGCTTGACAATACGCTCGCATTCAGCCGCGGGAAGGTTCACCTTGATGAAGCCGTTCGCCAATGCGTGCTGAAGCTTCGCCGCCCCTGTACCGTAACCGAGGCCGAGAATGCAGTTGTGCACAATCATTGGCCCCTGAGCCGTGCGGATAGTAAACCTATTCCGCGGCCCCGCATCCGCTATGTCGTAGACAGCTACTACTGCGCGCTTGATCCTGTAATGCACTACGTCGGGCACATCGTACAAGTATGAGCAAGGCACGGTGGCCGAACGAAGTGCCGACTGGAAAAGGGGTGAACCAATGAGGGCATTCCAAGGCTCGAACTTGGTCCCTGTCCAGCAAAGGTGGTCAGGGGTAGCCGTAACGCCACAGAAACTCAGCGTACTCTTTGTTCCTTGCTCGAGAACCCCGTTGTGGCTTACCCAGTCTTCTCCGTCCCATAAAAGATCGTCAGTCGTAACGTCCACGATGCGTTTCCAACCGTGGTTGGTAAGCACTTCCGTGTCAGCGGCTAAGCACGTCTTGCCCACGTGGCGCTCTTCGGGGTGCTCGTGCTTGTTGATCGGCTTGCCGTACACGCTCGAGGCGAACTTGGAATAGATGTCCTCGCCATTGGCGAATGCCTCGACGAGGTCGTTCTGTCCAGCGAACCACGCAAGCGTACGAGCTTCAATCTGCGACGAGTCGCACGCTACGAGGGTGTACCCCTCAGGCGGGCAGATAGCCTCGCGCAGAGCCCCGCCACGGGGCAGATTCTGCGGGTTCGTGCCGTCCCCGCCGGACATGCGCCCCGTGTTCGCCGCACCGTAGTAGTTAAGCATCACGGGCATCGGGCCGCGGCGGGCAATGTCTAGGAATGCTTGTGTGCGTGTTTCTTCGAGCGTGGACTTCAACCCCAGACGCGCCGAAGCAAGCGCCTGTACGCGTTCATTAGGATGGTCGAGAAGTGCTTGGAAACCGGCGTCTGTCTTGGCGAACGCGTACGCCGTCTTGCCTGTCTTTTCCGAGACTTTTGTCGGCGGCTCCACCCCTTCCGCCCGTAGGAGTTCTGCAAATTTGTCATTGCTCATGAAGGCCGAGCGGTCGCCATGCGCAACGCTGTCGAGCAGCGCCTGCTTGTCCGCCTTGACCTTTTCCAAGTGGGTTTCCAACAGCTCGGAGTTGAGCTGGAGGACGGGTTCGGTGAACATCCTGATCGTGAGGTCGATCAGATACATTTCTTGTGCAGTGGACAACGGGAGAAGCTTCTGCAGGAGCTGATACGTGAGGTTCACGTCCTGTTGGCAATAGCGCCCGTAGCGCTCAAGCTCCTCGGGCGTGAAGTCCTTGCGATGCTTGCCTTGGGTGTTGTACACCTCCGTGCCTTTTTCACCAATGCCGAAGTACTCGCCGAGCGCACGCAGACTGCCGCCCACAGACAGCCCGGTGATAGGTCTCGACATGCTAAGCGTGTCAACGATGACACGGGGGCGGATGCCGTATCGCCAGTTCATGATTGCCATGTCGAAGGCCGCATTGTGGGCTACGCACACATCGTTCTGTGCGCCACGTTCGAGCAGGGCTTGCTTGATGGTTTGATCGTCGCCGGACACCCATTCGATGGGGCCGTCGTCCTTCTTGATGGACACTCCGATAACCTCGAACTGAGGGTCTCGGATGTAGCTTTCGGTCGTCATTTTCGACAGGCTGAAGTCCTTGTCCCAGTACGTTTCAAAGTCGATTGTTAACATGGGGTTCTTCTTTCAGATGCTGAAGATTTTTTTCTGTATAGACGCTGATTCTAGCGCAAGCTGTACACGACGTCTATACGCGTTTATACATAGATTATTATTTAACCTTAACCTTCATCCCATGGGCGAGGCGCACAAGTCGAGTCTCGACTCGCACCAAGCGGCGCTCCATCTCACGGAGTGCGCGGTGGACAAGGGCAGGGGAGATCGTGTTCTTCAGGACACGTCGGCGGGTGTTGTTTCTCATAGGGTTTCTCCTTATTCATCAATCTTCAACAATTTATGGAGCAGCGCGAAGACATTGGGCGGGGCTGCGCCTGGGGTGCTGCACTGCGCGGGTCGTTCGCGCTCAAGATAAACCTTCGCCGCATCTTTGAATTCGCGCGTGTAGTGTTCGATCACTTCGTCGCACTTCTTGATGGCTTCCTCGCGAGTTACCGGGGCCAAGAGCATCTTATAAACGCGTGTGTCGGCTATGTCGCGTTGGAAGCACGAGTTGCCGACACCCAATAAAGCCTTGGAAGCTTCTCGCGTGGCGATTTCAAATACGCGCGACAAAATAGTGGTACTCGCCAACAGAACCGCATTGCCTTCGCTGTAGTAAAAGACCTCGAACCTAGGCTTGCCGGAGCCTACCTTGCGAACTCCGATGAAAGGCGATGCGCTGTAGTAGTACCTTGATCCGTCATATCTCCCCGTTATAGTGTTGTAGGACACCCGCATAAATCCGTGTTTACTAAAAAGCTTGTCGTAGAGAGGGATGACGGCTATTCCATCACGGATATTCAATGACGCAGAGTAGCGCACTTCTTGGCCAGCGTTCTGCGCAGCATCTTTAAGTGCGTCGAGCCAGGCGCACCTGCAGCCGTCTGCGTCCTTAGGGAAAACGATCGAAGTCGGGGGTTGCAGCTTGCACGGCACAGCCTTCCACGCGACGAGCCTCGGAATTTCCTTCGCCTTTTCGAAGCATCCCTTGAGCGCGCGTGCTCTGAGTACCGCGCCTGCTTCCCCTATGCCTGCGCGCAGATGCTTCAACGCGAACCCGCAATCTTTTTTACACTTGGCGTTCAGTCTGGCCAGAGTCGGCCGGCTCACGACCTCAAGCGAACGGCGCAGCCCCAACGGCTTGGTCACCTTCGCCGCAACCTTGCCATAGTGGCAGAAAGCGAAGCCGGTGGAGCAGGGGAAATGCTCGTTTGGGCGAGCGAAGACCAGATTACTGTAGTCTTCGATGTAGTCAAGAATATCTGAAACCTTGTCTTTATCGTGAGGTACGAAAAGCGCCCTAGAGCTGATCGAGCCGTCTTCGTCGACGGACGGCTTGTCGCAGATTACCTCGGAAGAAATGCGCAGGCCGAAAGAGGAAAATTCGTCTTTTTTCATAATTAAATCACTTGGCGGTAAGGGGCTTTCGCCCCTTTGTTATTTGGAAAGTACCCAACGAGCGTACTCCGCAACGAGGAAGTCCTTGGCATCCTCCAATGTGTCGTACCACTCGACATGGATGTCGGGGAATTTGGCTACGGCCTTGAACCGTGGCCGCGCAGGATCGTAGTCAATGATCCCGGAGATTACGAACGCGTACTTTTCGGGAATGCGCATCTGGTAGACGCGCCGCCCGGAATCGTTCTCGACGATGCACCATTGGATCTCATTCATCTGTGACCCTCAGGATGGTTCCGGGAAATCCGCTCATCTCGCAGTCGGTAGTCACCGCCCACACGATGTCGCAGGGCACTTTCTCCGGCTTAGGCGTGTATCCATCAGTGAAAATGACAGCTAAATCCGTGTCCTCGCCGCTGCGGTCGATCCATCTCGTGACGGCTCCCATATCGGTACCGCCGTACCATCGTTGCTTGCTAGCCTTGACGGGGTAGTCCTCGCGCCTGAAAGTGTCCTCACGCTCCACGACTGAAGTCGTGTAGAGCACGACAACCTCGCGCGGGTTGCACTGCTCAATGATGGCGTTGACGTGGCCGAGGAAGCTTTCGACCTCATGATCGGAGATTGAGCCCGACACATCGACACCGATGACAAGCCTGCCCATGGAGGGGAGACGCTCACGACGAGGCAGGTAGGCAGTCTGTAGGAACCGCTTGTTGGGACGAGCCCACGTGTGGTGCTGCTCAGCTTTGCTGACCATAAAGCGCTCGAGTACCTGATACCACGGCACAGTGGACTCAAGATAGTTCTCTAGTGTGCGAGCCAGAGAACCGGACAGCTTGCCCTGCATTCGAGCGCTTTGGGCCGCGGCGGCGATCTCCATCTTGCCGACGGAAACGCGTCGCTTCACTTCGCCCTCTGATAGGTCTTTTGATAGGTCCTCCGGGCGAAGGTCCTGCACTGGTACCGACGAGCCGTCGGTACCAGTGCCACTGGCGGCACTTTGCGGGTCCTGCTTTGTGTTCTTCATCAGCTCGTTGTAGATGTCGTCAGCGGATCGGTCTGCTGACCCCGGCATGTCCACGCCTCCATCAATGGGGCGCCCCACGTGCTCGCGCTTGAGCATGTCGTTGATGACAGCGTCCGTTGCGACGTTCCACACCTGAGGGTCGCGCCCCATCAGTCGCGGCAGATGCGCATAGGCGACGTGCATTGCCTCATGTGCGATGAGGAAAACGAGTTGTTCCCGATCGAGCTTCTCGACGAAAGCAGGTGCCACGCGGATAGTGCCATCCATTGCGACACAGGCCGTCGCCACACCGTCGTCGAGCACGATGGGGCGCTTCATTGCGATGCTCCCGAAGAACGGGCACCTTAGCATGAGCGCAACGAGCGCGCTCTTCAATTTATCGTTAGGTTTCATGGTTATTCCTCTATTCCGAGTACTTTCTTTGTGATGACCGTCGCAACGAGTTCCTCAATCTCTTTCTGCGACATTGACAACAGGGCTTTCTCTGCGTAGATCTTGGCGTACTCGTCGGCCGAGTACGCCTCTGCAAGCATTCGATCCCAGCGGTTCCGTTGGTCTTTGTTGAGCCATCGCACGCTGTTCTTGATGACAGCGATCTTGACGGCCTTACGCTCAAAAATGAGCAGGTCGAGCGTGTCGCCGAAAACGGCTGCATACGCCGCGGCGCGCTCCGCTTCGTCGTTAGTTAGTCCTGCCCACTTCGTGTCCTTGTCACGCGGCCACAGGTATCGGAACCCCTGCCCAAGGCGCATCATGGCCATAATGAAGTACCAGCCTTTTGAGCTCCTGCCGACATCGGGAGCGAGCCATTTGCGCGCTTCTACGACGAGCTTCCTGACTTTCTCCGACTGGGCAAAGGAAAAACCTTCCCAGCCTTCTTGCTGCCGCTTCTCGCCAGACGTAATACGCTTAGGCGTAAACCGTTTTCCCATTTAGTCCTCCATAATTTTTCTAACAAGCTCGGTCGCAAGGACTTCTTTGAGTTCCTGCTTGCTGAGCTTCTTTGCCGCCATGCGGATGATGTTGAGGAGGGATTCCTTCGTGGCGCGATCTCCCATGGCGCTGAAGATCGGCCCCCTTAGCTCGCGCTTGATGGGCGACTGCACCCGCTCGATGATGTCGTAGCGCACGTCGGGTTCTTCTTCGCACACGCGGCGAAGCGTGTCGCTGAGCAGAGAGACAAGGGCGCTGATGCGCTGTTGCTCCTCGATCTCAGCCGGCGATTGGAGGTACATCCCGCACTTTGCAACCCTGCGCCGCATCATGGGCTCCGAGCGGAGCATCGCGAAGAGCATCGGCGTTCCCATGTAGGTGCCAACGGGCACCCCGTAGTAGTCCCGCACGCGACGGGACAAGGAGTCCACATCCTTCTGCAGGCGATACGCCTCACTGACGTAGTATCCGCGCTCCGTAACCGTGTCGATCAGGTTTTTCAATTTCCTCATACCGCCACTCCTTAGAACCACTGGTTGAGCTTCTTAGAGATCTCGTCCATGCGCTTGGCAGTCGTGGCGCGCACGTAGTCAGACTCACGCAGAGTCTGAGGGGTGATGCTCACAAGAGCATGCTCAATCTCGTCCACAACTTCGTCCACGCGTTCGTCGTTGTTGATGTTGAGCTTCTTGGCACGCTTGCACACATCGCGCAGGTTGCCCACGAGCGTGTCTCTGAACACGGCACCTTCTTCGCCGATAGGCACGGCGAGCTTGGCGCTCATGGCCGCCACGGGCTCGAGAATCTGCTTGAGCAGGTAGTCGGTCGCCTGCTCTTCCACGTCCTTGATGGCCTGATCGAGCAGGGCCTTATCGGACTCGTCCATATCAATGCGGAAGTCCTCGCTCGTCGCAACGGGCGAGAACATGATGCGGATATCCCACTTGTTTACCATCTCGCTCTTGGTCGGGTAGTCGTGGGGATCCCACATGCCGCCGAGGAACCCCTTGTCTGCCATGACGGCGGTGTCCCACACCATGGCAAGCGCCTGCACCTTCTGCATGGCGACGCTGCGGAGCCGCCCGATCTCTGCGGCGAACTCAATGTAGTTGTCGTTCGGGAGAACGCGGACGCCTTCGTCCATCCACGGGAGAGTGTTCTGGACGGCGTAGTTATATACGTCCTGAAAAGCGTGCTGGCAGTCACGAAGTTCCTTGCAAGCGCGCAGGAGCTTCTTGGTGTAGCGCCCGGTCTTGGCGGTGCCCAGTGCGGCTTCTGCCGCCGCCGTTGCCGCCTTGTCGTACTTCGTCGGCGTGTACATGGAGCGGCGAACGCGGACGGTAATTGCCTTTTCGCGAAGGGTAGGAATATTAAGCATAGATGCCTCTGTATGAGTTAGTAATTAAGCGAAGGGACGACACGTGGTCGCCCCGATGATAGGTGTGATGATCGGTCCTACTCGTACTTGGCGAGTTTGTTCTTCACAGCCGTTAGTTCACGGTCAAGGGAATCGTTATCGGCCTCCTTATCGGCGATTGTGTCGTTGAGTTCGTCGATCTTGTCGTTAAGCGACTGGACTTCGTACTCGAGCTCTTCGTTCTTCACGTACTCGCGTGCGTAGTCCTCGCCGAGGCGCTCGACCTCGGCTTCGAGTTCGCCGATGCGGTCGTCACGCTCCTTGAGCGTGCTCACGAGATCCTCGTGGGGGTAGGTGTCGTACTCGCCTTCCTCGTACACCGCGTCGTAGGCCGCGGAGCGGCTGAGGCGCGCGAACAAGTGGCGTTCCAAGTCGGTGGTCAGATAGGGCTCGACCATACGCAGGAACGTCTCGTCGTCCCAATGGATGGGGGGGAATAAACATTCCGTTTTCCATGCTTGTCTCCTTATGCGGCGGCGCTGAGAAGCGCCGAGTTCTTCATTGCAAAGTCAACGAACTCCTTCGTTCGCGTGATGGCCTTGCCATCCTTCGTGCGGGCGGCTTCGTAGAAGACTTTCACTTGGAACTCCGGCGGCATACGACAAATGTATTTGTACGCCTTGGGGAAGTTCTTGGCCGTGATGCCACTGATGATCTTGGCCGCGACGGCGTACAGCACGTCGGGCTCGGTCGGCACCTCGGCCTTGTCGGGGTGCTTGGCAATCTCTTCGAGGTCGGGCAGGCCGTTGCAGATCTTGATGAATCCGCAGTATTCTGCGGCTGCCCCGGGACCGACCAACCCCTGCACCATTTCGAAAAAGTCGTCCTGCGGCAGGTCGAAGGGGATACGCCCAACAGACTCCCACGCGCGGGGCGTGGGGTTGAACGTTCGCGTCGCGTCGAAGTCGGAGAGGAGGGCGGGCCTCCACTTGAGGAACATCCTCAGGACTGCGGGCACGTCGTGCTCCGCCGCCCATTCGAGCCAGTCGTCGAGGTTCTCCTCGTAGTTGATGATCGCCATGCGATTGGCGAGCTTGGTCGAAAGGCGGTTTGCACCGCTTCGGTCTTCGGTTCTATTGCCCGTGGCAATGATGAACAACCGGTCGCTCAGGGCCATCTGCCCCGCGTAGCGATCGAGGATGACACGGCAGAGCGGGTTCTGCATGTCCATGCTCGCGTCGGACAGCTCCTCGACGATGAGGACAGCCGCGCCGGTGCCTTTGCGGATGGTGTAGAGCTCTTCAGGCGGGAGCCAACGGCTGCACTCGCCGTCCATGCGCGGGAGTCCGAGGATGTCCGTCGGCTCGCGGAGCGACGGGTTGAACTCGACGATGCGTTCCTGAGGTATGCCATGCAGGTCTGCAAGAGCCTGAGCGATTTCGCGCGCACAGGCGGACTTTCCGCCGCCCGGCGCACCGATGATGAACGGCACGAACTTGTGGCCGTCCTTGACGGCAAACTGAGCGAGGACGGATGCTTTGATGTTCTTGAACTTCACGGTTCAACTCCTATAAATGATTCAGTATGTAGTGACCTAAGTGTATACGAAGTGTATACGTGTGATAGGTCGATGATCGGTCTTCTAGTAGAAAACCATAGTGTCCAAGAGGGTGGACACGAGCGGCACGTTGAGGACGACGAGAGCGCCACACCCCAGCGTGCCTAAAACCATGTTGATAAACTCCACGGACTTCGCGCCGTGGTCGCGATAGGCGCAACGCGCCTCAAAGGCACACTCGCCCGTGGCTAGGACAATGCCCAGCCACGCGACGATGTAGCCCCATGCAAGGAATGTCAATATCATTTTCTGGTACTCCTTTTGGTCGTTCTCTTCTTGGGACTGGGCGCCTCAACCACTTGGGCGCGCGGCGGGTTGAAGCTTTCGTAGTGCGCTCGGTCGATTGTCGAGAAGGGGAACAGGGCGTCATCCGCGTCGGCGGTCTCCTCATCCAAGGAGGTCATGCCTTCAGCGTGTCGGCAGAAGTTCTCAGTTTCGGCGAATACGTCGCATTGCCCCGCGGCTTTCCAAAGTTCGCGAGCGAGCTCTCTCGCCACGGCACGGTCGAACGTCACAGTTACGTTAGCGCGGTTGCCTTTCTCCCAACGGTGCACCGCACGCAGGCGGATCTCCTTACCGTAATACATCACGACGAACGCGTTGCTTTGATCCTGAACAGTCAAGATGCGGCGTTCGTACCTTTCCAATACGGGTACTTCCTCGACGGGACAGAGCGGTTCAATAGCCATTAGAGAGTCTCCTTTATCTGATTGCGTGAGTAGGTGCGGACAATTCGCGCCTTCGGGGCGTCGAACTCCGCTTCTTTTACATAAAACTCCACCGTGACGCTGCGGGTGTCGGGCGCCTGCACCGCTGCACGGTGGAGTGCCTTTGAGAATTGACCACGCGAAGCGGTGTCTAGAGACGCCTGCTCGCGGGTGTCTATTAGCTGATACACGTGGCCTCCTTGGGCGGAATGCCGCCCGATGATCGGTCTAGCGGTCAGGCGGCGATAAGCCACACCGCCTGACACATTGCTATTGCCCATTCGAGGGCATCTTCGAGGTTATCGAATGATTCCTCTTTTAGTTCGCCGTTGGTGTACCACACCCCGGCGACCGCACGGTACGCAGAGACGCCGGCAGGAGCGGCGAAGGCGACAAGAATGCCGCCCCTATAAATGTAGCGAGCGTCCGTGCCCGGTTGGACGATGATTTCCAGCGAGTAGTCTTTTTTCACGGTACCTCCTAGGTACAAACCCGTAACTAGACAAGTTTTTAGTGCGTCTAGCCGCTCGCTAGAGTCTTGTCTAGCTCGAAACGCCTGTGGCCGTAGGGACTAGACGCGTGACTAGACAAAAAGACAAGTTCTTCAAAAAACAGGTCTAAAGTTTTTGGGGTCGAAAGTGTGAAGCTGTATAGAACATCACGATTTGTTACATTCGGCGATGCTAGACAGGAATTGCCTGAGGCTAGACAAAAAATCGAGACTTGTCTAGGACTTGTCTAGCGCCTAAACCCCTGTGGGAGTAGGCGAGAGCGGTTTTGCTAGACAACTAGACAAGATTTTTTCGAGGGGGTCGTGGTTTTGCGTGGCTGTACCCCTGTCTAACGCCCCGAGGTTGAGGGGCGTTGAGGCCCTCGCGTACGTACCCTCTTTTAATCTTCTTGTCTAGTTGTCTAGTAAGAAAGAAGAGAATGAATAGAAGCCCTGTGGCACAGGGGTTTCGAGGCGATTTGGCCCCTAGACAAAACTGTAGCGATTGGCTAGACAAGCGATTTCTTGTCTAGTCGACGGTCTCGCTGGCAATTTTCGCCCGTGCGGGCTCCAGAAGCAGTGCGCCTAGGCCACTTCGTGGCCTAGAGTCGCCATCACCCGTGGACACCATGCCACGGCGCCGCCGTGGCGCAATGGCCAAGCCCCTGAGGGACTCCACCATTACGTGCACTGGGTGATTACAATTGCGGGTACAAAAAACCGCGCGACCTTGCGGCGGCGCGGCGTGCGTTGTTATCGGCCTGATGATGGGCCCTTCGGGCCCAAAAAGATCCCCCGATCGGGGGCTGCCCGGTCGGGGGATCTAGGGGTTAGGCCTTGCCGGCCTTAATCAGCTTTTCTGCCTCATCCTCGTTTTTGGCCTTGAGCTCCTTCGCGTGGTTCGATTCAAACCATGCTTTGAACTCAACGAGGACCGCGCGGGGATCCTCGCAGTACGAGACAAACGAGAGAATTTCTTTTGTTGCGAGCGCAAGGGCGCGTTCACGGTCGAACAGTTTTTTGTCTTCGGGATCCTTAGACGCTTCGCTGTTCTTTTTTGCGGACGCGGCCGCGCGGTTCAAACCGTCGCGGATCCGCTTGGCCGCGTCACCAGAGGCGGCGGCCTTAGCGCGAGTTCGTTCGGGGTCTCCGCCCCTGATCTTAAGGTCAAAGGCGTTTACCTTTCGCATTTTTTCGAATACGGCGGCTTGCTGTGCCGCATCCCTAATCGCGTTACAGACGGGGATACCATCTGCGCCGCGCGGTTTCTGGACATCAAACCCCGCGAGCTCGAAGTAGGTGCAAAACCTTTCGATTTCCATGCGAGAAAAGTGCTTTTCCTGCATGGCGCACAGGATTTCCGTTACTTTCCACGGCGCTCTAGTTTTATAGGCGTCAGTAACTACGCCGTACAAAACTCTCGACAGCGCCCACGTGTAGGCGTGACGCGTTACGCAGAGACCGTCGAGCTTTTCGGCGATTACCGTGCGATAGGCGCGGCGGTCGCCTGCGCAGTCGTCGGAATTGATGCGGACTGCGTTTTTGCTCGGCTTGAACAGCTCAACCGTCTGAGTCTCGGCGCGGGTTTCACAGTATTCCGCGTATTTACGCGGTACTGCGAAAGCATGCGACACTGCGGCTTTGACGGTTTTCGCGGTTTCCGTGGCCGTGGTTTTTGCGGTATTCAGGGTGTTTTCAGTCATGATGACTCCTTATTAAGTAAATTAGTTGAGTGGTCGATTCTCTTAACGCTCATCTAGCTACACCCCTCTGCGGCGCCCCTTTAATCCACGCAAGGGCGTCCGAGTCTACGGGCGTAGCTCACCCGTGGTTTTCTTGCGTCACTCTGCGACCGCCAAAATATCCACACAAGGCGGCCGTGAGGCATAGGCGCAATACTGGCCAAAATCTCCGAATTGTTATAGAGCAGAGCGGTTCGAATGAGTTCGGCAGGGCGATTCCGTACCTAGTCAGAGAACACCAAGGAGGCAAGCCCCTTGCAACAATAGGTAGAGACCCCTGCACCCCTAGGCGGGGGGTGGGGGTAGGGACCGGGCCTCGCACCACGCGGGGGTGCTTACTGCACAGCCATAAAGCAAACCCAATTTTTCAAAAGGTCTACACCTTGTCTCCACTAGTGCAAGCAGCCGTAAAAGTAGCCATAATGTATACGACGCCTATACAGGTATTGACTTTCCTCGCCCCCTTTGCTACTATTCACTCGTCACCTTTCAGGTGACCCCAAACGGCTCAACAGGCCGTGTGTGCAGGGGCGTCGCGGCTAGACGGCAGTGGGCCGCGACGCTTCGCCACTGGGGCTCAAAAGACTGCAGCTTTCCGCCGCCTTTTCAGGGGTAGGGTGGCAGGTACGACAGGTTGCAGTCTTTTGGGTCTCTCCTAGACCCCCCGCACCTATGGCGGCTCCTTGGGTGCGGGAACCGTGTTCTCTGACGAGAGCGGCTCGCGTGTGCTTTGACGGCTGCACTTTTTAACCAAAAAGCCTTCTCAACAGCCAGTTGTTGACCCCCGCGAGTGTCAAAGTCCCGGAGTCAGCTCCGGGCGCCAATTCGGGGATGTGGGGCTCCAGTGCCACATCTGCCAGTCGGAGGCCCTGACCGACCAGCGTACGCCGCGCTGAAAGTTCGAGACACGATCCCTCGGGCAGGCGCAACCTTTCAACCCCTTGGGGAACTTCACTAGCGGAGGCTTGAATCGCACGGTTGTGAGCCATTTAACGTGCGATCCGGTGGAGTTCCCCAAGGGGTTTTTCTTTTTGGAGATTGCGATGAAAAAAGTTCGCGTGACGCTGACGCAAGAGCAGGTGCGAGAGTGCATGGTGGCCCTCTACAAGGCTGGCAACCCCCTTGGAGACGAATTCCGCCGCGTGCTGGACCGCTTGGAGAATCAGAACAACGAGCCTTGCGCACCCGCTGAAGACGAGCCCCCTGAACCCTCCGTCGCTGAGAAGGTCCTCAGGGCTGCCCGTGCCCGCAGGAAGGTGGATGACATGTTTGAAAGGCTGTTTTGCTGATGGCTGCTGATTTTGTGAAGATCAATGTGCGCGTGTCCGCCCAGAAGCTTGATCGCCTGAAGGCACAAGCAGACCGCATTGGGTGTTCCTACAACTACCTGATCCGCCGAGCGATTGACAAATACTTGAAGGAGCTTGGGGAGGAAAGTGGAAATGACAAATCTGAGTGACTGGCCTGAAGACTTTGAGCGCGGTCTACCCGATGCTGAGGGGTTCTACGCCTGCATCGTCAACTATGCGCAGTACGACAGTTTTGGCCGGGCGACCTTCGCCATAGAGCTCGTGGACATTCAGGAGTTTGGGAAGTTGGCGGCTGACGAGCTTGGCATCGAGCCGGGGCTCTGTGCCTGCGACGCCGAGGGCTGCGTGTACAACATCAACGACTACGGCATCGTGGGGTACCACAGGATCTGCGACAACTCGTACGACATCACGACCGCTGATGGGTTTAAAGGCGTGAACAGGTTTCTGAAGCTCAATGAGGCGGGGATTGATTTCTATCTCAAGTGGTACCGGCGCGAGCTCGAGAAGATCCGTGTCAAAGAGTGGCCGGATGCTGACATCCCGCCAGCTCCGCCGCTGATGCCGCCGATGCCCGTGTTCTCCCGCAGTTTCTTTGTGGACGCCGAGAATGAGTGAGCCGACTATTCAGGACAAGTTCAAGCGCATTGAGGAGCTTGCCAAGAGCGGGCTCTATGAGCGTGACCCCAACGCCATGTGGACGGACGCAGAGCTCATCATGAGCTTCGCCAAGGCCATCATGCGGCGTATTGAGAGCGAGAGGAAGAAGAAATGAGCGCTTGGATGATTTATCTGGCAGACGTGTGTACAGCGATCTGCACGATTGCGACGCTGGGCTTTGCGTGGTGTTTGTTCATTGCGGGCGTCGTGTGTCTGCATGCGGCGATCAACGACCTGACGTTCCATGAGGTTGCCGCCAAGGCGAATGGAGTGTTCAAGTTATGGTCCATCGTGTTCATTGTGAGCCTGCTTATCGTCATGTTTGTGCCGAGTGGTAATGTCATTGAGCGCATGGTTGGCGTCGACACGCCGGTGGAGGTGCAGCATGGCGCTGACCGCTAGGAAGTACCTGACCATCAAGCCTGAGATGATCCGCGAGGTCGCCACTGGCCTCGAGGACGGCAAGGACATCGCCAAGCGGTATGGGTTTGACGAGGCTGAGTGGGACGAGGTCAAGGACCGCGAGGACTTCCAAGCCGCCGTCACCAAAGTGCGCGGCGAGATGGAGCGTTCAGGACAGACCTTCCGCCTCAAGGCTGCGGTGATGGCTGACAGCCTTATGGACAACATGTACAAGCACGCCATGGACGCCGACACACCCGTGAAAGACAAGGCTGCTGCGCTCCAGCTTCTCACGCGTGTGGGGGAGCTTGAGCCCAAGGCAAGTGCTCAGGTGAACGCAGGGCCGGGCTTCTCAATCACGATCAACATCCCGACCGCCCCGCCGCCCGAAGAGAAGAGGGTGGAGGTAGTGGAGGCCGAGGAGGTGAAGGAGCTCGAGCCCATGGAGCTGAAGTTCGGAGGAGGCGATGGTGCCGAATGACACGCTGGCCAAGGCACTCAAGCGCGAGCTGGCCAAGGTGGATGTGACATACAGGACCTTCTCCAGAGAACTTGGAGTGTCTCAGAGCTACGTGAGCATGGTGGTGCATGGCGATAAGTTGGGGGCGGGTCTCATGAACGCCGTGGGGCTGTGGCTTCTGACTCACAAGCTCGATGCGCGCTACATCATGGCGCTGTGGATCTATGAGCGTGCCAAGTGGCTTCGGACGCCTGAAGCGCGGTGGCGCTCCGCCAACTACACGGCGAAGCTCTGGGTTGAAGAGCAGGAAAGCAAGATGGAGACGAAAAATGCTGTTTACGACTAACGGGTCGACCACGACGGTGGGCCAGTGCACCGCTACGTGCCTTGCGAGGACGAAGCACAAGGGCAAGACGATTGTGACGTGGGAGCTGATGTACCCTCGCTATATCCATCCGGAACTCATGACACACCGGGCCTTCAGTCGCAATGCGTCCTCTTCGCGTGCCACGCCGCTCAAGGTGACGCTGGACGAGGTGTACAACACCCCTGCGTTTTTCGACCATGTGGGGCTCAATCAGGCGGGCATGGTGGCCGGGCGTGAGCTTTCCCCAGCGCGCAAGCGGGAGTTTGAGGCTGAGTGGCGCAACATGGGCGCGAAGGTGGCCGACTGGGTGTCTGAGATGCAGGACAAATACGGCATCCACAAGCAGGTGCTCAACCGCGCACTTGAGCCGTGGCTCCGCATCCGCACCCTCGTGACGGCGACGGACATCAAGCCGTTCTTCAAGCTCCGCCTTGCGAAGGACGCTCAGCCCGAGATGCAGAACCTCGCGAAGGCCATGAAGGCCTCGATGGAGAAGACCGAGGCGCGTGAGAGCGTCGTGCACTTGCCGTATCGCGACTTCTTTGTTGAGACGGACCGTCGAGACCAGATCATCCGCAACCTCGCGGCCTGCGGGCGTGTGTGCATCATGCGCTCCGACGGCAAGGAGACGTCATTCGATGACGACCAGAACCGCGTCCACGACTGGCTCAAGGCCGGGCACATGAGTCCGTTTGAGCACGTGGCGAGCTACGACGGCAAGCGCGTGAGGAACTTTGACGGGTGGAAGTCCATCCGTGCGGAGATCGAAGACGGGGAGTGCGAATGGCTCAGGTAACCTATGTGCCACCCAAGTCGCTTGTACCGTTTTTCACAAGTGAGAAGTTCGTATCCCTTGTTGTGGGGCCTATCGGAAGTACGAAAACGACCGCGGCGATCATGAAAATCGCCTACCACGCAAAGAAAATGGCTCCCTGCGAGGACGGTATTCGGAGGTCCAGAGCGGTGTTTGTACGAAACACGCGAGAACAGCTGCGGGACACATCAATCCCCGACTTTTTGTCGTGGTTCCCTGATGGTGTAGCAGGCACTTACGCTAAGACCGACAATGTGTTCATGCTGAAATTTGATGACGTCGAGTGTGAAGTGCTGTTCCGCGGGTTGGACGACGCCCGCGACGTGCGCCGATTGCTGTCCTTGCAGGTGAGCTTTGCCATCCTTGACGAGTTTCGAGAGATCAACCCCGAGATTTTCAAGACCATTCAGGGGCGTCTTGGCCGATATCCGAACAAGATGATGGTGAAGCCGCGTCCTGAGTGGGGAAACGACGACAACGGACTTCCTATTGGTGGGTGCGTGACGGAGGACGGCAAGTCCAATGCCCACTTGTGGGGTGCCTCCAACCCTCCCGATATGGAAACATACTGGGAGGAGTTCTTGAGTACTCCGCCCAATAACTGCCACGTGACGATTCAGCCTTCGGGACTGTCTCCGAAGGCCGACTGGATTGAGTTTTTGCCCGCCGGATACTACGACAACCTCGCAGAGGGCAAGGATCAGGACTGGATCGACGTCTACATCCACTCCAAATTCGGCAAGAGCCTAGCGGGCCAGCCGGTTTTCCGCAGTTTCGCGCGCGATTTGCACGTTTCAAAAGACCCGTTGAGGTATATTAAGAGCACAAACAATCCCATTATCATTGGTATGGATGCGGCTCTGCACCCGGCGGCTGTCTTTGGTCAAGTGGACTACAAGGGCCGCCTTTTGGTGCTCGACGAGGCGTATGCAACGGGTACGGGGGCGACGAAGTTCGTCCGCGAGAAGATCAAGCCGATCCTCGCAAGTCGTTTTCCGGGGCAACCCGTCGTCGTGGTCATCGACCCGGCGGCGAATGCGAGGGCTCCGACGGATGAGCGCACGGTGTTGGACATCATTCGATCCGAGGGACTGTCGGTACGCACTGCGTCGACGAACTCGATTCAGGCTCGAATCTCTGCTGTCGATGCGAACTTGACCCGCGTAATCGACGGCGAGCCTTGGATGCTGATCGACGGTGAGCGTTGCCCCTCGCTGATTGCTGCGCTCGCGGGCAAGTACCGCTACAGGCGCAAGACGGACGGCAATACTGAGGATAAGCCCGACAAGACTCACCCTTGGTCCGATATCTGCGATGCCCTGCAGTATCTCTGCCTGCACACGGACACGAGCGGCATCTACAACCAGCAGTTTGCGGACAAGGCTGTTCCGGTGCGGAAGGTGGCGTTCCGCTATTTGTAGGCGTTTAAGTGAGGAGTAGATGGACGTAGCTGTTATTGAGGCTCAACCGGTGGCGTACGCTCGCCCGAACGGGCAGGCGATCCCCCTGCGCGGGCAGGTGCCCGGCGTTGTGAGCGTGGGGGGCATCATGGAGATGCGCTCTCTGTCCCAACAGTTGGAGGATGAGCGCGCTGCCGCTGCAAAGGAGGCCGAGAAGCCGATCATTACGGGTATCGCAGGCCATATCCGTCGGTGCTGGAACGAGGCGCGTTCCTCGAAGGAGCAGAAGGTTGAGAAGCAGATGCTCAAGAACCTTCGACAGCGCCGTGGCGAGTACGATGCCGATATGCTGGCTACGCTGCAGGAGCAGGGTTCCGCAGTGGTCTACATGTTGCTTACTAGCAACAAGTGTCGCTCCGCGGCTGCTTGGCTGCGTGAGGCACTCGGCGGCATGCCGTGGTCTGCTGCTCCTACGCCCGTGGCCGATATTGACGAGACGACGAAGGCTTCCATTGTGGGGCTGGCTGAACAGGAGATCCAGAAGGCGATGGCGATGGGCATCTTCCCATCAGACGCCGAAGTTCGTGAGTTTATGCTTGCTGTGCGCGATCAGGCGTTTGCGAAGGTGCAGGAGATTGCGAAGACCCGTGCCCAACGCATGACGGAGAAGATGAAGGACCAGCTCACGGAGGGCGGCTTCGAAGAGGCTATGGATGCCTTCATTGACGACCTCGTGACGTTCCCTGCGGCCATCCTGAAGGGCCCTGTGGTGCGTGTGCGCCCGCAGCTGAAGTGGAAGTACGGTGGCGACGGCAAGATGGACGTAGACACGGAGGATGCCTTCCGCCTTGAGTGGGAGCGTGTCGACCCGTTCGACCTTTACCCTGCGCCTGATGCGACGTGCATTGATGACGGCTACCTTATCGAGCGCCACCGTCTGTCGCGAGCCGACCTTGTTGGTCTGAGGGACGTTGAGGGGTACAGCACGCCTGCCATCAATGCCGTACTTGACGAGTATGGCAAGGGTGGTCTGCATGAGTGGCTGTATGTAGATTCCGAGCGCGCGCAAGCTGAGGGCAAGTCACTTATGACGCTGACGAACCCCTCGGAGCTCATTGACGCGCTTCAGTTCTGGGGCTCCGTGCAGGGCAAGATGCTCCTCGACTGGGGCGTTGACGAGTCTGAAATCGAAGATCCGCTCGCCGAGTACCACATCGAGGCGTGGCTTATCGGCCGTTGGGTTATCAAGCTGACCATCAATCCGGATCCGTTGCACCGCAAGCCGTACTACAAGACGTCGTGGGAGAACATTCCGGGCGCTTTCTGGGGAAAATCCATTCCGGAGCTCTGCGCCGACACGCAGGCAGTGTGCAACGCCGCGGCTAGAGCCCTTGTGAACAACATGAGCCTCGCATCCGGTCCGCAGGTTGCCTACGACGTGTCCCGCCTCCCTGTGGGTGAGGATCTCACCCAGATGTATCCGTGGAAGATCTGGCAGTTCAAGGACAACGGCACGGGGGGGCGCGACGGTTCAGCCGATCAGTTTCTTCCAGCCGCAGTCGAACGCCGCAGAGCTCATGGGGATCTATGAGAAGTTCGCTACGCTTGCCGACGAGTACACTGGCATCCCGCGCTACATGACGGGTGACGCCAACGTCGGTGGCGCAGGCCGCACAGCCTCCGGCATGTCGATGCTGATGTCCAACGCGGGCAAGTCGATCAAGAACGTGGTGGCGTCTGTGGACCGCATTCTGAAGCCCGCCATTGAGCGCCTGTACTTCTACAACATGATGTATCTGGACGACCCCGAGCTGAAGGGTGACGTGTCGATCCAAGCCGAAGGCGCGTCTGCGCTTGTTATGAAGCAGCAACAGCAGCAGCGTCAGAACGAGTTCCTCAATATCGTGTGCACGAACCCTGTTCTTACGCAGCTGATTGGCCCCGAGGGCATCGCGGTCATGCTCCGCGAAACCATCAAGCAGATGGGCTTCGACGCGGACAGCATCGTTCCGCCCCCTGCCGTCATGAAAGCCAAAATGGCCGAACAGCAGTTAATGCAGATGCAGCAGATGCAGATGGCACAGATGCAGCAGATGCAGGGCCAGCCTCAGGCCGGTGGGAGCCCTGCTGCCCCCGACAATCAGACGGACAAGCGCCGACTTGAAGATGGGAGCCCGCAGATCAATACGAAGGCTGCAAAATTGCCCAATCAGGTGAATTAACAGTCAATAGCTGTATAGACTATGTATGAATATGAGTATACTGTAGGCAGTAGGTTTGACCTCGAAACTCCGGAGCAGAAAGCTCGCCTTAGGGCGTGCTTTCACCGACTTGGAACCGAGGAATTCAAGCCGATGATTCAGTTTCTCAAAAAACTCTTGGTGGAGCGAACTGAAACCCTGCAGTCGAGCACGGACATGGCCGTGATTTATCGCATGCAGGGCCAGTGCAAGGCCATCAGGGACATTTTGGAAACCGTGGCCAAGAGCCACAAAAGCTGACCGTAAAGTCGGAGCTAAGGAGAAAAGAACATGGCATTGCCTTCTTCCGTCCAAAAGGCGGCGGACTACGCAGAGGTTTTGGAAAAGTCTATTCAGGACCCGAACGCGCAAGTTACCGAGCCTGTGGGGAACAACAAGCCAGAAGATCAGGTTGAAGCCGATAGCGTCGAGAAGCTTCGCAATCGTTATGCGTCTCTGCAGGGCAAGTACAACGCGGAAGTTCCGCGCTTGCATCAGCAGACGAAGGACCTTGAGTCTCGCATCCAGCAGCTGATGGAGGAGAACAACGGTCTGCGAGGTGAAGTCGCTCGATACGAACAGGCGAAAACCTACATTACCGAACGAGATTCTGAAACGTACGGCGAGGACATGGTTGACCTTGTCCGACGCGGTGCACGAGAAGAGTCGGCGAAGTTTGCGGCTGAGGCCGCCTCCCTCAAGGGGCAGGTCGAGCAACTGCGACAGCAGATGCGTTCTCAGGCGCAGGCTAATGCGGCTCAGCGTGAAGAGGCGTTTTATCGCACTCTTACTGACGAGGCCCCTTATTGGGAGTCCCAGAACTCTGAACCGGGCTTTCTTGCTTGGCTCGAAGAGGCTGATCCGATCTATGGATTCCAGCGCAACGAAGCGCTTCAGCGCGCCTTCAACGCCATGGATGCCCATAGAGTCAGTGCGATCTTCAAGGAGTACCACGACGCGCATCGTTCCAGCAATCCTCTCGCTCGACAAGTAAGCCCCGCCCGCACCAAGGGTGCGGCCGAAGTCCAACCTGAGCCCCGTGCATGGTCGCAGGCAGAGATCCAAGCGTTTTACGACGCTTGGCGTCGAAACCAGATCTCGGACGAGGATGCTCAGAAGATCGAAAAAGAAATTGCTGACGCTGTCGCTACCGGGCGCGTTACAGGCTGATCCTTAGCTCCACGGGCGTAGCGTCAAACAAGGAGACTTGAATGGCGACTATTACGCCCGCTACCGTACTGCCGATTAACAACCAGCAGTGGGCCGTGTCTAACAGCGCGGCCGCACCGAACCCGCCGTATTCCGGCACTTTCATCCCGACCCTCTGGTCCGGCAAGCTCGCGAAGAAGTTCTACAACACGACCATCTTCGGCGAGATCGCCAACACCGACTGGCAGGGTGAAATCTCCAACCTCGGTGATACGGTCATCATCAACACCATTCCGACGCTGTCGACCAAGGAATACAAGGTCGGCATGCAGCTGGAATACGAAGTTCCGTCTCCGGAAACCATTACGCTGAAGATTGACAAGGCCCGTTACTTCGGTGTCAACGTCAACAGCATCATGGAATTCCAGTCGAAGCCGAATCTGATGGACATGTTCACGGATGACGCCTCGACCCAGATGAAGCTTCACATCGACCGCGATGTCATCTACAGCTCCTTCTTTGATACGGAGGGTGCTTGGAAGACGTCCGAATCCGGCAAGGACGCTGTTTGGACCAAGAACATGGGCAAGAACGCTGGCTGCGTTTCCGGCTCGTACAACCTTGGTGATGACACTGCCGGTGTTGCTCTTACGGCTGAAAACATCCTGTCTTACATCACCATGATGTCGACGGTGATGGATGAAGCCAATGTGCCGGAAGAAGGCCGCTATCTGGTCATCACGCCGAAGGAACGTCAGATTCTCATGATGTCCCCGCTGGCTCAGGCACAGTTTATGGGCGATCCGAAGTCCGTGCTGCGTAATGGCCGAATCGGTTCCATTGACCGCTTCTCCATCTACCTCAGCAACCAGCTTCCGCGCGCCAAGGCGGGTAAGGCTTGGGACAATTCCACGGAAAGCTCCAGCGCTGTCAACCGCCACCTCATCTTCGCCGGTCACAAGTGCGGCATCTCGTTCGCATCCCAGATCACGAAGATGGAAACGCTCCAGAATCCGAATGACTTCGGCAATCTGGTGCGTGGCCTGCAGGTTTGGGGCAATCAGGTTACGCAGGGTCAGGCCCTCGTTCCGATGGTTGTCGCTGACGCCTGATAAAGGCGAATAACCCCGAAGGGGACAGGGCAACCTGTCCCCTTTTTCATGGAGGCAACAATGACGGCAGCAAAGGAGATCATGGAGCGTGCGGCACTGACGCTTCAGGACCCCGATTACACGCGCTGGACCAAGCCCGAAATGCTCGAATGGCTCTCCGAAGCGCAGATCGCCATCGCCCGCACGCCGGGCGCGTACTCCAAGGTGAAGACGCTTGCACTCGTTGAGGGCACACATCAGAAGATCCCCGAGGACGGCTGGTCCCTCATTACGGTGACGCGAAACTTCGACGCCGACGGCGTCCCGCTGACGCCTGTTCGGCTTGTGACGCGCAGTCTGCTCGATGCGGTGGTGCCACAATGGCACATGGAGACACCCTCTCAGCTCGTGGAGAACTATGTCTACGACGACCGTTTCCCGAAGGAGTTTTTCGTTTACCCGCCCAACGACGGCTATGGTTTCGTCGAGGCGGTGTACATGGGTATTCCCGCGCGGATTACGGAGGAGACTCAGCCCTTGGAGCTCGACGACACGTTTGTGCCTGCCTTGGTGAGCTACGTGCTCTATCGTGCGTTCAGCAAGGAGTCTGACTATTCTTCTGGTGCGCAGAGTGCCGTGCAATACTTTCAGGCGTATTCCAGCGAGCTTACGGCGGCCATTCAGGCGCGCGGCCAAACGACGCCCAATGCGGCCCTCATGCCCGGCGTTGTCAACGCGAACGGAGGTACTGAATGAAAACCGTAGACATCAAGCGTTTCGCGCCGTTCATTATCCCGCAGGCTGAAAACTGTCCTGAGTTCGTCATGCGTCAGGCGGTTGCTGCGACGGTAGCCGATATCTGCCAGAAGACGGGATGCTTGACGACGGAGACGTGCTTCAAGACCCAGCCCGGGCATTCCACCTACGACCTGCGTTTTGCTCCCGGCATTCGCTCCGAGAGCGTTCGACACGTCTATTGCGACGGCGTAGCGGTCGGGTCCATCCGGCTCGACGAGCTTGCACGGCGCAGCGGTCGTGGCGACTGGCGGCTGACGACTGGCGAACCTCAGTTCTACACGTTCACGAAACCCGGCGAGCTGTCGCTTGTGCCCGCGCCCGTTGACGAGCGCTACGTGCGCGTGATGGTGACGGCTTCCGTCGACCGTGACACTCAACAGATTCCCGAGCAGTTCCTTTCGGACTATCTCGACACGGTTGTGTGCGGGGCGCTGAGCCGCATTTTCCGCATCGCAGGACAGACGTACACGAACGTCCGCATGGCCGACGAGTACGAGATCAAGTACAACGCCGGGTTGGCTGAAATTCGACAGGATGTTGCCCGTGATTTCACGCGGGCGACGGGGCGAGTCTTTTATAATAGGATTGTTTGATGCCAGTGCAGGTAACAAATAACGCTTGGGGCGAATTGTCCGTCCCGATCACGGCTGAAGCAACGCAGATTCTGCTCTCCGGTGCTCAGGGTGACCGCTTTCCGAATGCTGTTGAGGACGTGTCGTGGTTCTACGCGACGCTCGTTGACAGTGAAAACAACATCGAAATCATTAAGTGTGTCGCTCGTTCGGGCGACACACTGACGGTGGTTCGAGCCGTTGACGGAACGGAAGCCCGGGCTTACAAGGAAGGCTCTCGCTTGGAGCTTCGTCCCGTTGCGGCCCTGTTCAATGACAAGGCCTCCAAGGATGAGGTGGAAAAGCAGCTCGATGCTCTTGAGACGGAGCTGAAGGAAGCCGACCAAGCGGATTACAGCGCGCTTGAAAAGCTCATCAACGAGGTGAAGGAAACCTACGTCACCAAGGAAGAGCTTGAGAAGACGCTGAAGGACCGCGACGAGTCGCACGAAGAGAACTACCTGACGATCAAGGACGCCGAAGAGACGTACCTCCCGCTGAAGGGGGGCACTTTGACCGGGCCCTTGACGGTCAGCCCCGAGTCGGGCGCGTTAGGCATAGTTGTGAAGTCCAAGACCGGTGCAGGCATCTCCGTGCAGGGTGGTGACCTTACGCTTTCGTCCTATAAGGACACGGAATCCGGGCGAACGTATGGTGGCAACCTGACGGCAGACGCGACGATTAAGGGGCAGCTGCTTCGTTCTACGTCGGACGTTCGTGAGAAGAACAGCATTGTCCCGTTCGACGATGGCGAAGCCGTGGGCATCACTGAGCTGTTGACGCCTGTCTACTTCAAGTGGAACAACACCATGGAAGACGACATCGGGCTGATTGCTCAGGAGGTGGAAAGGGTTCTCCCCGAGGCGGTTGGTAAGGACCATGACGGACGGCTGAGCCTGAACTATGCGACCTTGGTTGCCGTTGCCTTGGCGGCCATCAAGGATTTGAAACGTGAAATTGAGGAACTGAAATGTCAGTACAAATGATGGACGACCGCTTCATGTTGAATCAAGAGCCGGTTGAGGACGCCGTAGAGGCGCTCAGTCAGGCCAAAGTGGTTGTGTACACGACGATGGGGGCCACGGAGTCCCGCCGCCGCTACGGCGTGACGGGCCAGAGCATCGTTGGCGCGCTTCCGCAGGCGGTCTGGGTGGACGGCCTCGGCATGCACAATGTCGATACGGCGGAGCTTATTCCTATCCTTGTGCAGGCAGTGAAGGACCTGAGTGAGCGTGTGCGTGTCCTCGAGGAAAAGCGTGGGGCATTGCGAGCCAAAAAGGTTGCCGCTGCCGAGGCCGAAACCACGAGCCAACCCTCGGCTACGGTTTGACGCCGTATAGAGGTTGTATTGGTTTATGGGGACGGATCCGCAAATCGAGCTGGCAGCAGTCAAGGAGCAGCTGAAGTCAATCAAGGAGTCGGTCGACGACATCAAGACGGCTGTGACGAAACTGATTGCTATGGAAAAGCTGGTGACGGAAGTTAAGGTCCGGCAGGTTGGGCACGAGGAGAAGATTGCCGACTGTACCAAGCGCATTGAGGCCTTGGAGACGCGGCAGACGAACAACACGGCCTACCTGAACAAGCTTCGTGGTGGCATCGGGCTCACGGCTACGCTCGTCACGCTGATTCAGGCCGTTGTGCTTGCCGGTGCAAGCTGGCTCCTCACGTCCGTCCTCGACGCTCGTGAGGACATCAGTGTGCTTGACCAAAACATCAAGCAGCTCGAGCATGACCACGACCGCCTGATTCAAGGCCTTATCTCGAAGGGCAAAGTTGACAGGCGATGAGCAAGCTGAAGAAAGCGGCCATGACATTGTCGGCGGCAGGACTGCTGGCAATCGCAGGGTACGAGGGCTACAGCGAGCTGGCTTATCAGCCGCTCCCCGGTGACGCTTGGACTATCGGTTTCGGGCACACCGAGGACGTTCAGCCGGGGGACAAGGTATCTCCGCGTGAGGCGCTTTCTCTGCTTAAAAAGGACACACGCCTCGCCGAGCGAACCGTTGAGCGTTATGTCACCATCGACCTTGAGCAGTATCAGTTCGATGCGCTTGTGAGTCTGGTGTACAACATTGGCAATCATGCGTTCAGGCAGTCGACGCTGCTTCGGTGCCTGAACTTGAAGGATTTTGACTGCGTGTACGAGCAGTGGATGCGATGGGTCTACTTCAAAGGCAAGCGGCAGAAGGGATTGGAGAACAGGCGTGCTCAAGAGCTTTACGTCTTCCGTGGTGGGAAAACTTCTGTGGGCGCTGACGGGCGCCTCTGTTTTGGTGGCGGTGTTTGCATTGAGCTTAGCGAACCACTACAGAGCGGAGGCCGTGAACCTGACGGCGCAACTACTGAGTGAGTCCGCCAAAGCAGAGCAGTCCTATCTGTCGTTGTTTGCGCTATTGGAGAGGGAAAGGGAAGTTGCGAACGAAAAATTTTCTGAGCTGGAGCGTGCTAATCGCGTTCTGCTTGCTCAGCGTGACGGGTTGCACAACAAGCTCAATAGTCTGCAAGCCGAGCTCGATTCCGCCTCTGCCGAAGATTGTTGTCGACGAAGCAAAGCATTCGTCGGATTTTCGGACCGAGCTTTCGACATTGCGTCAAGATGTGCTGCGGAGCTTGGAAGAAAGCAGCAGGCCCTCGAATCCTGCGTCCGTTCCTACGAAGGAGTGAAGATTGTCAACGATTCTGCTCAGTAACTTCACGGGGATTCTGCCTCGCATGAGCGACTCGCTCCTGCCCGACAACGCCGGTCAGGTGGCGAGGAATGTAAAGCTCCAGTCAGGCGAGATTCGCCCATGGCGCAAGCCCGTCAAGGTGCAGCCCGTGCTGCAGAAAGGCGTCAAGTCCATCTTCAAGATGGAGGGGACAGGCGGCGAGACCCTCTGGTGTGAATGGGTGGACGATACCGACGTCTGCTACGGCCCCGTCGCAGACCAAGAGGAGTTCCGCATTTACTACTCCGAAGGTGGTGTCTGCAAGAAAACGAACTGGAAGCTCGCCTCAGAGGGTGACGGCATTGCTCCGCGCAACTGGTACTACCTTGGCACTCCGTACCCTGACGGAAAACCAACGCTAAAGGCCAATCGCGTACCGAACGACAAGGAGGAGTGGCAGGATAAGTACCCTGACAAGCCCTACGAGGAGTACTCGGCGGACAACACAGAGAACCGAGTTTACGCATACACCTATGTCTCCGAGTTCGGTGACGTGGTGGAGGAGTCCGCACCGAGCGAAGCCGCCGAAGTGACGTGCGACGTGGCGGGCGGAAGCGTGGAAATCAGTGGCTTCATTGACCCGCCGACCGACCACCTGAACGTGACGCGCATTCGTCTGTACCGCGCCGTCATGGGTGCATCAAGCGTCATCTACAAGCTCGTGGACGAGCTCCCGCTCAAGGATCACAAGTTCCCTGCGAGTGGCACGTCGCTCAACGCCGTGCGCTGGTCAAACAGTACGTACACGGACAGGGCGAGCGTGGTCGCTCTCGGCAAAGAGCTCGACAGCCTTTACTACAACGAGCCGCCCAAGGGCTTGAAGGGCCTCGTCGCCATGCCGAACGGTTTCTTGGCGGGCTTCGTGCACAACGAAGTGTGGTTCTCTGAGCCGTATCTGCCGCATGCGTGGCCGTCTGTCTACATGCTGACGACGGACAGCCCCATCGTCGGTTTGGGCGTCTATGGCAATACGCTTGTGGTGGCGACGACTCGCCAGCCGTACACGATCTCCGGCACGCATCCGTCGTCGATGGCACAGGAAAAGCAGCCGATGATGCAGCCCTGCGTCGCTAAACGCTCCATCGCCTACGACCAGTACGGCGTCATCTACGCGTCACCCTACGGCTTGGTTGCCATTGCGGGCGGCCAGATGGACGTATTCACACGCGAGATCATCACGCAGGACGAGTGGCAGGAGTACAACCCCACGACGATGACGGCTGCCATGTACAACAACTTGTACATGGACTCCTACCGCAAGGCTGGGAAGAACTTCATGCTCGTGTTCAGCCGCGGGGACCAGCCTGCGCTCGTGGAGTACTCGTTTACGCCGACGGCTATGCACGTGGAGCGAGGTACGGGGCGTCTGTTCTGCCTCAACGAGGAGGACAACTACATCTACCAGATGGACGCTGACCCAATCAACCGCGAGCTCTACGAGTGGCAGTCCAAGCGCTTCGTGAACCCGTTTTGGACGTCGTTCAGTGCAATGAAGCTCGATGCCGACTTCGGAGCGAACGAAGACGTCAAGGCGTGGGAGGCGTACCGCGACCAAGCGCTGGCGTATAACCGCACGATTTGGGAGCAGCAGGCGGGCAAGAGCCTGCTTGGCGAGTTCAATGCCGTGACGCTCAACACGTTCGAGGTCAACGGCTCGTTGATGCGCACGCTGCCTGTGCGGGCGGACTTCCGCTACGTAACGGTGACGCTGACTGCGGATGGCAGGGACATTTACTCGAAAACGTTTACTGAGATTCAGGCATGCCGCATACCGGCGGTGAAGGCCTACACGTGGGAGGTGCGGTTCTCAGGGACGATGTTTGTTCGCTCGTTCGCCATGTCGACGACTATGCGCGAGTTGAGCAGCCCCAATTAAGGAGGAAGCATGGTTGAACCGAGAAAGCCCGTTGTGACAACGGCAGGTTTGCCTGCAGGGCTCTCCCGATTTTTTGAGCCCGTCAAGCAGTGCCTTGAGATGATTACGGGTGCGCGATCAGGCATTCGTGAGCTCAAGGGCTTGCAAAAGGACGCGACGCTGGAAGAAGTCATCGAAAAGGTGAACGACATCATGCGCCGAATCAACGCATCGGGGAAGTGCTGATGGCTGAGGTTGTAAAATTAAATATCCGTCCGGTGCCTGTCAATCCCGTCGTTGACAAGGCGAGCGACACGATCTACACGTTTGAGATCCACGACGCCACAGGCGGTTGTGTGGACCTGCGCGGCTACACGGCGAAGATGATGCTTCGCCCGTTCCACGGCAGCAAGCGTGCCTACGACGAGCTCACGACGGAGAACGGCAGGCTGGATATTCGAGGCGGCACCGTGGCCGTCCACTTTCCTGCCGCAGTGACGGTGACGTACAAATTCACGCGTGCAGTCTACGATCTGCTCATCATCAGCATGGACGGTCTGCAGTATCGCGTCGCCGAGGGTGAGGTTTATTTCCGTCCGGAGGTGACGAGGTGAGCGGGATAAGCAATTGTGGCTGTGGATGCGACAACCTGTACGGCGGCGTGGCCGTCGTCGGCTTGCCCGGCATTCAGGGTGCCCGCGGCGAAGTCGGCCCCCGAGGTCCGCAGGGCGAAATCGGTCCGCAGGGCATTCAAGGCGAACGCGGCGATCGAGGCCCTCAGGGTATTCCGGGGCCGGTCGGTCCCGAGGGTCCGCAGGGGGATTCTTTCCAGCCTGACGCAACGGGTCGACTGGTCGAGCGCACCAAGTACGACAGCGAGCCGACGCACTTCTCCTTCATGGACATGGACACGCTTGTGCTGTATTTCAAGCTGTCCAACGCGCCGGGAGACTGGACCGAAGGGGTGTCACTTCGAGGCCCGCAGGGCGCTACGGGCGATAAAGGCCCCAAGGGTGACAAGGGTGACAAGGGTGACATCGGCCCGGTTGGTCCCGTTGGCCCCCAAGGCGAACAGGGCCCACGAGGTGTTCAGGGCATCCAAGGTCCTCAGGGCATCCAAGGCATTCAAGGCTCTAAGGGTGAAAAGGGCGACCGAGGTGACTCTTACAGCCCTGACTACTACGGCTTGGAGTCTGAGCGCGGAGCCTACGCATACGCCGCGAAAGACACGTCCTTTCTGGCAACCGACACAGGCATGTTGTACTTCAAGCGGACCAGCCAGTATGACGACTGGACCGACGGCATCTTATTCGGCAAGGGCGAACCCGGCCCTCAAGGTGAACCCGGTGAACCCGGCAAGGATGCAAACGAAGTGCCAATGGACCCAGATCCCGTCGCGTATTTCGACGAGCTCTATGGGGAGAGCCACGGAGACATCATCGGAGACTTGGTCGTGAACGTTACGCCTATTTCTCCTGACCCCGTGGATACTTTTGAAAACAGCCTTTTGTAACTTAAAGGAGTTGTGCATGGCTGAAGTTACTTTTGCTCAGCAGATTAACAATCTGTCTGCGCGCATGGGTACTGAGTGCAAGGCGCTTCACAAGAACGTCGGCACGCTTGGCAGCTTGGCTACGGACGACAAGACGTCCGTGGTGAACGCCATTAATGAAATCAACGGCAAGGTCGGCAAGGGAACGGCTGGTGACGTTTCGTACGGCCAGTACGAATACGCCACGGTGGAGGATGCCCTGAATGCGCTCCTCTATAAGGCCCCGGCCATCAACTCGTTTACGAACTCCGTAAACACGGTGGAGATGGGTAGCACGGTGACGACGGTTACTCTCAACTGGGCGACGAACAAGACTCCGAAGACGCTCATGCTCGATACGGAGCAGCTTGAGGCCTCGTCCACGAGCAAGACGCTGACCAGCCTCAGCCTGACGTCCAACAAGACGTGGACGCTGAAGATGACCGACGAGAAGGGTGCCACGGCAACTCGCTCCACGGGCGTCACGTTCCTCAATGGCGTCTATTACGGCGTCGGCACGGTGGCTGCTTCCGGCGGTGTGACCAATGACTTCATCAAGGGCCTTACCAAGAACCTTGCAGGCAGCAAGGGCAAGACCTTTACGGTCAACGCCGCAGCCGGTCAGTACATTTACTACGCCGTTCCGAAGCGTTTCGGCACGGTGGCGTTTAACGTTGGCGGCTTCGACGGTGGCTTCACGCTCCTTGCGACGCTCCAGTTTACGAATGCTTCCGGCTATGCCGAGGACTACTACGTGTACAAGTCCGACAATGCTGGTCTGGGCAATACGACGGTGGTCTGCAAGTAAGGAGGAGATGACATGGCTATTGAACTGATTGCCAAGATCAAGCAGAAAAACAACGGCACGTTCCCCCTTATGGACGCTGCCGACGTCGAGTGGAGTGAAGGTGAAAGCCTCGTCGAGCACATCAATTCCATCGACACGGTGGCGGGCGGCGTTGGCGAGCTCAACACCAAGGTCTCCGCCCTTCAGGGCAAGATGACCACTGCGGAGCAGGGCATTGCCACCAACAAGTCCGACATCGCGATGATCAATACGAAGTTGGCCAAGAAGCCCGAGATCAACGACACGTCTGCCTCCGGCACGGCTGTGTACTCGAGCACCAAGGTTGACAGCCAGATTGCGGCGGCGCGACAGGCCGTTAAGGATGAGCTCCTTGGCGGCGTCGGCACCGAGATGGATACGCTCAAAGAGGTTGCAGCGGCCATCAAGACGAACAAGGACGCACTTACGGCCCTGCAGACGGTGGCGGGCGGACACGTCAAGTTCGACTCGGCACAGGTGCTTACTGACCCGCAGAAGGAGCAGGCCCGCGACAACATCGCGGCGGCCGACACTGCGTCCGTCACGGCTCTGCAGAGCACTGTCAGTGGTCATACGCAGAACTTCACGTCGATCAATGGCAAGATCCAGACGATGGAAGGTACGATCACGACGCAGGGTTCTACGCTGACTGATCTTGGCGAGCGCCTGACGACGGCGGAGAGCGCCATTGATGACCATGGCACCCGCCTCGGCGAGGTGGAAACGGCCGCGGCCAACGCGGGAACTGCCGCGAGCGAGGCCCAGAATGCGCTTGACACGTTCAAGGTCAGTGTCGGCGACACCGGCACGGATTTCGTCGCAGCTTTCGAAGCGGCACTGGCCTAAGGAGTGCGTATGATTCAGAGTCCCAAAAGCTTGACGGAGCAATTACTGAACCTCTGCGAGCGTCTTGCAGTGGAGATGCGAGCCCTTTTCAACACGGTGGATACCAAGCTCGGGAAGACGGAGAAGGCCGTGAGTGCCGAAACCGCCGACAGCGTGTCGTGGGAAGGCGTCACTGGGAAACCGGATCTCGCAGACGTGAACACTCGTCTTGACAAGCTGGAGGCTCCCACTGCGGTCGCCAGCAACCTCGCTGCGGGTGAGGCTCCTACCGTGTCCGTCTCTCAGCAGCTGGACGGCAAGCTCCAGTGGTCGTTTGGCATTCCCAAGGGTGAGAAGGGTGAGAAGGGTGAGAAGGGTGACACCGGCCCCAAGGGCGAGCGCGGTGCTCAGGGCATCCAAGGTCCTGCTGGCAACGACGGGGCTCAAGGCGAGCAAGGCCCACAGGGTATTCAGGGGCCGCAAGGCCCCACGGGTCCGACGGGTCCCGCAGGCGCAGCAGGTGCAGCCGGTACCAACGCTGCGATCACTGGGGTGTCAGCGACGGTCGACGCAACCACGGGTACGCCGAAGGTGGTCGTCACTGCAGGCGGCACAGCGCAGGCTAGAACTTTCGCATTCGCCTTCACCGGCATCAAGGGCGAAACGGGGCCAGCTGGGACGACGACGTGGGCGGGCATCACTGACAAACCGAAGGTAGTTCTGAGTGTGAATAAGGTTCCGCCAGATAGTAGTGGGGATGTGCAATTGAAAGCGGGGCTCGTTCTGAGGAAATGGGGGTGATGTGATGCCGTATGAGTTTGCAGGTAATGTTAAAAGAAAATACTACAAGACTGTGACCACAAGCGGGACAGACCCCCACACCACTGGAATTGGGAAGTGGACCACGGACAGTGAGAGTGCGGATATCGGCTATAGAGATTATTGGTTCTATGTATACGTAACTAAAACTGTTTATCCTGTTCAAGACGGGGACGAGTTGATCTCTTTGGCGCTAAACGACACCATAAAACTGTCTTACCGCAATGACGACTTCGGGTCAGGGAGCAAGAGTTGGGGTAAGGTACAGGCAACCGTTAGTTACAAAGACGGTACAACCCAATCATATAGTGTTTCTAGAGGCGCGACAGTATCAGCAGGTGAAAAGGCTTTCACTAACGTTCTGTTTAAAACTACTGAGTCCCTCACTTACAAAGTAAACGGTATTTCTAACGGCAGCAGTGCCAGTAATTACGCACCGACACCGGGTACACCGGCATTCCCCGTTACGCTAACGTGGCGGAGAACCGTTACACAAGAGGGGAACGAGTCAGATTACACGTATTTCACTGAGTCATTTGATGCGTATGTGTCTAGGATTGAAGGGAATGGTTATTTTGCGGAGGTAAGCTAAATGGCAACAGATACAGTATTAGGCGTCATTAATGTTTTTGAGAGTGAGGCATCGTATAAAGATAATGCTGCGAATGTAGGCAGTAATGAGTTAAGCCTTGTGCGGGTCGCGGCGACTCTTGTCGAAACGTGGAGCAGTGGTGCTAATTGGTATCGCAAGTGGTCTGACGGGTGGATCGAGCAGGGTGGGTCGGGGACAATTAATGAATGCAGCACACTAACTGTGTCGCTTAATTGCGCAATGGCAACCAAAAATTATACGGCAATGATTACTAATACTTCTGGTAAAACTTCAGGCAACACAGAGGGATGTTTATTCGTAAAGACTAAGGGGACGGCCACTATTGTTTTTAGTTGTGGCTACATTGATCCTAATGCCTCGCCGTTCGATTGGTACGTCTGTGGCTATTAGAGATGAGGTCGAAATTAAATGATTGGTCAAATTTTTGAAAATACTTATGGACCTGAAGTTGCGCAATGGTGTAACGCCAACAATGCTTACATCGACGAGCTCGAGCCGCAGAACGGCGTGCGGCGCTTTCAGATCGTTGCGGTGCCCGATCCTACGCTCGATGAGCTCAAGACGGCGAAGCTGAGCGAACTCAACGCCGCGCACATGCAGGCCGAGGAAACCGCTCATGTCGTTTCGTCTCTTGGCTTCGAGATTGACGCGGACGACCGCGCGAACCGCGACATCGACGGCATCCTAAAAACTATCTGCGACGGAACGGTTATGTTCTGCGACTACGCGAATCAGTTCCATGAGCTGAACAAGGCGCAGTGCGAAACGCTGCAGGCAGAAATCATCCAAAACGCCCAAGCCCTTTACGCCCAGAAGTGGGCGTATCGTGCGCAGGTTGAGGCCGCCGAAAGCGTCGACGAGCTGAACGCGATCGAGTTCACTTTCTCTCATCTGGGGTTCTGATGTGTGGCAATACCTCAAGCAAGTTCTGATTGCGCTCGATCAGCTCCTCAACGCGCTGTTCAAAGGCTATGCCGACGAGACGCTCTCGTCGCGCGCCTATCGCCTGCGTGTCGAGAGAGGCCGCAAGTGGCCTGAGCGCGTCATAGATGCTTTGCTCTTCTTCGACCGTGATCACTGCGAATCGAGCTACATCAGCGAAGTTCAGAGAAGGCAGCTTCCTCCGTCGATGCGAGATATTCTGTGACTGGTAGATGCACTCGCCCCGGTGATTGAAAGGTCGACGGTGTTTTCTACGTTGGCGGTACACAAAGCGGCAAACCCCACAGCCTCAAAAACTGTGGGGTTTCGCTCTACTTCCGGTTCAGCCGCAGCAAAGTCTCACTCACCTCGACTGAATGTGAGTCCGCCCCAGTCGGAGATCATGAGCCCCCACTCCTTGATGTCGGACGCGGGCATTTTCACTTTGATTTTGTGCATAACGGCAACCCCACCCTTGGCAACCGGGATGGTGCTAGTTACGACTTCTTCTTTGCGTTTTTGGCCTACTGAGCCGAAAATGGAAGCGTTTGCCACATGGAGCACTACCTCCAAGTCAGTGAAGCCAGTGGATTGCATGTTGATGACCTTGACTGTGACTTCTGCTCCAGATCCAAACGGCTTGATGTCAGCCAAGGAATATGCTATGTGCCCGTAGTAGGTTTTTACGACGGTTAAGCCGGAGCTAGTTACGTCGGACATTGTCCAACTCTTCTCGTGCCCGGTAGCGGCAGGAGCAACGCCTTCTAGCCACTTCTCGTTTTGGATCACTCGTTTTTCGAGTTGTGCAAGGCGTTCTTCCAGCGCTTGGATATCCGTGGCAAATGCAGGAAAGACGAGCGCCGCGCATGAAAGTCCCAACAGTGCCTTAGTGACACTCCTCATAGCCGTAGTCAGTTGGCCAATAGCTCGGGCAGGCATAAGCGGGCTCCTTCTGTATGCAGTCGTATAGACCTTGTAATATACTAAGAGGATGATTTGTGGAGGTTTAATGGACAACGATCCGGTCAATCATCCTTCGCATTACACGCAGTACAAGCGTGAGGTCATTGACCTCACGGAGAAGTTAAGTTTCTGCGTAGGTAATGCTGTCAAGTATATCCTGCGGGCCCCGTACAAGGGTAGAGAGGTGGAGGACCTGCAGAAGGCCATGTGGTATGTCGAGCGCTCGCTCAAGCACTTTGAACGCGTGCCGCAGAGGGCAAAAGACGTGGCGAAGGTCTTTGAGAACCCGCTTGTCAACATGTTGCTCGAATGCTACCCCACGAAGTCCTACGGGCGTGTGTACGCCTACGGCATGGAGAGGGCGAAGGACGCCCTGCGTGCCGCCATTGCCGCCGCGAAGGCACGAGAGGAGGCCGCGCGTGGACACTAACTACCTGTGCAACAACGGTCTGGACATGGACCAGCTCTTTGACAAAGGTGCAGGCTCTCAGGCGTTTGACATGTACGACACCTCGGGTGTTGACCTTGGCACGCGGTTCCTTCGTGGCACGAACGACATGGATACGGGGTTTCATACAAACAAGGGGCGCGACAACTTCATCGACATCGGCTACCTTCTGAGCAACTCCGCCGTGACGGTGCGACGCTCCTCTGGTGGTAGCTGGCATGGCTCCGTTGGGGGGCAGTGCAACTGGGGCGCGGCATATGAGGCGGGCTTTGCTCTCCTCGACAAGTACGACACCAAGAAGGACGAGTTCATCGACGTACCCGCCACGGAGTACATCGGAAGCGGCATTTCCTACTCCCGCACTAGCTGGCATGCGTTCCGCATTTATTCGGTGTTCCCTGAGCTGACGGCCAACATCGACGTCAAGTTCCGGACGACAGACGGCGGCAACGGCACAGTCGTCATGTCCAACATCCGAGAACACTCTGCGAGGCACAAGGACTTCGTCATCGCTGGCGGCGGCGGTGACAAGGGGCATTACGGGGAGGGCGTCGTGGAGATCTCTCTACAGGTGCCGGGAATCCGAAGCATTTACTACAAAGGAACCTTCTGGATCAACTCTGATTAGAACTATGGCAAGAACCGACATGTATGCCTATGTCGTAGGCATTTTCGAATACGACAGCGATCAGGCGGGTGCCTTGAACTACCTTTTGACCGCACTCGACGGTTCAGGGGTTGAGGACTTTCAGGTTCTCGAAATCGAGGTTACGCAGTGGTCTGACCCCATCGCCAACGTGCCGTTGGAGGTCACGCGCTCCACAGGGACGTTCCGCAAGTTCACGATGACGGTGCAGATGCGCTTCGTCATCAACGGCGGATATCCGGAGGCTCAGCAGTGGCTTGCCAACAAGCTCTACGCCGAGGAGTCCAAGACGCACATGAACATCCAGACGATGCGCCTCTCGGGGGCCAAGGCGGCGGAATGAAGACGCTGATCTTTAACGTCCCAGCGGTGAACGACTGGGTGTCGGCGAAGATCTACGGCAGTGACAAGTTCCCGATGGACGCGCCGTCCATCGGCCTGTTGGAAAACGGCAGGATCATCGGCGGAGTCGTGTACACGATGTACACCGGCAACGGGATCATGATGAATGTGGCTGGCGGCTACAAAGGGTGGATTAACCGCGCGTTTCTACGTGCGGCGTTCGCCTATCCGTTCAAGCAGCTCGGTTGCACGCGCGTCAGTGGCCTCGTGCGCGCGGACAACTACGCCGCTCAGCAGTTCGACGAGCGCTTGGGATTCAAGCGTGAGGGCCTCGTGCGCCATGGGGACGATGACGGCACCGACCTCATCATGTACGGCATGCTTCGGGAAGAGTGCAAGTGGATTAAATAAGGAAGGATATGGGAAAGAAGAGTTCGAGCTCGTCGCCCGCGGTCGATCCCCGCGTCGGTGCGGCTATGGAGAAACAGGCGGACATCCTCGACCAGCAACAGCAGTGGTACGAAAACGAGATCTACCCTTGGCTGAAGGAGCAGACGTACCTTCAGAACGAGTGGTCGCAGCAGGATCGCCAGTTTGCGCAGGAAAACGCTCTGTGGTGGCGCGACATGGCCAAGGAGCAGTACGACAAGCAGAACGAGCGCGCCGACGAGTACTACAACCGTTGGAAGGACGTTTACAAACCCATCGAGGACCAGCTTGTCGCCGACGTGGACAGGTACAACACCTCGGCTGAGGCTGAGCGTCAGGCACAGGCGGCGATTGGTGACTATGCCAATGCGTACGCCAAGCAGAAGCAGGCGCAGAACATGCAGATGCAGTCCTACGGCATCAATCCCACGTCGGGTGCGTACCAAGCACAGAACAAGGCGCTTGCGTTCAATCAAGCCGGCATCGAGGCCATGGCGGCTAATCAGGCTCGTCAGGCCGCGGAGCAGCTTGGATGGCAGAAGCGCATGCAGATGGCGGCCATCGGTCAGCAGTACATCGGCAATTCTCAGAATCAGGTCAACACGGCCACCAACGCGTCCGGTTCTGCGGGCGGGCTTGCCAACCAATCCATCGGGCAGGCCAGTCAGTTCGGCCAACTTGGCACACAGAACATCTCTAATCTCGCCAACGTGGGTCTGCAGTCTTACAGTGCGCTGTCCAACGGATGGGGCCAGTACGGCAACCTTGGCATGCAGGTCTCCAACTACAACCAGAACGCTTGGGCCCAGAACCAGCAGGCCAAGGCGCAGGGCGCAGCCGGCATCGGCAGCATGGTTGGCGGTCTTGCCATGGCGGCGGGGACGGCATTCTAATGATCGACGACATTTTCAAGACGCACAAGCGCGTTGTGTTTTTCTACTCGGGCGGCAAGGACAGCCTTGCCGTTCTCATGCTCCTCAAGAACCATCTTGACAAGGTGGACGTCGTGTGGGTCAACCCGGGCGACCCGTTTCCTGAGGTTGTCGAGCACATGAAGAAGGTCCACGACTTCGTGCCGCACTTCACGGAAATCAAGAGTGACGTCCGGTCGTTCGTGCAGACCCACGGGTTCCCTGTCGACGTCGTGGACACGCGCCGCACGTCATTTGGAAACTACGCGTTCGGCCCCACGCCGTACAAGGTATGCAGTCGTTTTGACTGCTGTGGGTGCAACCTCTGGCGTCCGATGGTCGAGCATATCAAGACGAGCGGAGCTGACTGCGTCATTCGCGCGGACCGCGGAGAGGAGCGCGCTAAGGGCATTGAGCATGCCGACGGCGTTGATTACGTGTTTCCAATTTTTGACTGGGATGTCGAGCGAGTGAAGGCGTTCGTGCGCACCGCCCCTGCCGGGCTGTACGAAGAGAGGCATGAGCTGACTCATGGATCGAGTCTCGACTGCAAGTGCTGCACGGCGTACAACACGGATTGGCCCTCGCGAAAAGTCTATTTGCGTGAGAAGTTCCCTCTGCTTCTGGAAGCTCAGGCCGATTTCAGACGGGAGTATTACGGGACGTTGATTAAGGAGCTCGTGGAGGAAATGAAATGAGTTTAGGTGGGTTTGGAGCGGGGTTCGCTCAGACTTTCGATGGGGCAAAGTTTGGGCGCGCTCTCAATGAGGGTATCGCAGACTATCGTGAAGGCAAGGCCATCGAGGCTGCAGAGCAAAAGAAGGCCGAGGCTATCAAAAAGCTCGACACCGAGAAAGCACTGCAGAACTCGCAGGCTGAGGCCATCAGGAACCCCAGCGCTGGGGGTACGGAGCCGCAGGCAATCCCTGTGCAGGGTGCGCAGTCTGACCTCGACGTTGATGTCGTGTCTAGCGCAGCGATTAACCCTGCTGATGCACAGCGATCACAGCCGATGCGCCAGTCGACGTACGACATGCGCATGGCACAGATCAACGACGACTTCGATAACGCAAAGGCTCAGGCTCGTGCGGACTACTACCGCTTCCGTGGCATGACCAAGGAGCAGGAAGAGGCCGAAAAGAAGCTTGCCAACATGAAGTTCGCTCAGCAGTTCAGTGGCCTCCACAGGAACGCTCTCGATGGTGACCCTGAGGCCATGGGGCAGCTTGTTGGATACATGAATGCCTCTATGGGCAATGGCATGCAAATCAAGATGGGCGACGGCGGTAAGATGAGCCTGCTGCAAAATGGCAAGGTCATTCAGGCGGATTTCGTGCCTACACGTGCGCAGATCGACCAAGCCGCTATGGGCATGTATAACACGGCGAAATTTTTCAAGGAAGGAGATCTTGACTCCTACCTGAACCGGTTTAGCGCGTTGCAAAAAACGGCGCTTGCTGAACGAGTCGATAATCGAGCCGACCGCGTGGCCGCTGAATCCCAACGTCACAACATCGCTGGTGAAGAGCTTACGGCGCGTGGCCAGGATGTTACTATGCGCGGTCAAGATATTAACGCCGACGTTGCTCGCGAAGGCCATGCAGTAACGATGCGCGGTCAGGACGTCACTATGCGGGGCCAAGATATCAGCGCGGAGACTGCACGTCAGGCACAGGCTATTACGGCCCGTGGTCAGGACATCAGTGCAGCAACTGCCCACCGTGGTCAGGATGTCACCATGCGCGGCCAAGACATTTCGGCGGAGACTGCACGTCAGGCGCAGGCCATTACGGCCCGTGGTCAGGACATCAGTGCAGAAACCGCCCGTCGTGGTCAGGACGTCACCATGCGTGGTCAGGACATCCAAGTTTCTGAAGGGGCGAAAATCAGAGCCCAAAAAGATCGCCTTGCTGACCTTGATCGTGAGGTCAAGCGCTTGGAGATCGAGCTTACCCACGCGGACCGTAGCAGAGGGTTGGACATTACGCAGGCTGAGTTCGACCTTAAGCGTGAAAAGTATGTCGATGCGAAGAAGGCTCTTGCGGCGGAAACTGCAAAGCAAAACGAGCTCAAGTATGTCACCTCGGAAACAACCGGTGAGGACGAACTGCGGGATCCGGTGTCGAACACTTTCTATGGCTACATGGACAAGAGCTCTGGCGAGCTGATTTTGGCTGGCCATACCCCGAAGGAAGTTGCCAGAGTGGCGTCTCAGGCCGAGAGGATCGGTGCATCGCTCGTAACGGACTACGTTACGAGCCCGATTACCGGCCGAAAAATGCCTCGCTATGCGTTCAAGGTTGGAAACAAGATGTGCGACACACTGGAAGAGGCCGCAGAGCTTGCAGGAGTTCCTCCGAAGGGCAAAAAGAGATAAGGAGACGGCATGGCAATTTGGGATGTTACCGACGACAGCGTGTTCACTGTCGTCAACAGTACTAATTTCCGCAACACGGACGACGACGGAAACTTCCTCACCGATACTGCCCGTGACCTCGGTGTCGGCGTCATCGACATCGGCGGGGCGGTAGCGGGCCTTGGCGACTTGGCGGCCTCGCCGTTCCGAGACCCCGGCGACGGCACTTTCACGCAGGCTTATGAGGACTCTCCCCTTGGTCAGTGGAAGCGAGAGCTTCAGGCCGGCTACTCCGCCGAGCGACAGGCCGCTGAACAGGAGTATCAGGACTACGTCGAAGCTGGAAACGGCGAGCTTGACAAGTTTGGCCGTGCCATTGTCGGTGCAGTTACCAACCCGCGCGTGGCGTTTGGCCGTCTGGTGCAGTCTGCCCCGGCTATGGTAGCCAGCGGCGGCGTGGGTGGTGCAGTCGGCAAGGCCACTCTCGCTCGTGGCGCTTCGACGAATGCCGCCAAGTGGGCGGGGCGAGCCGGCTCAGGTGCCGCAGAAGGCCTGATGTCCGGCGGCCAAGCCGCAGGCGAGATCGCTGAGTACAACCGCGAGCAGGGATATGAGCCGACCCGCGGCATGGTTGCACCAGTCATGACCGCCGCTGCGGTGGGCAGTGTCGGCACCATTGGTGGTGGCATGGAAGCCGGACTCTTCAACAAGAGCTTGCGTGAGGTCGGAGAGACAAGCGCACGATCGGGTTGGAAGGCCATCCCGACTACCATGGTCAAGGAGGGGTTCAAGGAAGGTGGAGAAGAAATGGCACAGTCTTATTTCGAGACTGTGCCGACCAACAGCGCTACTGACAAGGAGTGGAATGAAGGGCTCGGGCAGAGCATGGGTGAAGGCTTCGCCGCGGGCTTCGGCATGGGTGCAGCCCTTGGGCCGCTCAGCCGCAACCGCAAAGTGGAGGTGATGAGCGGAACCGAAGGGGCAGACGCCACGTACGAGCGCTCCCGTCCGCCTAGTGAAGCGCCGACGGTTGACCCAGCCACCGTTGCGGAAGATGCCGGTATCAGCATGACGGGAGACGTCAATGCAGATGCAAACGCATACATTGATGCGAACACCGAGCCTGCGGAGGAAGCCACCCCTGCTACTGGTGCCGCGCAACCTGCACCTGAGACCACGCAGTCGACGCCTGATGTTGGGGTTGAACCCGCCGCAGAACCTGAAGCCCCGGAAGTGCTGCAGGTTGATGAAAAGGGATACCGTAAGCTGTGGAGCGGTGTGCACGACCAGTCGCGCAGTGTCTCCAAGCGTCTGTTGGAGCGTACCAACGAAGTGCTCGCCACGCCGTTCGGCAAGGATGTTGTGGATGCCATGGTGCAGGCCAACAATGCTGTCGGGGCGCACCTCTCGACTGAGCGCATTCTGAATCTTGTGGACAACGCTATCGACGAATCTGGGTCGGTGGAGGAGGCTATCGAGAAGCTCCGCGCTCAGGCTGCCGATCAGGAGGGGCGTGGGAAGAATAGCATCCCCGTGTCCGACCTCTGTGCCGTTGCCGCCGAGGTGCTGTCTGGAAACTCCGATCCGCTCCAGTTCCTCCAAGGGCGCATGGGAGAGCGTGTAGTCGCAGAGGCACAGAAAGCCCGTGACAAGTCTCTGCAGAAGGCGGAGGCTAAAGCCAGAGCCCGCACCGGTGGGGAAGCCCCCGTGGAGCTTAAGGGCAGTGCGGACGACGTATTTAAAGCCGACGATTCTCCGCAGGTCGAGGGTGCGCCCAATGCAGGCGTGCAGAATGCGCCTGCAGACGACGTCATCGAGGCCGAAATCGTTGGAGAGCGCGAGGCCGAGCCTGCCAACGCGCAGGAAGAAGTGCCTGAGAGTTCCAGCCCCGTCGTGGAGGAACCCGTCGCTTCGGCTGTTCAGCAGGAAGCTGAGCCCGCAGTTGCACAGGCTGTTGAACCTGCGCCGAAGGTAGATACTGAACCGGCACCTGCCGTAACGGCTGAGCCGGAACCCCAACCCGAACCTGCCAAGGCTGCCCCTGTGACAGAACAGACGGCAGAACCTGCCCCCGAAGCCCCGAAGCCGAAGGCAGAACCTGCACCAGCTTCTGAGTCCACGCCGGTTGACATCGACAAGAAGGCTCCGTGGGTGGAGGAGAAAAAGCCCGTGGACTTTGGACCGGTGCCGAGTGTTGAGCGAGTGAATCACGTTGGCGACAAGCCAGACACGGCGGGGGCCGTGCCCGTACCCAAGGAAGAGGTGAAGCCCAAGCAGAAGCGGGCGCTCAAGACCAAGGTGTCCGAGATTGAGGATCAGAAGCCCACGCCCAACAAAGGAGGACAACCTGTGCCTGCCGCTCCGGCCAAGCACACGAACGCCGTCGCCAAGGGTGATGCTGACCAAAGAGCACATGGCAAGGCTGTGGCCGCTGGCAAGGCGATGTGGAACCCGAACGAAGGGCGAAAAATTCCCGCCAACGAGCAGGGCGCGAAGGTCGCCAAGTCCGTCGCTGAGATGAAGCCGATGGAGAGCTTCGCCAAGGCTCCTAGGTGGGTGCGACAGACTCGTGAGTTCGCCGCCAAGTGGTTCAAGATCCGAGGCGGTTGGCCTACGCAGGAAGAGTACCGCGACGAGATTTGGCCGCGCCTTGCCGAGCAGGAGAACTGGACCCCGGCTGAGATGGTCGACCGCAGGACGGGTAACGCATGGACGAATCGCTACTTCGGGGACATTACGCGTGGCAGCCTCAAAGAACCGATTCGTGGCACGAAGGAAACCATCCGAAACAACAAGGAGACTCGCGCCGAGGCTGGCAAGGAAGCCGCTGACCGCATGCTCAAGGAGTGGAACGAGCAGAGGGCTCGTATTCAGGCTAAGAAGGACGCGGGTGAGGAGCTTCAGCCGTTTGAGCAGGCGGTGCTCGATCACGAAAAGCCCTCCAGTGCCGACGTGCGCGCTTACGCTATGCGCGAGCACAAGAACGGCAATACCTCTATGCGCCTCTACGTGAGAGACTTTCCGCCTGAGTCGTACGAAGCCACGACCAATTCCAAGCAAGACCGCAAGGGGATGAATTGGGACCGCAAGGGGATGAAGGAGGTCTCTGTCTTCAAGCACGACTACAAGGGCGGCGGAAAAGCAGTGGTGAAGGCCAAGCCCTCGGACAGCAAAGCCTCGATGGTTATTGCTAACGGGGCGAAGGAAAATTCGCTGTTCACCGATGAGCAGAAATCGGCGATGGAGCTCAAGACGCTGGAAAGGCTCCCTACACGCGAAGCGAAGGTCGAGGCTATCGTTGATGCCCTGAACGGCATTGAAAAGCTTCCGTCTGAAGGCACTGGAAGTACGCGTACCAGCGTCACCATGGCCGCTATCATGGCCGCACAACGAGCGGCGCAGGCGCATGAGCACAGCAAAGAGCACTGGACTCAAGAGCAGTTTGCGCAGGTCTTCGAGGCTATTTCCAAGGTTCTGAACGGGGACAAGAACCTCTTTACCAATGAGCAGTTGGAAACTCTGAACAACCTCAAGAAACAGATTCTTGCCAATACGCAGCTCGATGAGGGCAAGGCACACGACGCGGCTCGCACTGGCATGGAGGCGGCGAAGGCTCGTCAGGCTAAGGCTCGAGAAGTGCCCAAGCTCGTTGCTGACGAGCTCGTCGATGACCCCGAGGCTCGAGCGGCTGAAGGCGCGAAGCCCGCAAAGAAGGAAAGGGGCGAGTACAACGAGTCCGAAGAAGTCGTCGAGAAGACGTCTGAAAGCGAGCTCGTTGACGACTATGAGGGCGATCCGAGCTGGTACGACCCTGAAGGTGAAAGTCTTCATGGTGACTCTGGCTCAGACACCGTTGGTGAACGCAACTTCGGGCATGAGCTCTCTGGGTACTTCGACGACCGCACGAGGATCGCTGACGAGGAAAACACGAGCAACTGGGACGACGAAAAGGTCGGCGGCCAGAGCGGCGGCTCAATCAATACTGAGTCCGGCCGTAAGGGGCACTTCATGGTCCATGGCAAGCAGGGCCTCAAGGCTAAGCTCGCTCGGCATCTAAAGGCGTCTCTTAAGTGGACAAAGGACCTCAAGATCGGGGAGCACCTCGAGGAAATCCGCAAGCGTGTGGAAAATAACGAGGCGGACGCACAGGCCATCAGCGACTGGTTTGCAAAGCAGGCAAAAGCTCTCGAGCCTAAGCTCGCAGATATGCGCTACGAAGACGTAGTGAACCTTGCCACAGAAGCGGGCGAGCTTGGCCGCGCTGTTGGGGGTGGGGTTGAGGACAATGCTGTCTATCAGATGGCATTGAACGAGATGGAGCGCCGTGCAACTAAGGCTAATCCCCAGACCGCTACTAGCGTACAGCCCAAGGCAACGAAGGAAAAGCCCGTAGAGAAAGCCCCCGAGGGGTTCCGAGGTGACAAGAACGTAGTCCTGTCCGAAGTCGGTCGAGTCATGCCCAAGCAGGGGCTTTTCGCTACGGTTGAAAGGCTCTTCGCGTCGCTGAAGCCCGTTACGGAAGCTGGCAAGAAGCTCGCTGAGAAGGTCTACTTCTCCAGAATCACTGAGGGAAGCAGTTTCTTGGCAGGCGGCCGCACGCTCCAACTTTCCGACATTGTCGAAACGGCCAAGAGTGAGGCCGACCTTCAGGGGGTGTTTAGCCCCGAGTTTGCCCACGGGCTGTGGACGGCAATTTCCAACCTGAAGGCGATGGGAGTCACGGACTTCTCCAACATCTACGTTGTCGACCAAATCCTCGATGACAAGACTGGGCAACCGCTGACGACTTCCAACAATTCCGATAAGGCCCGTGTCTGCGTCGGTAGATGCCACCTTCTTGACGGGGAGGCACGGAACATCACTGTCCGTACCGGGGAGAATACGTGGAACAACGGGAAGCTGAGCGGAGACACGATCCTCGTTCAGGCGCACTTCAAGGGCAACGAGAGAGCGTACAAGAGTGGACTTGGAAAGAAGGCGGACGAAACTGACGTTGCAGGTCTGGCAACGCACGAAATCACGCACGCTGTCGACGCGAAAACTTTCGGGGCTCTGACCAACGCCTTGAAGGGCCACTTGAATGAAGTCGTCCACGATCAGCTGGAAGACCTTGCCATGCAGCTCGAAGACCTGTACATGGCATGGATCCAAGGCAAACCCCTCGATGCAGAGATTGCCGCACTCAAGGAAAGGACAGGGTGGAGTGATAAACTGATTGCGGACGCAGTTGCCGCAATGCCCCACATCTATTACCCGTTCATGCACGACGGCGAGCGCCATTATGTCGAGCTTCTTGCCAGCTCTGTGGCCGGGTACGCAACGTCCGAGGCATATCGAAACACAATCAACGCGCTGGCCCCCAAGTTCGGAGCCGCGCTTAAGGAGTTTATTGACAATGACCTGCATTCACGAAACGCCCCTATCGCTGATCGAGCTAGTAGTCCTTGGGTCAGAATCCGCCGTGAAGCTCGAAACGATTCCGCCGACGCTGAAGAAAATGGGGCTGGATCTGTTCGACGCGATGCTCAAGGAAAAGGCGAGTCTGTACGAGATGGCGCTGGCGATAGCAATTCTGACGGCCATGGAAACGAAGGAATCGACGGCGTGGCCAGTAGTGGCAACAACCCCCAACGTTCTGGCGCAGATGCTGATGCGTCCTCTTCAGATTCAACTCGGGGGATGGGGGACGAAGCCCATTCCGCTTCTTCCGAAAGGAATGCAAGCCGTGGTCGACGAGGGGAAAGTGACGTGGGATCCGTTCATTCTGGCGAGGGTGGCAAAGGACGGAAGCACCCCGAAGGTGATATGGGATCAGTGGCTGAGGATCGCGCAGACGCTCAAAAACGCAGCCCCGGAAGCGAGCCGAGAAGCGAGAAACACGGCGCTGAAATGGGCGGAAAAGATTCGTCAGCAGAATCAAGTGCGCGAAAGTACTTCCGCGAAAACGCCAAGACGTGGTGGGGAAGCAGCCTCCTAGACACTGTTCTGAACACGGTCGACGCGGCTAAGACGAAGCTCGGTCTGGGGCTTCTCTTTACGCGTGACTTGGTGAACCTCGCCTGCAAGGCGGCCCCTGACGTCCCGGCCTTCAAGCAGTGGCACGAGCTCATGGAGCGCCAAGCGGCCTACCGCAACGACTGGCAGGCAGGCGTGGCGTCCATCAACGAGCGATTCGAGGCGCTTCCCAAGGCTGTCCAGCCGCAGGTCAACCGCTTCTTGGAAGCTGTGACACTGGAGGGCCTGTGGCCATTCCGCGATCCCGACGTGTTTGCCACGGAAGAGGACTTCCAGAAGTACAAGGATAAGCTTTCCGACGAGCAGAAGGACATACTTGCCAAGCTCGAGCGCGACTATGAGGCACTGCCGCAGAAGGCCCGTTCGGTTGTCTACGCCGTGCTGCATCATGGCGTGGAGTCTCGTCGCACCCGCGCCAACCTGATGAAGGGCTTCGTCGAGGAGCGCTATGGCAGCCTCATCGACAAGGCTACGGACAAGACGACGAAGGCGAAGTGGGAGAAGGAGAAGAAAGACTGGATCGCACGATGCGACTCTCTCGCCGCTCAGGTGAGGGCTCCGTACGTGCCCCTGCGCCGATTCGGCTCCCATGTCGTTGTACGTCAGTCGAAGAAGTATGAGTACACGAAGCGCCTTGCCGGGCAGGTGTACAAGACCATTCAGGAGCGCACCAACGGCAAGCCGACGAAGGCTCAGATGGCCCCGTTCCACAAGCTCCAAGCGGAGCTTGCCAAGATGCAGGGCGATCCCGAGCACTACGAGGTGCAGTTCGTAGACGGTGCAGGCACTGCAAAGCGACACGCTAAGACGCTTCAAGATCGCTATCCCGACGCCATCGTGGAGTCGTTCGCTCGCGCCGAGCATGTAGAGGGGAGCATCCCCTCGTGGCAGAAGCTCGAGCAGGTCATCACGTCTGCGCAGCAGAACTTGGAGATCGAGAAGCTCGCTTTGGATCCTGACACTCGCGACGCCACCGCCGCTTCGCTCGCTGAGATCATGAACGCCGCCCAGCGCATGTACATCGAGGCCCTCAACGACGACAACGCCCGCAAGAGCGAGCTCCGTCGCATGAGAGTCGCCGGTTACCATACGAACATGATGGAGAACTTCATGGAGACGGGCCGATCCGAGGCGAACCTCTTCGCCAACATGAGCTACGGTGCCAAGGTGCGCAAGGTGCTCGTGGACATGCAGCAGGAGGTGAAGCACTCGGGCAACCGAGCCGCGGCGGCTGACTACCAGAACGAGATGCTCAAGCGTCACAACCAGATGCTCCGCGGTGAGGGAACGTCCGAGGCTGTGAACACGCTTCTGCGTACGAACTCCGTGGTGATGCTGATGACGAGTCCTGCCTACTACCTGCAGAACCTTCTCCAGCCGATGATGATGTCCGCACCCTACATGGCCGGGCATCACGGCATGGCCGCGTCCATGGAGGCGTTGGGCAAGACCATGGCTGCTGCGGCCAAGGCGCTGCGCAAGGGCACGTCACTCGAGCACATCGAGGAAGGCATGAAGCTCACCAAGGCGGAGGCTGAGGCGCTTCGCCGCGCCCGCGACCTTGGTCACATTGACATCGGCATGACGTCCGACTTTGGTCACATCACGCACTCCGACGCAGGTGAGATCAAGAAGGCGTTCGCCAAGGTGACGGACAAGATGACCGAGGTGTCCCGTCGCGTGGAAATGGTCAACCGAATCGGTACTTTCATCGCGGCCTACCGATTGGAGAATGCCCGCCTAAAGGGCAAGAACCCCGAGGCCGCGTGGCAGTACGCCGACGAGGTTGTGTACAAGACGCATGGTGACTACAGCGGGATCAATGCGCCGCGACTCTTCGCAATGAACTCTATGACCAAGATGGCCACGCAGTTCCGCAAGTTCCAGCTGATCCAAGCAGGCATGATGATCGGTCTCGCGGCCCGTGCGTTCCGCAACGCCAGCCCAGCCGAGAAAGCACTGGCACGCCGTCAGCTCGCTTGGACGATGGGCATCCACTTCGCGATGGCCGGGGCCAAGGGCACGCCGTTCTTGGCGACCCTCCTCGGATTGATCGGTTTTGCCTTCGGCGGAGCAGGGGACGACGAGGACGACATGATTCGAGATCTGATCGGCGACAAGCAGACGAGTGACTTGGTGCTCAACGGCATCCCGAAGATGCTGGGCGTGGACATGAGCGGCAAGGTCGGCGCGTCCAACATGTTCTCCTTGTTCCCGTTCATGGACACCAAACCGTCAGAAGGCGAGGATTTCTGGAAGGATCTGGTTGTGTCCGCCATGGGGCCGACCGGGAGCCTTGGTGAGCGAGCGCTTCGTGGCTTCGCCTACGCTTCCCAAGGTGACTGGGCAAAGGGCGCAGAGGCCGTGGCTCCCACGGGTATTGCCAACCTGATGAAGGCCATCCGCTTCAGCACTGAGGGTGTGACGACCAAGGCGGGGGATGTCCACATCCCGGGCGAAGAGTTCACGCTTTTCGACGGCGTCATGCAGGCGGCCGGTCTGCCAACCAACAAGACGACGGACCGCAACCGCATCATGGGTTCACTCATCCGTCACGAAGAGTGGTTCGACGGACAGCAGAGTCAGCTCGTTCACGACTACAAGGAGGCTTGGAAAGCCCGCGACAGCAAGTCCATGATGCGCCTGCGCCGCGAGTTCCTTGAGCTCAACAAACTCCGCAGGGAGCAGGGCTTCAAGCCCGCTAAGATGAGCGTCATGACGAAGGCCCCGATCAAGCAGCGCAAGCGCGAGCTTCAGGGCCAAGGCATCGGGTCCACGGTGGGGTACAAGCCCTCCAACCGACGCTTCATTGAGGAGCAACTGAAGAAGTGACGTAATCCGCCCACTCTTGGAGCAGAGCACGGCGCTGGTCGAGGAGGTCAGACCTCTGGTAGGCCAGCGCCACTTTTGTATCTACAACATGACCAAGGCAGCGCTCCCGCGTGGCGGGGTCCTTGCCATTCTCGGCGCACCACGTACTGAATGATGAGCGGAAGCCGTGGAGAGTCATGGCCGGGTTGCCGGAGATCTTCTTCAGGACCTCAATCACTCGAGAGGAGTAGAGCGGCCTAGGGGCTGAGTCATTGCTCTGCGCCGTTTCCACGCGCTCTATCACATACACCTTTCCGCCTAGTTGCATGAGCTCCAGAGCCTGACGCGATAGGGGCACGACGACGGGCTTTTTAGAGGTCTTAGTTGTGCTAAGCGTAAGCGTACCCGCTCGGGTGTCCAAGTTGGCTACAAGCGCCCCGAGCAGCTCGCTGGCGCGGAACGGATAAAGCATAAGTATTTGAATGGCACGGACCACAGGGGTAGGCTCCTGCTCTGAGACCCTTTGATAAAGCTCCGGGATTTTGCGCCAGTCGAGGCTGTATAGATGCTCACAGCCATCCCTTGGGTCAACTCGCGGCAAAAGCATATCCAAGCCGCCTTTCCAAACGGTCGGGTTGGGGCCTGTGTAGTTCTTCTCTACAGCGGCGTAGCTGTAGCAGGCGCGCAGTGTTGCCAAGACCGACGCCCCTGCACCTTTCTTGGCGATCGGGCGTAAGACGTCTGCAATGTCCTGCTGTGTGATCTTGGACATGCTCTTATTGCCTATGGCTGGTGCGGCGAACTTGAGGAAAGTGTTTAGTTCACGTGGCAAGTATCGTGCTGTGCGGAGCTCCTTTACCTCCATTTTGCGGCGTAGAGCAGGCTCAACGATCTGCAGAAGGGTAAGCTGGTCAGCAAACGCCTGCGCGGCTACAGCGGCCTTTTCAGCGCGGATACGCCTGACGTGCACAGAGGGGCACTCACCGTTGGCAATTCGGACCCTGAGCTCCCCAGCCTTCTTGCGGGCGTCTGCAATCGGGGTTGTCCATGCTGAGCCAAGGCCGAGCTCGAAGGTTTTGTAGTGGAAGCGGTAGCGGAATATCCACGACCGAGCGGATCCCTTCTTGCGAAGGTAGAGGTTGCCGCCGTCGGCGTGGGTGCCATCAGGAAGGAGGTCGATGGAGGCTTTCTTGATACGGTTGAGGATCATGGCTTTCTGTCTTTTGTCCCATGCACACTTGTAAGTAGTTTCACAAATTTGTGATAAGCAGTGTAGATAGCAGATCCTAGAACCGCAAGGGGGAGAGGGATTTGTGAGTAGAAAAGAGTAGAGGTTTAAACAAAAAAGTAGTGCGGGAAGTGAAAGAAGGGTTTCTTGACAAGATTACGGACGCGGTGAAGCAGGGCGTCGCCTTGGGCGGCGGCGTGCCCATCGTCTTCCCGGCCATCGCCGTCTGCGACGGTCTGGCGATGGGCCACAAGGGCATGAAGTATTCGCTCGTTTCGCGCGAGCTCATCGCCGACAGCGTCGAGGCGATGGCCACGGCGCATCCGTTCGACGGCCTCGTGCTGGTGGCCGCCTGCGACAAGAACGTGCCCGGCCTGCTCATGGCCGCCGCCCGCCTCAACATCCCGAGCATCGTGATCTCGGGCGGCGCGATGCTCGCGGGCCGCGCCTGCGGCCGCAAACTCTCCTACTCCGACATCTCCGAGGGCGTGAGCCGCTTTCGCACGGGCCAGATCGATGCGAAGACCTTCCTCGAGCTTGAGAACAAGTCCTGTCCGACCTGCGGCTCCTGCTCGGGCATGTTCACGGCCAACTCCATGAACTGCCTCACCGAGGTGCTCGGCATGGCGCTGCCCGGCAACGGCACGATTCCCGCCGTCATGTCCGCGCGCTATCGCCTCGCCAAGGAGGCGGGCCTTGCGGTGATGGAGCTCGTGAAGAACAACATTTGTCCGCGCGACATCATGACGAAGGAGGCGTTCGAGAACGCGCTCACCGTCGACATGGCGCTCGGCTGCTCCACGAACTCGATGCTGCACCTGCCCGCCATCGCGCACGAGTGCGGGTTCGAACTCGATCTCACGGAGGCCAACGCCATCAGTGCGCGCACGCCCAACCTCTGCCACCTCGCTCCTGCTGGCCACCGCTACATCGAGGAGCTCGACGAGGCGGGCGGCATCCCCGCCGTCATGAACGAGCTCGCCCGCGCGGGTCTGCTCCACACGAACCTGCCGACGGTCACGGGCAAAACCGTGGGCGAGAACATCGAGGGTCGCGAGATACTCGACGCCGAGGTCATCCGTCCCGTTTCCGATCCGTTCTCGAAGGAAGGCGGCATCGCCGTCCTCAAGGGCAACGTGGCGCCCGACGGCTGCGTCGTCAAGCGCTCGGCCGTGGCGCCCGAAATGCTCATGCACACGGGCCCGGCCCGCGTCTTCGACTG
>ENA-ORSO01000164-ORSO01000164.1-human-gut-metagenome-genome-assembly--contig:-NODE-164-length-61506-cov-4.425087_pt1 | contig 61506 bp, 49 predicted proteins | sample MGYA00241902_ERZ509168 | MGnify/ENA primary metagenome ERZ509168 (study PRJEB26280, sample SAMEA2338806) | human gut metagenome | biome: human gut; feature: human-associated habitat; material: faeces... | reverse complement strand
AATTGATGTCTTGTATGACTTTTGCTTGATTAATAACTTGCAAGCGCTCTGCCAGGCGTCGAGCGTGCGAGGCCTGAATACCAGCCATAGAACCCGTTTCAAAAAAATCTTTGAGTCCTTTGTGAATCCAGGAAACAATCATGACGCGATTGAGTGGGAAAAATTATTGTTAATGCATTCTATCAAGGTGTTGCGTGATGCGCAACACCAAGAATAAAGCCCAAACTCCCGGGGATGGGCCTAGTCCCGGAACACCCGCGGGGGCAAGGGCAAACCTAAGAGAGCAAAGAGATCTCGGATTTGCTTCGGGATCTCTTTTGTTTTCCAAGCGTTGCGATCAGTCGGTTTATTGGCCTTCAGATAACGCAGCTGCATGAAGGCCTTCGTCAAAGAATTGTTGGGCAAACGGTTCGTTGCCGTTTCGTTGCGTCGACAAGCCATACGCATCATCTGGCGCAGTGACTGGGCCAATACCTGGACAAACAGCTTGCCCATGTAAGTGCTTGAGGTCGCGTAGAGGCGATCCCCAGCCGTTTGATTCTTAAACTGCAGGAAGCTCTGTTCGACAATGTTGCGGGTCCGATAAAAGGATCCTGGACGACGTTCGTGCGGATCACAAAGTTGCCCATGTTGCGGCACGCCTCTGCCACTGCCGCGGCATTGCGCATCCAGTGCTGAGGCTCCTTTTTGACCAGGTACCGATGCATTTCTCTGAGCTGCTCCGAATCACTTTTTCCCCTTGATTGAGACGGTCAACACTGCTATTGCAATCAATGGCGACAGCTGCAGGCTGAAAGAACACAAGCTAAAAAAGTGCTTAAACGATAACCTACAAGCTGCAAAGGAATTAAAACCTGAGCGGCATAACTGTAGGGGGTTAAGATTTGTCCGCTAGGGGAGGGCAACTTGCCTGACCGTTGACAGTGCAGGAGCGTTTCAAATCAGAATCCTCATCAGAGCAGCGGATTAAAAAGTATCCGCGGCATGCTCTTCATCGATCCTTTTTTGCAGCCGCTCCCAATCTGAAAAACGTTTGGAAACGGCTGAGAACTGTTGGTCAATCTTGCTGAGCTCTGTTTTTAAATCATCAATATCGAGCGGATCGGCCTCAATTTCCCGCAAAAATTCCGTCTCCCGCTCTACGTCATCGCGACGCCGGACCAATGCTGCAAGCGTTTCTTCAAACTCATCGCGTGTCAGACCTTCCAAAGGCGCATCCAATACGCGAACGGGGGAATGACCCGCAGGAGTTGGCATCGGCCCCTCGCCAAAAGCCTCTGCGGGATTGGCACCAAACCCCGGAGGCAATCTCTGCATCCGCTCGAACGCGGCAAGCGCCGGATCCGGCGCCGTCTGGCCGTAATCCTGACTCACTGTCGGCACGGATAATGAGGCAGTTTGAGCGCCGGCCGTGTCGCCGGACTGGCCTGAAGGGACATTCAGTCCTTTGGGTTCAACGGCAAAGTCGAGCGTCACCGAGCCCAGTCGGAGCGGACCGGATTCGGCCGAAAGACAAAGACGAACACCGGTAGCGCGATCAACAAGAACAGCCTCGCCCGAAGGCACAATCAGATCGTACTGCGGCATAAAGAGCTCTCCAGAGAAGAAATAAGCCGCACATAATGGCTGCAGCTTAAGATAATTGAGCAATAAATTCTAATCGTCGGCCGGCTTCTCTCCGTCAGCTGCAGCCACAGTGCGCAGCTTTGAGCCGGTCTTCTCAGGAGCCTCAACAGCATGTTCACGTTCTTTACCATCGTGTTCGCCATCGTCTGGGCGGTGGTCTCCTTCATTCTTCTTTTCAAGGTTTGGGACAATATCGGCCCGATCGTTCTTTCTTTCTCAAAGAGCCATATCGTGCAGCTCCTCGCCATGGCGATCATCTTCCTCATCATTTGGGGCGTTCCCGGCTGGCTTTGGATGAAGATTTTCGGGTGATACACCCGCAAAACAGCATTCAGCGAAAGTGCAAAGCCGCGGCTTTTGAGAGTCAGCGGCTTTTTCTTTTGGCCAAAGTTATTCTTCGCCTTTTTGAGTTTCCGCTGATTTTTCTGAATCAAAAAGCGACTTTTGTGCTGCTGACTGAGCTGCATTTCGGTCAGCTCGGAAAACGATTGCATTGGGCGCAACGGTGACCGGTCGGCGTTCAAGTGATTCGGCCATGATGGCAAACGTCCGCTCCAAGGTCCATTCGCCCCAATCCCCGACAACGACCAGACCGCTTTTGGCACGCGTTACCGCCACATTGATAAGATTGGCCGGCAAGGCCGCCCATCTGCGCTGAGCATGACCTCGAATACCCGGAACAGATCCAAGGACAAGAAACACAATATCGGCTTCCTGCCCCTGAAACGCATGAACGGTGCCGGCCCGTATTTCGACTTTTTGACCGACTGCGGTGAGCCCATTAGCCCCCGTCACGCCGATTTCGCGCAGAATGCGGGCCGCTGCATCGGCGACGCTGCGAAACGGAGAAAGGATGTACACGCGCCGTCCGAAAAACTTCGCATTGTCCTTCAGACGCAGTATGCAGTGCCTCAGCCAGGCCATTTCCTCACGGATCACTTTCGGGTCGCCGCGCACTGACGTCACGGCTCGTCCGCGGGCATTGCGCCGTGCAGGCGGCTCATAGGAATGACCGAGGATATCGATCCAGCAGCTCGTCACTAATGTCCCGTCGTTTGAACGAGGCGTCATCTGCACCATTTGGCCGCCGTAGGAAAGTGTATTGGCGATCTCGAACATGGGGCTTTGGCAGCGCCGATGAGTTCGAAGCGGCAGTCCCGTCCAAACGTCGCTCTCGGCAACCGGATCATGAATAAGCGCCCCGACTTCCATGGTTTGATCAGTCAGAGACTGCAGTGAACTCACATGCGGGGACCAGAGACGGTCGACCGATGGATAGCGGCTGCGCAGAAATGCGTCTAATGGCTGCGGCATGCTCACCACGGGCATGAGCTGCCGCGGATCGCCCAAAACAACCGCCCGCTCGGCGCGATTGAGCAGTCCTACGGCAGACTGCGCGGAGGCCTGACTGGCTTCATCAATGATGACCCAGGCGATTTCGCCGGGGTTCACATGAGCGAGCAGCCGTGAGGTGCTCGCCAGCGTCGTCGACAGCACCGGGATGAGAAAACCGAGAAATTCAAATATATCGATGCCGCTTCCCGCGGTGAAAGACGGCGCATTTTCCGTTAGGCAAACACCAACGGCTCGGAAACCCTTTTTAGCCCAATCCGCCTGTGCCCCCAAGGTCGCAGCATGAAGCGTCAGCGCCGCTTCAAAAAGTTCTGAACGGAGATTTTCAAATTCCTCATCCACCCAGAGCGAACTCTTATGCTGCTGAGGATCTTCACTCAATGGCTTTTGAAAGGCTGGGGGCGGCGCCATATGAGAGAGCCGCTCAGCCATTCGCTGCCGACGTTCTTCGACACGGCGGTCGAGCTCGAGAAACGCTTCACGTGCGCGCAGCCAGACGTCTTCGGGCAGCTCATGGCGGAACTCGCATTCGCGCACCCAATCGTCAATTTGATTTTGTATTTGCGAACCAAAAATATTTCGGCCGCCAACCCCTAAAACTGAACGGGCAATCAATTGACAGTTGCGCCGGCTTCCAAGCGTCGCTGAGACAAGTCCCCAAATCATTTCCGGACGATTGACCCGGCTAAGCATGTCATTTCGCTTCTCTTGGAGCGATCGTTCGGCATCGGCCGACACACGCTTGACGGCGGCTTCAGCGCCTTTCTGACTGTTCTTTTTTCCCGACGCAATGCCCGCAGCATGAGCAAACACCCCGAGTGCGCAATCCCGCCAGTAGGTATAGGCAGGACGTCCCGCAGCCGATCGGCTGTCAGTCACATTAGGGCGACGGGTATAGCTTCGCGGCAGCGCATCGGTGATGTTGCGGATGGCGGCGTTGTTGTTTGAAGCCACCAGAATGAGGCTGTCCTTGATCACATCACGCGCAAAAGGCGTGAAGGTTTCCGTTCGGCCGCCCGGCAGATTAAAAGTCACGCTTTGCTGATCATCAAAGACCTCTCGAGAATAGTTTTTCCCGGCGATCTTACGTGCGCGGCGAACAACAATCTCCGCGACAAGGTCACGCACCAGCCAGCTCTTGCCGGTTCCCGGCGGTCCGTTAACAGAGACCAGCGGTCCGAAGCCTTGCGCTGAATTTGGCCCCATGCGCAGAATCCCCGCCATTGCCGCCTGCTGACAGAGATAGAGATGATGAGCGGCATTGGTGGGCCACCGTCCTGACGCAAGCGACATGGGAGAGGCCAAATCCGCCACTACAAACGGCTCTTTGAGCAGATCAATCCGCGGGAGCTTCTCGTCCGCAGCGCATGCCAGAAGCCGCGCCAACGGCGCCCCGATGGGTGCGGCAAAAGCTTCAGATTCGGGCGGCGCGGCAGCCTCTTCGTCGACGGTCTCAACGTTGGTGTTTTTTGAGGGCAGCCTTTCTTCACCGACCTTCTCTGACGACGCCTGCAAGTGAGCGGCATAACGAACAAAGTCCGGAGCCCCGAAAGGCTTTACGCCAGCCTGCTCTAATTCCGAGTGCGCCTGACGGATATCATGGAGGTAGAAACTCTCCATAAAAACCGAACCGTCAGGGAGTCTGCGCTCACTCGGACGACAAAAACGCACAGCCGCCGAAACCGTTACGATCGAATTCTCGGGGAATCCTGCCGCCAGAATTAAGAAACGGCCAATCTCGGCAATCAATCCTTCCGGCACCGGCTCAGCTTCCTCATGCGGATCGGTCAGACGAATCCAATCGTTCTCCCCGCGTCTTTGCTCAACTGTATTGGCATCCTCCCCAGGAGCAGCATCACTTTTAAAGCGTTCCGCATTTAGGAACGTACCGGGTACGCCAGCAGCCTGGCGAAGGGTCTGGGCAATGTTGTTTTCGACCTGCCTGGCAAGCTTCGCACAGCTCATCTGAGCTCCGGTGATGAAGTCCATCGGCGGAGCGTCTTCTCCGCAGACTGCTGTGCGCATCGACCGCAGATAGTCGAGCGCTCCTACGTAGCCCGCAACATGAATGCTTTCATCGATGTACTTTCCCCACGGATTGAGCATGAAAGCAGCTAAGAGCGTCGATCCGCGCAGATCTGAACCGCCTTCAGCCGAACTGGCGATCCACTCTTCGTTCCAGCCCGACGGAGCCGTTTTCGCAGCAGATGCAGCGGTTTCACTGCGGCCGGCAGAGAATGCTGCAAAAGCTTTCATCTCATCGATGAGCCGCCGATAAACATCCCTCTTAGGCAGAATGCCGACATAAACCATAAAAACGGGCATCATGTCCGTCACCACGCCTCGAGGGGCGCGTTCGGGATACTCGAAGGGTTCTTGCCAGCGTTCCTTCTGCCACTTCGCAATCGCTTCAGCTTCGCGGCCTGCAGGACGGCCGCTCTTCCACTCGCAGACTAAAAGACGCTCGTTCTCCACGACCCGATAGTCGGGCGGTGTAAGCAGTTCAATCTCCTCCCAATAACGAAGAACGTCAATCTGCTCTGCGCGAGAAAGCATCAATACACCCTTACCGGTTCTTTTCGGCTGAACGTTCGCGCGCTATCGATTCTCGGAGCCTGATTGAGTATTTAGCCGCCTCACGCACACGCTCCTCACGCATCCGGCGCTCCGCCTCAGGCAGTTCCGCGTAATTGGGCATCGGACGAGCATCCCAGAGCGATCGATCAGGGCGCCAGAGAAACTTCACCCGATCAGGGTACTTGGCCGGATCATCCGCAAAACGAACATCCATACCGAGTCCTGCCGCAAAAAGAAGCTCATTGTTGAGCCAGAGTTTGGGCATATCGACGCGCACATAAGCCGGAATGCCCGCCTGTGCATAGAGATCCTTCAAAGCCTTTCCCGGGCGCAGTGCCCAGAGTTTGAGCTTCACAGCGCCCACGGCAGCACGAACCTCGAGCTTTGCTTCCGGTGCCGTCACCCGTGAGCGAGCAATGCCGTCCTCATCTCCCATGCAAGGCACCATTTCAATGACGCCGCCCCACTGCGGAAGTGCGATCTCATGCGCGCCTTCGCTCGGACTAAGCGCAGCGTCACGCTCGACCCCCAGGCGCCGGGTCACGGCATCCCGCACGATAATGTCTGAACCCCAGCGACGGATTTCCTTGCGCTGCACGTGGAAGGAAAAGGTTGCATCCGAATGTGTTTCTCGAACCTGACGCAGCAGATCATCAAGCCGCGCTTTTGAAAGCGGACGAAGTCCTTCCGCAGCAATCCACGCGCGAAGACACCAAGCCTGACGAGCCGGGATGAGCTCAAGCAGCCGATAAACCGAAAGACCGTGCGGCATGGTCTCCGAACGGCAGGCCTCAAGATCTGCACGCGCAACACTTTTGAGGACCTCAAGCGCCTCTCCTATCAAACCAACCGAGCGTGCCGCACTCGCGCTGAATCCCGGACGAATGGCTTCGAGCCGCGGAATGATTTCACTGCGAACGCGGTTGCGGGCATATTTCGGACTGTTATTCGAAGGATCATCAACATAAGGGATGCGTCGATTCTTCACATAGCGCTCAATATCTCGGCGCAGCACACCTGACCAAGGCCGCAGCAGGAATACCTGGGTACGAGCCTGTACTGCTTTGGCGTCCTCCATGGAAGGTGCAGCCAATTCGCGCACTTCCGGAAACGCTGCCAGGCCTTCGAGCCCCGCACCGCGCATCCACTGCAGCAAAAATGTTTCAATACGGTCGTCTTCATGGTGAGCCGTCATGATGATGCTGCAGCCTGATTTGAGTGCGTACTGCGCGAGCGCGCGGTAGCGAACATCTCGGGCAGCAGCTTCAATACCGTCTCCCGATCGCTGGACGCGTACGCGCACCGCTTCAAAAATGACGCCGCGTTTCTCGCACTCCCTGCGGCAGTGCTCCTCCCAGGCGTCAGCGTCTCGCTCCAAACCATGATGCACATACACGGCTCGAAGTTCAGCAATCAGCTGCTGCCGGCGATCCGCCGCAATGCGGGCTGCAACATCCAGGAGGGCCATAGAGTCGCGCCCGCCCGAAAGGGCAACAATCACGCGGACGGGATTCAGCGGCACCAGCATGAATTCCGGGCTCGAGCGTCCAAGCAGATGATCCGACGCCTCCGTGAGCGCACTTTTTACCAGTCCGCTCAAACGCTGTGCGAGCGCAGTACCCGCCGTCGGCGGCCGCTTTTTCTTCGTCTGCTTTGGACGATTGAGAAGCGCTTCGGCTTCAAGCTGCTCAATTAAAGGCAGATCAGGCAATTTAGCGGGCCCCGTGCGCGGAGCCTCCGGGTCTGCATCCGCTTCAAATATCGGCAGCGGATATGCATCGTCGAACGCTTCAAGCGCTTGTGCGCCTTCCTGAAGTGAAGATTCATGCGCCTGACGATCACGAGCACGTATGAGCGCATCGGCTCGAATGCCTTGCCGGCGCGAACGCGTACTTGCGGAACTGGTCCGGCGCTTGGCTTTAGGCGCCTTTTTTTCACTCTCCCCGGAACGCTTCGCTGAAGAAGACGTCTCTTTGGCCGCAGCACGTTTTTTCGGCTTCACGGCGGGACCGACAAGTCCCTTTACCGTTGACACAGCTTCCAGCGTCAAAACAGCCTCAGCCGCCGATGCCTTCTTCTGCACGTCTTCTTTGCTCATAGCTTTGAATGTCTGTTGGAGTTGCAATGTACTGATTCTAGCGGCTCACCATACTGCGTCACGTCGATCCGCCATTTTCAATAAGGACAAAAAACGGCTTGGGCGCCAAAATACCTAAGCCGTTCCTGTCATACGGTCACAGTCGTCGACCGCCCTGCAGCAGCGGCCGACAAGACTGTTAACCGATCGCGATCACCCAAGCTTCGCAAGCATTGGCATCGAAACGCCGTCAATGCCCACGAGTGCAAGCGTCGTGAGAAGTGCGAGCTGCGGACCTTTTTCCATGCCGGTCGAATCAAAGAACTCCTTGAGTGAGTGCTCGTTATGCGTTACGCCGCCCGTACCAATACAGACAGAAGGAACGCCGATTGAGATGGGCTTATTAGCGTCCGTTGAGGATGGACGACACTGCTTCACTTCAAGGTCCATCTGCTTCATCGAGCAGAGCGCCGCCTGAACTGCCGGAGAGTCATCGGGCTGCATACCGGCAGGACGATTGCCGATCTGCGTGAGAACGAGCTTGAGCTGACGTTCCGGTCCGGCTTTCGGCCAGCGCTTGTTTTCGAGCTCAACGCCGAGCCGGAAAGCGTCAAGCGTCTTTTTCTCCAGCTGGTCAAGCTCCTCAAGATTGACTGAACGCATGTCGACATCGACTTCACAGCGCGCCGCAATCGTATTGACAGTCGTGCCGCCCTTGATTGTGCCGACCGTGAAGGTCGTCTTCGGATCACTCGGCGGATCAAAATCAGCGATCACATTGAGTGCGCGTCCCATGGCGTGAATGGCCGAGGGCACCATACCGTAGTCGAGGTAGGAATGACCACCCGTCCCTTCAATGGCGACGCGCCAGCGGTGAGCTCCCGTGGCGCCGTTCTGTACGGTATTGACGTCGGCCATGTCGAGCGCAATGAAGCCATCAATTTGACGCGAGCCGTCAAAGAGCGCCTTAGCGCCTCGAATGTCACCGTTGCCTTCTTCTCCAACCGTGCCCACAAACAAAATGTCACCCGTTGTTGCGATCTGTGCACGGTTGAGCGCACGCAGCACCTGAAGCATGCTGCGCAGCCCCGAAGCGTTGTCGCCAATACCGGGCCCGCGGTAGAGCGCACCGTCCTTTTTCACCTTGAGATCCGTTCCTGCAGGGAAAACCGTATCAAGATGAGCAGCGATCGCGAGCACCGGGCCGGTGCCCGTGCCAGGGCGTCGGCCGACCACATTGCCCGACTCATCCATCACGACATCGGTGAGGCCATATTCACGCAAGAGCTCCATGATGAGTTCACCGCGAATTTTTTCGGCAAAGGTCGGGGATTCCGTCTCAGAAATACGGATCTGCTCGGCCATTGCGCGCTCAACTTCCTCAGCACAGACCTCAAAAGCGGCCTCTACGGCTGGAAGACCGCGAAGCGCTGCAACACGCTCGAGCATCTTGGGTTCAAGCTGAGGGACATGATCTGCCATGGAATTTCTCCTTAAGGTGGCGCGCGGACTAACAAAGTCGGCGGCGCAAAAACTCAACACTCTGCACTGCGCCGGATGGATCGGGATACGTTGGACGGCTCCGGCGAATGCCGCCTAAGATCATACCTGCATCTACGCACTTTTCTTTAGAGAACCATCCCGAAGGGTGCTTCATTCAGGCGCGATTAAGGCCGGCGCGCGATGCTTCAAATACAAATGAAAAAACAATCGAAACCTGTGTCTGCAGACATGGGTTGGATCCATTAAGGAGACCCCAAAGTGCCGAATCGCTCCCTTCCTGCCGTCCGACTGCTCTGTGCTGCAGTAATGCTTGCCGCCGCTGCTATGACCAGCGCCGCCCAAGCTTCAGCCGATGCGCAAGACGCTTCCAACGTCCTCAAAATGAAACCTGGCGCGTATGTTGAATCGGCTATCGGCTGGAACGGCCCGATTGAAGTCAAAACCACGGTGTCAGACAATCGAATTGACAGCATCGAAATCCTCAAGAGCGATGAAGTTCCGTACATTGCGGATGAACCGATGAAAGCGATCATCCAAAAGGTCGTGAGCGAACAAAACTTGTCTGTCGATGTCGTTACGGGCGCTTCGCGTTCCAGTGAGGCCCTTCTGCGGGCAGTCGGTCAGGCCGTGCAGGCCGCAGGGGGCGACCTCAAGTTCTTCACGCACGAACCGGTATCCATTGATCCCGCAGCGCTTCCAGAGGGTGAAGAGGCGCAAGCAGACGTCATCGTCGTCGGCGGCGGTGCCTCAGGACTTGCAGCGGCAGCGTCAGCACTCGAATCCGGAGCGCGCGTCATCGTGCTCGAAAAAGCGCCTCATACGGGCGGCAGCGCAGCGCTTTCCGCCGGCATTGTGACTGCTGCCGGCACTGACATTCAGAAAGCATCCGGCTTGCCGGCAGATTCCGCCGGACTTGCCAAACTTTGGCTTGAAGATCAAAAGCGTTCAGTCAAAGGTGCCCCCGCCAATCTGCCCGATGCAGCACAAGTTGAGGCACTCGTGAAGCAAAGCGCTGAAACGGTTGACTGGCTCACAAAAAAGGTCGGCATGCAGTTCTCCGCCAATGCCGCCGCTGCCGACGGGATCGGCGCCTATCAGCTGCTGCCGATTTCATCCGACGCCTCTCGTCCGGCTGGCGCAGAGGAAGTGGAAAAACTCGAGCAGTATGTGAAAAAACTCGGCGGCATCATTCGCACCGCCACCCCTGCCTGGAAGATTCTGACGACTGACGACGGCCGCGTCTCCGGCGTTGCAGCTGCCGACGGAAAGAACCGCTTCACGTTCCGTGCAAAGAGCGTCGTGCTCGCGTCCGGCGGTTTTGCTGCAGACCTCATGAAGGTAACTTCTCGCCAGCCGCGCTGGGCAGTTTATGTCGAGCGCACCGGCGCAGCTAAAACAAGCACGGGCGACGGACTGACGATGGGCCTGCAAGTCGGTGCCAAGGAAGTTTCCGACAGTTGGCTGATGGGCACTCAATTTGCCCCTGCTTACCCCGAAATGACGGCCGCCATGCTCGGAGAGCGAGGTTTTGCGGGCGCAACGCTTGTTAATGAAAAAGGGCTGCGCTTCGTTAAGGAAGATCTTCCCAATATCACGAGTGAAATGAGTCAGCAGCTCGACGTTTGGCTCCTCACAGACAGCAAGGATCCCGAAAAAGCCAAGACGCTGCGCAATTACTTGGGATTTGACACCGTCGTTCACGGCAGCACGCCTGAAGAACTTGGCCGCCGCATGGGAGCACGCGCCGACAATGTCAAGCAAACGATTGAAAAACTCAATGCCGACGCTGCTGCGGGAAAAGATACTGCCTTTGGCCGCGATCCCATCAATTTCACCAGTCTCACACAAGCCCCTTACTTTGCCGTCAAGGTTCGTCCTGTCATTTCCGGAACGATCGGCGGATTCGTTGTCACGCCTGACTTCCAAGTGCTTGACAATGCACTCAAGCCCATTCAAGGGCTTTGGGCCGCAGGCGAACTGGCCAATCGGGCCTTCTACAGCCGCGTTTACGAACCCGGAACGAGTCTCCTGATTGCCTATGCTTCAGGACGTGCTGCAGGAACCTCCGCCGCCAAGGCTGCGCTCTCCAAATAACCTAAACCGTCTGCCAACCATTTTCGACGCCGGTGAAGCTGAGCTTCATCGGCGTTTTTTGCCTTTATGAGGGCTGTGAATGGAGTGTTCACGGCCTGCGCTCTCAATGCACATGCAAAAAAAAACGCATGCATGAATACATCCCTTTAAATGAAAACGCGCTTTAAATAGAAACACCTAGTCCAATTGACGGATATCCCAAATACTCCTTTAGTTCAAAACGCCGAATTCAGCGGGTAGTCCTGAGGCCGTGGATATTTAAGCCAAAACACCGTTTACGGCCATGTGGGCGATGTTTATATCGGCATTCCTTAGTTGAACAACGCGGAGTAGGATGGCTTTAAGCGCCGCAGAGCGCATGTCTCCGTGTTCCCCCCAATCCAACGGAGAAAAACAATCAACGCACTCTTGTCTCCATATGAAAGGAGAAATCCTCATGAACCCAACTCTTCGGAACTGGCTGATCATCTTAGTGGTCTGCGCAGCCATCTGGTTCTCGCCGATACCGACGGGACTCAAACCGGACGCCTGGCACATCTTCGCGGTTTTCGTCGCAACCGTGCTTGGCTTCATTCTTCACCCGATGCCGATCGGCGCCATTGCCTTCATCTCACTCACCTTCTGCTGCTTTACGGGGCTTTTGAAGACGAGTCAGGTCCTGATGGGCTTTGGCAACGGCACCATTTGGCTCATCGTTTGCGCGTTCTTCCTCTCGCGCGCCTTCATCAAAACCGGATTCGGCCGCCGCATTGCTTATGTGATCATCAAGCTGATTGGGCGTTCTTCGCTCACGCTCGGCTACTCCATTGCACTCTCTGAACTTGTGGTGTCGCCGGCCATGCCGTCAGCCACGGCTCGCGGGGGCGGCGTCTTCTATCCGATCGTTCGTTCGCTTTCCGAAGCTTTCGGATCGCAGCCAGGTCCGAGTTCGCGCAAAATCGGCGCCTATCTGATGCAGGTCGGCTATCACACCGATGCCACGACCTGCATGATGTTCCTCACTTCAATGGCCGGCAACCCGCTCTGTGTGGGGCTGGCTGCTTCTGCCGTCGGCGTGGAAATTACGTGGACAAACTGGGCGCTGGCCGCCATTGTCCCGGGACTCATCTCGCTCGCGCTTGTTCCTTGGGTAGTGAGCCTGCTTTCGCCTCCTGAAATCAAAGCCATTCCCAATGCACGCGAACTCGCGGAAAAAGAACTCGCAGCCATGGGACCGATGTCAAAGGATGAAAAGGTGCTTGCCTTTGTCTTCGTCATGTGTCTCGTGCTCTGGGCTACGGGCAGCTGGACGCATCTGGGCGCAACTCCAATCGCCATGCTCGCCATCGCAATCATGCTGATTGCCAAAGTTCTCTCGTGGCAGGACATTCTTTCTGAAAAAGGGGCCTACGACGCCATGTTCTGGATGGGCGGCCTCATGTCGCTCGCCACGGCGCTGGGCAAGTCCGGCTTCATCACCTGGGTTGCCAAAGACACCGCTGAAATCATCGGCAGTGCCGGTCTCGGATGGATCGCCTCCTTCCTCATCGTGATCCTCTTTTACACCTACTCCCACTATTGCTTCGCCTCAGTGACAGCGCGTATCTCTGCCATGTATGCCGCTTTTGTCGCCGTAGCGGCGGCGTGCGGGACGCCGGCTTTAATGGCGGCACTTACTTTTGGCTTTTTCGCCAACTGCCCGATCTCGCTCACGCACTACGGCAATGGGTGCGGTCCCGTCTATTTCGGTGCCGGCTACGTTTCGCAGGGCGAATGGTGGCGCAACGGCTTTGTCATTTGCACGATGAACGTCGTGATTTGGCTGACCATTGGTATGGCCTGGTGGAAGGTGATCGGTCTGTACTAATTTGAGCTGCGCGCTTTCTCATTACCGCGGAAATACACTTTTTCCGTTTCTAAGGTCCGTCGGGAGATCAGTTCTGACGGACCTTTTTTATGCCTGCCAGCCTCAATCCGCTATTTGCCTTCGATTTATCAAGGAACGGAGAATCCTGATGACGCCAGCGAGTTATCCACATGAAGAATCCACAAGTCGGGTGGAGAATGCTGTGGGCAACTCTTATTTCCCCTGTATCTCAGGCGTCATCAAGGCAGCTTAAAAATTAGGCAACTATTTTATTCACCGTTTTGCCCACATTTGACTGCACATCCAAAGCCGGCCGCCAAAGCGCAAGCAGGTCCTCAAGTCCCATTCTGGCGTTCGCAGGGCTGGTTGACGGCAGAACGCGCACATCCAAATCTTTGAGCATATCGGCATGCTCAGTAAGAACGGGGACGGCGTGACGGCGCCACATTTGAGCGGCCTTTCCCCCATTAAGACAAACGCGTTCTATCGTGGGGTGTGCGGCGAAAAATGCTGGAAAATCGTTTACCTGCGGGCGAAGAATGGCTGAATCTAAACTCCCCGTCCGTTCACAGCTTTCGATAGTGTCCCAGAGCGCAGCACCGGATGCCGTCAGCGCTTCAAGCCGCTCTTTATATGGAAGGGCAGGATTAAATCCGAAGCACGCTCCAACGACTCGCCAGAAACGATTCCTTGGATGCGCGTAGTAACAGCCTGCGGCCAATGAAGCTTCACTCGGCATACTGCCTAAAATCAGAATCCTCGGCTCAGTGCCGACAACGGGCTCAAAGCCAATAAGGCGTAAATCGTCAGTTGTTTTTCCCATAAACATCATTGAGGGATGAAGGCGGTCCGCTTAAGAACCCACAAAAAACGGCGCCGTCGGACCATCGTATCCAACTTGACGCCGCTTGAACCCGATCTGAATTATCTCCGGCCTTTTCATTTCAGCAGATCATGCCGTGAATTCAGGTCTTGACTTTAGTTCGGTTCAGTTTTTCTCGTTTATTCGACCAAGACAGGCTACTTCAGCAAAGCGTCGAGACCAACATCACAGACGCCGCCGACACACCACCCCATCGCCTTTAGAACGATCGCCAGAAAGATGAGGAAGAGCACAAACAGAACCAGTCGGCCCCACGGGTACATCCCATGTCCATTTGTTCTTTCGGTCATATGACCTCCCTCTCGAACCAGCTGGCTCGGCGATGGAATCATCGCCTACAAGCGCTTTCGATTCTCTTTGTTTTGTTTTAACACAATTTGACAAAATAGCCAAATTTTCCTTACTGAACAAGCGTTCAGCATGTCGAGCTTGATCCGGGCAGAAAATGTATGCCAAATTAGCGTCAGAAGACGTCACAAAAAACAAGGCGTTTTCAGCCTGCCATATCTGGACCAAGCATCTAGAGCCTTGCCTCAAGCGAAAGCAAAACGTCTATCATCGCGCATCACATTCAAATTCAGCCGCTGCTCTTTATGAAAAAAGCCTTTCTCCAACTCCACCTTTCCGTACTCCTCGCGGGGTGGACTGGCATCTTCGGCAAACTCATCACGATGTCGCCAGGCTTCATCGTGCTTTGGCGAATCATCATCGCCGGCACCCTGCTCTGGGGATGGCTCGCCCTGCGGCGCACGATTGAATATGTGCGTCCCAAAGACCGTCTCGGCATTATGGCCGTCGGTGCGCTGCTGATGATTCAATGGACGCTTTTTTACGCTGCAATCAAGGCCTCAAACGTCTCCATCACGATTGTCACGTTCTCCTCCATGGGATTTTTTACTGCCATCCTCGAGCCGCTCATTACGCGTACGCGCATGAGCATCAAAGAAATCGGTTTTTCAATCCTCACGGTCTTCGGCATTTCGCTCATCTTTCACTTTGATACACAGTACCGAACCGGCATTATGCTGAGTTTGACAAGTGCGGCTGCTGCCGCTGCGCTTGCCGTCTTTTTCCGTATGTACAAAGCAAAGTATCGCGCAACGACGGTTATGAGCTGGCAGCTTCTCGGCGGTTTGGCCTGTGCGCTCGTGCTCATGCCTTGGTACCTCTCCATCACGCCGCCGGAGTCTTTCCTGCCCACCCCAATCAACTTCCTCTACTTACTCATCTTCGCGAGTTTCTGCACGATTGGGATGCACATCCTGCAGATTCAGTCGCTCGAAAAAATCTCCGCCTTCACCGTCAACCTCACCTATAACTTGGAACCCATCTATTCCATCATTCTCGCAATGATTCTTTTCGGTGAAGCCAAAGATCTCGGCCTCTCCTTCTACATTGGCCTGGCCTTCATTGCACTCTCTGTCGGCTTGCAGACGTGGTCGGTGATGCGCATTCAGAAACGCGTGGCAGCACTCGATAAACTCACAGCTGAAGATTCCGACAAGAAGCCGCATCCGGTCTTCATTGAACCCATCGGCAGCCGCAAGGAGCGCGAATAGACGCATGTGCTGGGGCCCCGCGCGGCTCGGTCTCTGCTCCCTGAGCTGTCACGCAATGGGGCGAAGCTTCTCGCAGTTCACTGGCATCGGCCTCGGGTTCTCGAAAGCTGACGCCCCTTCAGCGGGCATTGTGACGGCGGCCTTCCCTTGACGCTCAAGAGCAAGCAAACCATAAACCCTCAGTCTTCGCGGCTGCGGTTCCATGCACGGATGAAATTCTTGGCCTTGCCGCACATCCAGCCCAGCTGATAGAACTTGCTTCCCATCGACTGAATGATGCTCTCGACGTCAACCGGCGGGAGTTTCTCAAGGATGTAGCCTTCTAGTTCGTCACGAAGCACATCCTGAGGTGAACGATTGCGCATTTCGCTCACGGCACGAAGCGTCCGCATGGCTTCAGGCGAAAGGCCGCGGAAAATGCGTCCCAGTGCTTCTTCCCGAAGCCGATTCTCGAGTTCAGCTTTGAGGCGCGGGTCAAGTTCTCCCGACATTTTTAATCCTCCGGCCATTCGGCAAGCTGACCGGCAAAGAGATTGGCCCAGCGTGCAGCAAAGATCACGGCTGGTTCCGTCTCAGCGGCACTCGATGCAGGCAGCCCTGCTTCAAGTGCTTCGGTAAGCATCGCTTCACCCTCACGAACGAAAAGGCGAGCCGCTCGTGCAATGGTCCGGTCATCGCCTTGACCGCCTTCAATCGAAAGATGATCGCCAAAGATACGTTCGAGTTCGTCACTCAAGCCATACGGATGCCATTCATCCACCGTCTCAAAATGGCGGTTTTCACCTGAGAATGTAGAAGCAAGCCAGAAAACCAGCTTCTCATTGGCTGCATCGAGCTCCTCGGGCGTCATTTCACCCGTACGAAGCATCGAGAGGCGCTTGGCCATATTGCGCAGCGCCTGCCGAAAAATACCGTCAACGATATCAATGGCTCCGAGGCTGGGTTTTTGATCCGCCCTGCTGCTGTAATCTGCACCACACCCTCCGCCGCAGCGCCGAGGGCCGCAGGATCCGCATTTCATCAGCGCATTCCTTCTGTTTCGTTGAGGGTGTCGCCCAAAAAGCGCTCCCCCCAAACAAATGCCGTGCGTTCGATTCGCACTTTAAGACGTTCCGGCGTAAGCTCGCCGCCTTCGGCTGCCGCGGCTTTGAGCATCGTATAGATTTCCCGCAGAAAGACCCGCGACGCATGCACCATGAGCGCACGCGGATTCCCCGCGTCAACGCCTTGCGGCAGATCGCGAAAAAGTGCAGGCAGATTCGCTTTCATTGCAGCAACAAGCTCCGGACCGGGTTTCGGCGTGCCCGGCGCGAGCATAAGACGAATTCGTTCATGCTCGCCCATCAGAATCTGCGCAAGCGTGCGCACAGTGGCATCATCACGGCTCGATGCCTCGTCGGGTTTGAGTTTCCCTGCACGCACATCCACAACATTCTGGATAACACCCGTTACGATGCTCGCCAGAAAATCCTCAAATTCGCGTGCGGAAAGCGCTGCGGGATCCGTCTTCTCAGCCTGCACGGAAGTGTTCCCGCAGCTTTCCTGGCCAACCGCATTTTTCAGGGCTTGGTTGATGAGCGTTTTTTCCATCCTTTATCCTTTCACGGCAGCAGCGGCAGTCAGCGCGCTTTAATGCCCAAAATCTTTTCCGCCCAGCCGAGCATCCAGGCATGGAGCGTCTCCTGAGACAGGAAGTCGTGAAATGCAGCTTCATCGGGTTCGCGGTCCGTCGTCTGAAACCACGCATCAGCCATCATCAGCAGTTCTTCAAAAAAGACGTTGACCGCAAGCGTGACGATTTGTGCATCGTCGTCAAAAAGCTTTCGGTCCTCCGCACTCATTGCATTCAGACGACGGCTAAGCTGCTGACGAAGTCGGGCACCCGCCTTCGCCGTCGAAAAGCCTGCAGGCAGCTCCACAATGCCGCTTTGATCTTCAAAAAGCGCAGCCAGGCCAAAGACAATTGCGGCAATGCGTTCATCGCTTTCGCCCTCAGACTCCATACCAGCGTGCTGACCATAAACGGCATGAAGAAAATCGGATGCTGCACAGCCGAAAAGCTCTGCGGCTGCGCTCGGATCGGCCAGACTCGGCCGAATGGAGAGCGCGCCGGAAAGTGCCTCCTCAGGAGGGTGTGTCTGCATGCTGTTGTTGGGATCTTCCTGAGTCATAGGGATCGTATGAACTGTGAGATTAAGGTTGCTGCAGCCTCTCAACGGACTGCTGGTTCAAGGATTATATGGTGAAGAAGCTGTGCGCTCTCAGAGAGTGTTCGAGTGTGTTTTGTCGGCTCCTCAGCACCGAACAAACGGCAGGGATGCGACACCTAAGCGGGCCAAAAAAAATCCATACCACTTCAAAAACGAGCATAAAAAAATCCCGCAGCCGGTCAAAGCGGAGGGAGGAGGAAGCCGGCTGCGGGGGGAAACAGGGCGCTCACTAAAGAAGTATCCGCGAACACATCATCCGCACAAGGAGGCTCAGAAATGCGGAAGGGCTCAAGCGGTTCGATCGAGCTGTATGCCCTGCAAATTCAATGTATCTCTTTTAGATACCGTTCGAAAGAACTGAACGTTATTCTTTGGCCGGCTTATGCGTCGGCGCAATTTTTCATGGTTTACCGCGGGTTTTTACTCTGAGATCAAATAAATAACAGTGTTACAGTAAGGAAGCCTGCTGATTGCAGATTCATCACGAACCTTCGAGCAGCTTCAAGGACTGCGAGCCGCCTCAGCTGCTCGACCGCATGCAATGGATCCCGCCCGCTGCGGCCTCTATTTCTGCCTGAATCCCTTTTAAAAGCGCTGCCGGCGACGCAAATCGCGCCAGTGCGGCAGCTTCGAGCTCTACTCGGTCATCGGCGTTATGGCGCTCTTCAATCACGACTGAATCGATCCCGGCCGACTTTGCGCCGCGAATGCCGGGAAGTGCATCCTCCACCATGATGCATTCCTCGGGCTCTGCCTTTAATGCATCGAGCACTTTGTAAAAACCTTCTGGATCGGGCTTTACGTGTGCGACATCGTCTCTCGTCACAATCAAATCCATGATTTCCGAGAGCGGCGCAGCGGCGATCATCGATTTGTTCTGAGAGGCATAAACATCAATGTTGCGCCGACGAGTTGTGGTAACGATTGCGAGCTTCTTGCCGAGTGCCTTGAGGTATTTGATGAGCTCTGCCGCCCCTTCGCGATAGTGCACGCGTGTGCGTAAAAATTCCTGAGCGAGGCTGTAGCGCTGAAAATGAATTTCTTCAGGGGTTCCAGGCAGGTCATAAGCACGCTTGAGATCGGCCATGTACTTGAAATAAGCATCAGACCCCTCGCCGTAGGTCTTCATCGCCCGTATGCGAAGCGTTCCAGCTTCATCCTCGGAGAGCATTACGCGGCCGTTTGACAAGCGGCGCACCAGCTCTTGGTCCACCTGACTCCAAACACCAAGCGAATCAATCAGCGTGCCGTCCAAATCGAAAATAAAGCAGCTCCGTTCATAAAACATGTTTAAGCAGGCCTCCGGGAAAAGAAAAGTCAAAAGAATGAACGCCGAACTCTACCGCATTGCGTCGATAAGGCTCGTCTGCGCCGCGTTGCGCCCGGCAATACGACCGAAAACAAATGCATCAAGCAGTCCGCTGCCGCCCAAACGGAATTTCCCATGCACGCCGCCGGTGACTTCGCCTGCTGCATAGAGCCCAAGGACGGGCCGTTTTTGACTGCCGGCATAAAGCACTTCTGCCTTGGGGTTAATGGCGATGCCGCCGCACGTGTAATGCACTTCGAACCGTTCTCGGCCAAAGTAAAAGGGCGGCTCCTTTAATTCCTGCAGAAACCGCGTTCGTCCGAAATCCGGATCCGTGCCAGTCCTTGCTGCTTCGTTATAGCGGGCAAAGACTTCGGAGAGCTGAGCTGAGGAAATGTTCATCTTTTTTGCAAGTTCTTTGAGGGATGCTGCACTTTCCACCAATCCCTGCTGAACCTTCGTCGCAAAAGTCGAGCCTTTTCGGCTGCGGCTATCCGTAATCACCCAAAAGTCACTTCCCCCTGCAGCAGTCAGATCGGCAAGCACGGTATCCCACGAGGCCGTTTCATCGGTGAATCTTTCGCCGCGGGCAGTGAGGAAAATTTCTGCTCCGGGATAATCGAGCACTCGTCCGCCCCAGAAAGGAATGGCCAGGACATACTCCATGCCGACCAAACCTGCACCGGCAGCTTCGGCCATGCGGATGCCGTCACCGGTTGCCGGATCTTCTTCAATTCGCCCGGGGCTGTAGGTAGTCCCCAAATCCATGGAAATCCATGGTGCCCACCGAGCACGCATCAGGCGATTGGCGCCGAAACCGCCTGAAGCAATGACCACCGACTTGGCCATCAATGTTTTGTGCTGAGGCGAATCCGCATCCATATCGGTCAATTCAACGCCAAGCACGCGGCCGTTATGCATGACGAGCGCTTCGACCCGCTGGCGGTAGCGTACCTCGACGCCGAGCTTGCGGGCACGACGCATTAAAGCGCGGCTGTAGGCCATGCCGCTTCGCGCATGGATCGTTCGATGCGCGCGAGGATAGACACCGGTATAGGCTTCATAAAGCGCCGGATCAAATTCAACCCCCAGGCTCTTGAGCCAAGCAAAGACATCAGCACTCGACCGCACCATCGTTGCGATGAGGTCCGGATCGCCCAGACCGCCGCCGCCCTCATAGGTGTCGCGAAAAAAATGCTCTGCCGAATCGGTTCGGCCGGAACGCTTTTGCCCTTCAGGGTCAACGGCATTGAGCATGCCGGAACTCACCATCATGTGGCCGCCCGCAAGTGCTGTTTTTTCGAGCACGACCACACGCACCGCTCCCGCTTCCTTAGCGGCGATTGCTGCTGCAAGTCCCGCTGCCCCTGCCCCGATGACCGCCACGCTGCAGCTTTCAGCATCACTCGTTTCAGGCTCCGAAGCATTCACTGCGGAGGAAAGCGTGAAGGCGGCAAAAGGAGGCCAAAGACCCGCTGCTCCAACGAGCTTCCTGCGGGAAATCGTCATGACGAACCTCCCGCTTTGTCGGTCTCGGCAAGAAGCCCAGCCATCTCCAATGCCTTGGCCATTGCAACTGCCGAGCGCACGCCCAGCTTTCTTGCCGCATTGCCGCGATGGAGCTTAACGGTCGGCAATGAAATAGACAGTCGATCAGCGATTTGCTTATTGAGCAGTCCTTGAGCCACAAGCCTCGCCACCTCCAGTTCACGTTCAGTGAGGAGCGCCGCTTTTTGAGCCAAGTCCACCTGTCCGGCTTCGGCAGCGATATCTGCCAAATTTTTCTTCACGGCTTTTTCCACTGCAGCCAGAAGCACCTCTGGCGCAGCGGGCTTGACCAGAAAATCCATGGCTCCGCGATGCACGGCCTGCATAGCCATGGGAATATCGCCGTGGGCGGACAAAAAAATCACAGGGAGCAGACTGCCTCGCTCAACGAGCGTCTCATGGAGCTCCATCCCAGTCATGTTGGGCATGCGGTGGTCAAGGAGCAGGCAGCCCGAGCGCCGCGGATCATCCATTTCCAGAAATGCAGCTGCACTTTGGTAAGTCATGACCTCCCAGCCGCCCATACGCAGCAGGAATGCCAGACTTTTCAATTGCTCGGCATCATCATCCACAATCCGTACGAGCGGCGTATCCAAAGCTTTTGTCATTGCACTCCTCCTTTTCCTTTTTCAGCCGCAGCGCCCGAGGACTGACTGCCGCCTTTATCCGTCTCATGCGTCCCTTCCGGCGGTTCTGCAGCCTCAATCACAGCTTCAGCGCAGATACCCTCCGTCGGGAGCTGATAAAACTTCAGCTGTCCGCCGTGGCGATCCGCAATCCCGCGGCAAATGGAAAGACCGATGCCCATGCCCTCCTGCTTCACGCTGTCGCCGTATCCGGTGAGTCTGGCAAATCCTTCCGGCGAGAGCTTCGGACCGTTGTCGGTCACATGCAGCACATAATTATCTCCTTCACGCGCGAGCGATACGCTCACGAACCCTTTGGGATTTTTCTGTGCGGCATGCGCTGCATTGCGAATGAAGTTGAGGACGAGGAGCTCAAGCTCCAAGGCGTCACCCAATACCCAGGCAGGACGATCGTCCTCGGGATCGGCAGCGAGATATTGGCCAGGGGCCGTGTAAATCGGCACCCGACGCGCATCATGGCGCTCAACGATCAACTCCGCCCGCCGCACAACTGCAGTCCAGTCGGTGGGTTTAAGAGGTTCAGTAGAAGCTTTGGCATACCCGCGCACTCGGTTGACAATTGCCGTGATGCGGTTGGCTTCCTCCGCCATCGCTGAAAGTGCATCATCGGCTAATGCACGGTCCGCATCATTGGTCTGTCGATGAGCATTCCAGAGCTTCAGACCGCCCACGTAGTTGGAAAGCGATGAGAGCGGCTGCTTAAGTTCATGCGCAAACATTGAACTCATCTGCGAAAGCATGCCTGCTCGTTCAATGGCCGAAAGCTGTTCACGCGACACCCTTGCTTCATTTTCCATCCGCTCTTTCTCTTCCAACGCAGTGCGCAGAGCTTGAGTCTTCACGCGCACCAGATAGCGGGATCGAAGCGCATGGAAAAGTACAAAGAGAAACACCGCAACGAGCGCAGCAAACCATTCTGCGTGGCTCTTCATAAAACCTGCGACCGTTTGTTCATCCAAATAACTGTACGGTCCGAAATGGAGCGCTTCCATTAGGCTGCGTACGCTCGACAGATCCACGCGCAGCCCCCAGCGCCAGCCGTCGTTCTCGGGCAAGCTGAAGGCAACGGCAGCCACTCGGCGAACCTGATTCCCGTCCGCCCACGCCATATAGCCGAGCGTCCAATCTGGGTAGAGCGGCGTGCTCGATAAACACGCGCCCGGCGTTCGTTCTAGGACTGCTGCCGGACGAAAGGCTTTGGGATCGATCATCCCTTCAGCGGCGAGCGCCTCAAAAGTGCACACGCTGATAAGCCCTGCGTCCGCACGTCCCGAAAGAACGGCATTAAGCACCTCTGGGACGTCGTGCGGGCGCCAAACGGCCTCGGAAAAGAATTTCCGCGGATCATGGTGATCCGCCAAAAGCCGCCCCGCCAGCCACTGCCAAGGACCAAAGGCAACGCTGCTTTCTACCGCTATGCGTGCGCCTTCGAGGCTCTCCAAACTGCCCAAATCCCTGCGCTTGGCGTCAACGACTAGCAGTCCGCCGGCCGCACTTTGCGAGGATTCTTCTGCATGGGTATTGAGTCGTTCCCGTGCGGCGAGCGGCACTGCGCCAGATTCATTGACAAGCGCCACCATGGTGCCGGCAGTCGCGAAAACAAACGGAATTTTTTCCGCCTTGACAACATCAATAAATCCGCGCGAAGGAATTTGACGAATGTGTGTGCGCCGATCCGGAAAAGCCACGCGCAGCCCTTCGGCAAGACTCGCGAGCATGCGGATATACGACTCATTGCGGTCTGTTTCCTCGACCGCAAAAACGAAATCATCGGGACCGATTGTCGTCGAGGCTTCTAGGCGAGAAACGCCTTCGATGCCCTTGTCCTCACGAAAGTGCATTGCGCGGACTTCCGAAAGGTTGAAAGTGGCGCCGGAAACAGCCGCCACTTCGGACACCGTCTGCGCTTCACTCTGATTGGCGGACGCCGTCGGAACATCCGGCGATGCGGATGCCGTCACCGCAGCCAATATCAGCCCGGCAGCAGCACTGCGCATGAGGATTGTGCAGCCAATCGATTTAAAAAAATGCGAATGAGGATAAGCAGCCTTCATCGTCCACCAAATCGGTGTTTTGCCAAAGCCGGCGAAGCATCCAGGCAGCCAGCGAAATTCAGCTTCCGTGAGCGCAAAAGTCTGCGGCGAATACGGGCATCCGCCGCTTCGTCATTGTACCGGCGCCGCGGCGCTCAACTGCAGCGGTCTCTCAGAGAGATCACCTATACCTTGGTCTAGCCGCAGCGTTTCAGAAACGCTTCAGAATACTTACATCGCTTAGGACGCAGGAGCTGTTTGGGCTCCCGTCGGACGAGCTTCTCACAATCCGTAATCCCCTTGAGACTTGGAGCGCTCTGCTCCGAGTTGAACGGATCACTCTTCAAAGGAAGATAAGAATGTCCGAAATGAATCTCTGCCGCCGCAACCTCCTCAAGGCTGGCGCCGCTGCCGCCGCCGGCATTATGGCGAGCGCTGCCGCCAATGCAGGCATTCCCGCTGCCAAGGTTGAGAAGTATGACGAAGAATACGATGTCGTCATCATCGGCTCCGGCTTTGCCGGTATGGCCTGCGCCCTCAAGGCTGGCCGCGCCGGCAAAAAGGTTCTGATGCTCGAAAAAATGCCGGTCGTCGGCGGCAACTCCGCCATCTGCGGCGGCAACGTTGCCTGCCCGGTCAACCCCGTGCAGAAGGCTCAGGGCATCAAGGACAGCCGCGAACTCTTCATCGCTGACTGCCTGAAAGACGGTCTTGGCCTCAACCACGTTGAACTGCTCTCGAAGATCGTTGACCGCTGCAACGACACGATCAAGTTTGTCGAGGACTGCGGCGCCGAATTCGTGCCCAACCACATGCTCTTCGAAGGCGGCCACTCCGTTCCGCGTTCCTATGAAATTAAGGCCGGCACCGGCTCTGGCTACATCCACCCGATGTACGACCAGATCAAGAAGCTCAGCAACGTCACGGTGAAGACCCGTGCCAAGTTCGACGACTTCATTCTGGACGGCGATGCTGTTGTGGGCGTCACCTACCGCGAAGGCTATCGCTTCAATGCCAAGCTCCAAAGCGATGACCTCGAAAACAAGACCGGCAAGACCAAGACTGTCCGCGCCAAGCTCGGCGTCATGCTTGCCGCCGGCGGTTTCTCCCGCGACATTTGGTTCCGTCAGATTCAGGACCCGCGCGTTGTTCCGACCACGGACTCCACGAACCAGCTCGGCGCCACGGCCGGTGTGCTCGTCAAGTCTCTCGGCATCGGTGCTGCTCCGGTCCAGCTCTGCTGGCTGCAGTTCCTCCCCTACACCAACCCGCGTGAAAAGGGCTTTGGCGTTTCCGTGAACTTCACCAACCACGCCTGCATGGACTTCGGCATCGTTGTTGACCGCAAGACCGGCAAGCGCTTCATGGATGAACACGCTGGCCGCAAGATCAAGTCCGACGCGCTCTTCAACGTCATCGGCAAGGATGAAAATTATCCGATCGCCATTGCCAGCGAAGAGATCGTCAAGGCTATTAATCCTTCCTTCGTGAAGCTGCCGATCGAAATGGGCACGGTCAAGAAGTTCAATACGCTCGAAGAACTTGCCGACCACTTCAAGATCAACAAGGCTCCGTTCCTCGAACAGGTTGAACGCTTCAACGGCTTCGTCGCCAAGCAGGAAGACCCGGAATTCCACCGTATCCTGAAGTTCCAGAACGGCCTCAACCTGGCCAAGGGTCCGTACTACGGCATCGAAGTCGCTCCGAAGATCCATCACACGATGGGCGGCGTCATGATCAACCCGGATGCGCAGGTGATCTCCGCCACGACCCATGCCCCGATCAAGGGCCTCTACGCCGGCGGCGAAATCACGGGCGGCGTGCATGGCGCTTCGCGTCTGGGCACGGTTGCTGTGATCGATGCACTCACGTTCGGCATGATCGCCGGCGAACACTTCGCTGCGATGTAATGCCTGCCTGAATATTCAGGCTTAAAAGTAAACCCGCCTGTCCAGACCAAGCGCTCCGCGCGCTTCCTGTCAGGCGGGTCATTCGGTAAACAATGAATAGTTAACCCTCTAACGCGGTGTTGAACTATTCGTTTTCCGCTCCAGACCTCAGACTTTCGCCCATTCCAATCGCTAAGGCTTTTCCTAGCACTTCATTCCGGCGAAACCGAATTCATAAAGCAAAGCACCGCCGACCCCCAAGATTAGGCAGCGCCTTTGCTTCTTAACTCCCTTTTGGAAGACCCCGCCATGAACCGCACGCTTACCGCGCTCTGCTTGGCCGCTGCGCTGGCCTTTGCAGGCAATGCTTCAGCCGGCGAGAAACTCGCCGAACAGCATATCGCCAAGGGCCTGCAGTGCCAGACCTGCCACGGTCCCGACATGAAGAACCCGCAGATGCCTGAAATGGCTACCTGCACGGGCTGCCACAATGTTGATCAGCTGGTTGAAAAGACGAAGAATGTGAAGCCCGTCAATCCTCACGTCTCTCCGCATTACGGCAAAACGCTCGAGTGCACGAACTGCCACTTGATGCATCAGGAAAGCGAAAACTACTGCAATCAGTGCCACGAATTCAATTTCAAAGTGCCTTAATTCGAACCTGAGCCTTCAGTGAGCGGCGCCTCGGAGCCGCCGGCTGCTGCGAAAACTTCTCCTTCTCTTTGAAGCCGTTTGAACATCGACTGTTCGAACGGCTTTTTTTCGCTTTCCTCTAGCGTTCGCTAGATGCGCGTGACATCACAGCCACCACACTCTTGCCCAAGGCGAAAGCAGTGCCTCCACCTCTCGCGCACTGCCGGCCGCTGCGACTAACGATCGCCCCTCGGCATCCTTTGGCGCATTCTGCAGCAAATCCTCCGCCCAAGTTTCCTGAGTACAAGCCTGCCAAAGAATGACGGGGCGTCCGATGGCAAGCGCAGCCTGAACTTCAATCAGCGTGCTCGACCCCGGCCGCGCTGCCATAACCAGCGTTCCAGTGCCTAAAGCCGCCACCAAACGATTTCTGCGCTTCAATGAACTCGCACGAGCTTCAGGATCAAAGCGCCGGCCTTCTGCCTGCGGACATTCCGAAAGAATCAGCCCAGACTCGGCAATTTCATCGGCTAAACGCGCATTTTCCGGCGGCCATGGAAATGAGAGCGGCGTTCCCAGAACAGCAATTGTTCTGCCGGCTCGTTTCTCGGGCGTCCAAGCGGAAAGAGCCCCGCGGTGAGCCGCGGCATCAATGCCTCGAGCTAACCCAGAAACGATAACGGCTCCGCGAGCCGCTAAGTCAGCTGCGACGAGTTCGGCAGCTTCACACCGATCGGAAGATGCATCACGCGACCCCACAATCGACACTCGAAGCTGGCGCTCTGCAAGCGAAAGATCGCCGCGGGCGCAGAGTACTTTTGGAGGATCAGCCAGGTCTTCGAGCACTGACGGATAATCTTCACTGCCCAATCGCAGCGCACGAGCGCCGTCAGGAAATGTCGCCGACAGCTCTGCCTTCAGTTCCGAAACACTTTCCACTTGACCGAAAGCTGACTCAAGCGCCAAAAGGGCCTTGAAGGTTTCTGGAGAAAGTTTCGACATGGTGATGAGCCTCTATCAATTCTGGACAATCCGTGTTAATCAGCTCGGCGGTCAAGCCGGCTGCCTATTTTCACATGCCGCGCCGACACTCACAATGCCGTGAGACTGTTGCCAACAGAAGATGGACGGATCCATCCTCTTCATTCATCATTGGCAAAAAAACTCAAGAAAAGACCGGCTGTTTATACCTCCGATAAAGTAGGTACTAACACCATACCTGGTGCAGCCTAGACATAAACGAATCCATTAGGCTCATAGAAAGGATGCATGGAATTTGTAGTGCACACAACTCGTTAACCGAAATCTCACGGTTTGGATGCGTCAGTTCCGCTTTGTAAAGTTGATCTTATTGTTGCCCTTTATGAGGTACTCCTAAACGAAAAGACTATCTTCGATTATTGAGCCTGAGTTAAGATCAACAGCTGAATCACGGGTGTCCTCACCCGGGTTTGAGTCTATGGGCGTCCTCGGATTAGCGAGCAAACGCCCAGCAAACACAAAAAAAGGAAATATCCGACATGAAGAAGATTCTCGTTGCTGCCGCTGTGATGGCCTGCTTCGGCACGGCCGGCGCCGCTGAAGACATCACCGTTGACGTTGCCGTGATCGGTGCGGGTGGTGCAGGCTTGTCCGCCGCCGTTCAGGCTCACGAACTCGGCGCCAACGTCGTCGTAGTGGAAAAGATGGCCATGGTCGGCGGCAATACGGTCCGTGCCGCGGGCGGTCTGAATGCTGTTGGCACTGCTCTGCAGCAGGCCAAGGGCACGAAAGACTCCGTCGAAATCATGTTCTATGACACGATGAAGGGCGGTCATTGGCTCAATGACCCGGCGCTCGTTCGCACCCTCGTCACGAAATCGGCCTCTTCCGTCTACTGGCTGCTTGCTCACGGCGGCGATCTCCGCGACGTTGGTCTGATGGCCGGTGCTTCTCAGCCCCGTACGCATCGTCCGACCGGCGGTGCGCTCGTCGGCCCGGAAGTTGTCCGCACGCTCTACACGGCAGCTAAGAACCTCAAGATCGACGTGCGTACCAACACGCATGCCGAACAGATCCTGACCGACAAGAGCGGCCGTGTAGTCGGCCTGAAGGTCAAGGGCAAGGACGGCACGTACACCATTCACTCCAAGGCTGTGGTTGACGCGGCAGGCGGCTTCGGCGCCAACAACGAAATGGTTGCCAAGTATGTGCCTCGTCTGAAGGGCTTTGCCACGACGAACCATCCGGGCGCCACTGGCGACGGTCTGCTTCTGGCTGAAAAGATCGGCGCTCAGCTGATTCAGATGGATCAGATTCAGACGCACCCGACCGTTGTTCCGAACGTCGGCGAGATGATCACCGAAGCCGTCCGCGGCAACGGCGCCATCTTGATCAACAAGGAAGGCAAGCGCTTCTACAACGAACTTGAAACCCGCGACAAGGTTTCCGCCGCCATCCTGAAGCAGAAGGACGGTGTTGCCTACCTGTTCTTTGACAGCGACATGCAGAAGTCCCTGAAGGCCACGAACAACTACATCAAGCAGTCGTACTGCCTCAACGGCGCTACGCTCGATGAAGTCGCCGGCAAGATGGGCGTTCCTGCCGCTACGCTGAAGGCCTCGATGGATGCTTGGAAGGCCGGCAAGGCTGCCAATAAGGACGCTTTCGGCCGTGCCGATATGCCGCGCGACCTCGACAAGGGCCCGTTCTACGCCATTCTGGTCACCCCGGCTGTTCACCACACGATGGGCGGCATCAAGATCGATCCGCTCACCCAGGTCTACAACACGAAGGGCCAGGTTATCCCGGGCTTCTTCGCTGCGGGTGAAGTCACTGGCGGCGTCCACGGCGGCAACCGTCTCGGCGGCAATGCTCAGGCTGACATCGTCACGTTCGGCCGCATCGCCGGCGAACAGGCCTACATCTTCGCCAAGCAGCTTGACGCTGCTCAGGCCAAGAAGTAATCCTTCCGGCTCATTCGTCTGAAGTGCTGGAGCGCTTCGTTCTGCCTCGGCAGAAGCGAAGCGCCTCACAGGGGAAAGGTGAAGTCCGAAATGCACGGTTCGAACAAAATTGATTCCCAGAGGATGCAGCGCTTCCCATAAGGACAGCAACTCCGCGCCAGCTATTCAGACTGAACCCGAAAGACTCTTAAAGACCGCTGATCTGCATCAGATCGGCGGTCTTTTTCTATCTCTCGCCGGTCTCCTGCATGAGGATAACCCTCATCATGGCTGAGATAGACTGACGGGCACTTCACCCTCGTCTCTTATCGTTCTAAGGACAATTTCGTCATGCAGGATCTGCTCCTGGTCGGCCCAGCACTCCAGCCGTCCGATTTTCTGGATCTGTGTCGAGCTCTGAAACCTGAATCGGTACTTTTTCATCCAGAGACGCCGGCACTGCGGATAAAAGCTATTAACGCCGCAGCAGCCGATCAGCTTGAAGCGCGGGCTCAGGGAAAAGCGGTCGACTGTCTGCGGCTGCCCGCAGAGCTCTCTATCCAAAATGTCCGACTCATCGCGCTTGATATGGACAGCACGCTCATCGAAAACGAATGTATTGACGACATGGCCGCTATTGCCGGCTGCGGACCGGAGATGGCCCGCCTGACGAGAGAGGCTATGGAAGGTCTATGGCCGTTCTCCAAAAATCTCGTTGAACGTGTGCGCCTTCTCAAAGGCGCCGACGCCGCAATTGCACTTCAAGCCTCAGAAAACATCCGTTTTTCGCCTGGTGCTCCGCGACTGATGCACTTCATGGAGGCTCACCGCGTTGATCGCTGGATCATCTCCGGGGGCTTCTCTCAAATCGCTCGGCCTGCAGCTGCCAAATTAGGTATGACAGGCGTCATCTGCAACGAGCTCATTATCGAAGACGGATGCCTCACCGGGGAAGTTGTCGGACCTGCAGGCGGACGCATTCTGGACGCAGACGGCAAACGACGCGCACTTGAAGTTTTGTCGAGCGCCCTAAAAGCCGAACTCTGCGAAACGATTGCCGTCGGAGACGGGGCAAACGATGCGCAGATGATCCGTGCTGCGGGCAACGGCTTTGCCTATCATGCCAAGCAAGCAGCCGCACAGGCCGCCCGGCTGCGCATTAACCATGCGGGACTAGACGCCATTGCGGCTTGTTATTCAGAGTATTGGACAGACGCACAGGTGCTGATCTAAAGAGTCCGATCGCAGAAGCGGCGAGGGGTTTGATCCAGTCTGGACGCCGCTTTGCCGCACTCATTGGAGTTCCGCGGGGTGACTGCGGTGCTCGCCGATCTCTTCTCAGGAATCAATACAGGGGCTTCCTGCGGCTTTCTTGTGAGCTCGCCAGAGGCGAGCAAGCACTTTAAAGCGCAGCGCTCATTTTGATGTGCGGAATACCGCACTCCTCAAAAACATCTCCCTCAGCCTTGAAGCCAAGCGTTTCGTAGAACGTGCGGGCATGCGTCTGCGCATTCAGCCGAACCGTGTGCTGCCCCTCCTTTTTCGCATAATTGAGCACCGCTTCCATCAGCCGACGGCCGACACCGCGCCCGCGAAAAGGTTTAAGCACAGCCAAACGTCCGATTTTGCCGTCTGGGGTCATACGCGCACAGCCGAGCGTCATGTGATGTTCGTCCCATGCAACGAAGTGAGTACTCACAGGATCGAGATCATCAATCTCTTCGGCTTTCGGCACGCCTTGCTCAGCAACAAACACCATGAGACGAACACGTTCGCAAGGATGCTGCAGTGCTTTCCAATCACCGGTTTCGACGTGAATCTGCATATTGGCTTTCCTAACAAGATTCAGGCCTTGCCAGCATACACTGACAAGGCCTGTTGACTGACTCAGGCTGCTATTTTAGGGCTGCGTAAAATCTTTCCCCGCAGCTTTCGCTTTGGCGAGATCACCCGCCAGTGCAAAGGTGAGTTTGGAGACATCACAGAAGCGGCGAAGCGCCTTATTGACGTCTTCAACGGTCAGCGCCTCAATGGCGGCCTCGGTTTCCTTGGAGAACTGCCACGTACGGCCCGTTTCCAAATTGTTCACCCAATTGGAAGCCACCATGCCGTCCTGCGCGCGATTCACCGCACGCGAGCCGATGATGCCGCGCTTGGCTTCGGCAAGCTCAGCTTCCGTAATGCCGTCACGGTAGGCACGAGCGAGCTCATCCTTGAGGCTCTTTTCGGCTTGAGCGAGATTCTGCGGCGCAACGATGGCGCCTACGGACCACTTGGCACGGTTGCCAAAGGACGGCAGCGTGATGTTGGAACCCGAACCGTAAGAAAGACCTTCCTTCTGACGCAGACGATTGACGATGCGGTTAGACAATCCATCCGAACCGCCGATGATCCAGTCAGCCGTGATCAAGGCCGGCATATCAGCATCGGAAAGATTGGCCGGCAAGTCCACGCGGGCAAAAAGCATCGCGTTTTCTTTGTCAGGCGTATCAATCACGAAACGAGCGGGCTCCACCGGCCGATATTCCGCAACAATGCGCTCGTACGGAATCTTGGCAGTCTTTTGGTCAATCACGTCGGCTTTGAGTTCGGCAGTCACTTCCGCCGCATCGAAGTCGCCCACCACGGCGATGTAGCCGCGGCCGAGACCAAAGACATCGTTGTAGTAGCGCTTTACGTCGGCGAGCGTCACCTTTTCGAGGTCAGCGATCAGTTCCGCGGATGTTTCCGAATAGCGCGCGTCTCCCTGAGGATAGGTGTTGAAGTGCTTCGTAATGGCATCGCGGCCGAGCGTTGCCGGTTCATCTGAGCGAGCCTTGAGACCAGCAATTGTCTGGCTCTTGAGCGTTTCAAATTCCTTTTCCGGATAGCTCGACTGGGTAAAGAGCTCACCGACGAGCTTGAGCGCGGCAGCAAGATGCTCGCGATCCGTAGTGAAGCTGAAGGGAGATCCGTCCATCTTATTGACCGTGAAGGCATCTTCAATCTGATCACGGGTCATCGTCTTCGTGCCGCGCATGAGCATCGCCCCTGACAGCATCGGGATGGCGCTGCGGGCAAGCTCCTTATTGTTGCCCACATTGAAGCGCATCTTAACAACCACCGTGTTGCCGCGCGTCTGTTTGGGCAGCAGCGCCGTCTTAACGCCGCCCACTTCAATAATCTGCGTGCGCTTGTCGATGTTGTCCTGAGAAGGATCAAACGCTTCAACCTCAGCACCGGTTTCCTTAAAGGTAAAGCGTGAAATCAGTTCTTCGGCCGAAGGCGCCTGAGCAATTTCAGCGCGCTTTGGATGATCGTCCGGCACAAAGAGCCCGACGACGCGGTTGTCGCGAACAAAGTACTTCGCGGCGGCGGCATCGATCTGCGCAGGGGTGACGTTCTTTACCTGCTCGCGATCCACAAAGAAAAGGCGCCAGTCACCGAGTGCAATGTAGTCGGAGAGTTCAACGCCGAATTCCTCGGGGTCTGAGAGCGTGCGCTCAAACATCATCTCCTGATCGGCTTTCTGACGGTTAAGCTCCTCCTCTGTCACGCCGGAACGGGCAAAAGCATTCTCAATTTCCTCGATGAGCTTTTTCTTGACGGGTTCGATCGGGTCGCCCTTCTTTACCATGGCGCCGAACATCACAAAACCAGGCTTAGCGGCGGCAATCGGCCAGCCGAAGACCTGAGAAGCCATTCCGGTATCCACCAGTGCCTTATAAAGACGACCGGTCGGGGCATCCGCAAGAATGTCCGCCGCCATCGCGGCGGCCTCATAATCGTCAGCCAAAGCCGACGGGATGCGGTAGCCCACGGCGACGAGCTGCTGCTCGCCCTTGCGGCGAATAAAGAACTCGCGCTCTCCGTCCGCCGTAGGTTCTACAGTCCATTCTTTAGGCAGCACGCGAGTGGGCTTAGGAATGACGCCGAAGGCTTCATTCACCCAGGCCAGAACCTGATCGCGATCGAACTTGCCCGAAATGGTCAGCACGGCATTGTCGGGCTGATAGTAGAGATGATAGAAAGCCTGCAGATTTTTGATTTCGACATTCTCAATGTCGCTTCGAGCACCGATCGTCGAACGGCCGTAGCTCTGCCAATCGAACATCACGCTCTGCATGCGCTTCATCATCACTGAAATGGGCTTGTTCTCTCCCATTTCATACTCATTGCGCACCACCGTCATTTCGGTGTCGAGATCTTTCTGCGCAATAAAGGAATTGACCATGGCATCGGCCTGCCAGCCGATCGCCCACTTCATGTTGTCATCGGTCGCATTGAAGCTCACGAAATAGTTCGTCCGGTCAAGCCAAGTCGAACCGTTCATGCGAAAGCCCCGGCGAGTGAATTCTGCCGTTGGATTGGGATAATTCTTCGAACCCTTGAACATCAGGTGCTCAAGCAGATGCGCCATACCCGTCTCGCCGTAGTTTTCCTGGCGAGATCCCACAAGGTAGGTCATGTTGACCGTAGCCGTCGGCTTGCTGGCATCCGGATAAAGCACAACCCTGAGGCCATTGGCCAATCGGTACTCCGTGATGCCCTCCACCGTCACATAGGGCGTCGGCAGTTCGTTCATATTTTTATTCTCCTCGCCGGCCATAGCGGAGCCTCCGCCGACCGCAGCCGCCGCAACAGCAGCAGCAAACAAGACGTTATTGATCCAATGCATTGAGCGTTTCCTTACTGAAGAGCGGGATATTCCGGCTTAGCTTCAAGCACGTGCATCACCCGCCGCTTGGCAGCTGCCGGCATCAACCAAGAATTGAACCTCGGGCGCCGGCATCTGAAACCCAAACCGATCGCAGGACCGGAATGCAGGTACCTTATCAGCGGGTCTGCAAATAAGACCCGTCAATGCGTTCCGAGATGTTACCGCCAGAGAAGAAAATTCGCCGTCTATCCGTCCTCTGCGGCAACGCAAAGAATCCAATAGATGACTCATGCTGCATCAAATTGAAATCTTCAAATCTATGCCTGAGAACACGTATTCCCAGAGACTCCGTTATCCTTCTCACCCGCACGAAATTCAATCGTTCAGTCTTCTGAGCTTTCTCGCTCTGAAGACCTGAAATCTCGTCACCAGAATTATGAAATTCCTCTTCGACATTTTCCCTGTCATCCTCTTTTTCGCCGCCTTCAAAGGCGCGGAATACTTCCCCGACGGAGCGCTCTCGCTCACTTCGAGCTTTATGGGCGACGGCGTGACAGCAACGACTGCGCCCGTTTTCATTGCGACCGTAACGGCTATTCTCGCAACGATTCTGCAGGTAGGCTGGCTCAAGCTCAAAGGCGCCAAAGTCGAGCCCATGCTCTGGATCAGCCTCGCTGTCATCGTGGTTTTCGGCGGCCTTACGCTGTGGCTTAAAAATGAAATGTTCATCAAATGGAAACCGACGATCCTCTACTGGATCTTCGCTGCGGTGCTCGGATACGGGACCTATTCCGGACGCAGCTTTATCCGCATGCTGATGAAAGACGCCGTCGAAATGCCCGATGCCGCCTGGATGAAGCTTCAGTGGATGTGGATTGTCTTCTTCATCGTCGTGGGCATCCTGAACCTCGTGGTGGCGTACCTCTGCTCGACCGATGTATGGGTAAACTTTAAGCTTTTCGGCCTGATCAGCTTGACATTGATATTTACAATTGCCGCTGCCGTGTGGATGACAAAACAAGCACCCGGTCGGCAGAATTAATCGCAATTCCATTTCGCACAATCGCGCGTATACCGCGGCATGTACATGGTTGGAAGGGCTTCGCGCTCTTGCGGCCGTGCACTCTTAAAGAGACACAAAAATCATGGAAAAAAAAGCTATTGCGCTCGGCGCAGCCCTTTTGATTGCGGCCGGCGCCGCCAACGCAGAACTGAAGGCCTTTAAGGTCAACGGGGAAACGGTGTCCGTCGCTGAGCAAAAGGCGGTCTACGACCGCGCTGTCGCACAGGGCCAGCCTGCTGGCCCGGAGCTTGAAAGCCAGGTGAAAAACCTGCTGATTCAGCAGACTGCTCTGCTGCAGGAAGCCAAGAAGGCCAAGATTCAGCAGAACGCCGACGTGCAGCGCGCGATCGACAACGCCCGCAATCAGATCCTCATTCAGGGCCTTGCCCAGGATTGGGCCAAGAAGAACCCGGTAAGCGATGCTGATCTTCAGAAAGCTTACGAAGCCGATAAGGCCTCCTATGGCGACACGGAATATCAGGTCCGCCATATTCTCGTGAAGACCGAAGATCAGGCCAAGAACCTGATTTCCCGTCTCGCCAAGGGCGCTGATTTTGGCAAACTCGCTCAGGAATTCTCCGAGGATACAGCCAACAAGGCTCAGGGCGGCCTCCTGGGCTGGGTTGTTCCGCGTTCCTTTGTGCCGGCCTTCGGCGCTGCGTTCTCTGCGCTGAAGCCGGGCGAAGTCGCACAGGCTCCGGTTCGCACCCAGTTCGGCTTCCATGTCGTTAAGCTTGAAGCCAAGCGCAAGGCTGAACTTTATCCGTCCTTTGACAGCCAGAAGGCCGTGATTCACAACGCACTTGCCAACCAGAAGGTTCAGCAGCACTTTCAGGAACTGATTAAGCGCGCTGTCGTCAAGTAAGCCTTTCGGCTCGTGAAGTTCCAAACTTAAAAGAGCTTCAGCCGTCTCACAAAACGCCTGTCGATATGCTTTCGTCGACAGGCGTTTTCATTGGCGCGCAGCCTGCGAGACGTGCACAATGGCAAACATCTGTCCGCTTCCTTCATCTTGAACGGATGCATTCCTTTTTCAAGGATCATAGAAATGCACTTTCAACATGCGACCGACGCCTTCACACTGAAAAACGGCGTCAAAATTCCATGCATCGGCTTTGGCACCTGGCAGTCTCCCGACGGTTCCACTGCAGAAAATGCCGTGCGTGAAGCCATTGAAGCCGGCTACCGTCATATTGACACCGCCGCGATCTACCGCAACGAACGCAGCGTCGGCCGCGGGATCAAGGATGCCGGCGTCAAGCGTGAAGACATTTTCGTGACCAGCAAGGTCTGGAATACTTGCCGAGGCTATCAGACAACGCTCGAAGCTTTCGAAAAAACGCTTTCAGATCTTCAGCTCGACTACCTTGACCTCTACCTCATCCATTGGCCGGCTTCGCCTTCACGCTTTGCAAACTGGACGGAACTCAACCTTGAAACCTGGCGTGCTCTCACTGAGCTCTATAAGGCAGGACGCGTCCGTGCTATCGGCGTCTCCAATTTCCGCCCGGCGCACCTTGAGCCGCTGATGCAGACTGAAGTGCAGCCCATGGTGAATCAAATTGAATATCACCCGGGCTACCTGCAGCGCGAAATCGTCGATTACTGCCGTGCTCACGAAATTCTGGTCGAAGCCTGGAGTCCGCTCGGCTGCGGACGCGTGCTTGCGGATCCTCGGCTGGCTGCCTTGGCCGAACGCCTCGGCATCACCACCGCGCAGCTGGCACTTCGCTTCTGCCTTGAAACCGGTACCTTACCGTTGCCCAAGTCCGTTACGCCCGAACGCATTCGCGCAAATCTCAACGTTTTCAGCTTTGCTCTGCCCGCGGACGTCATTGCCGAAATCCAGGCATTCCCGGAATTCGGCTTTTCCGGGCAAGATCCGGACAAAGTCACGTTCTGACGGGTCTTCAAAAAGGGATGGCTTGCGAGCAGCAACGCTCTTAAATGAGAAAGCCGCATACGCCAACGCCTTCCCTAAGCCTGCCAACGACAAGTCATGCTGATGCCTGATGCACCGGCATGACTTGCTTTTAAGCATTAATCCGCAGCAAAAGGGCTGCAGCTTATTCTTTCGACTGTCTTGTTCAAGAGCACCGTCTGCGCTAGATTACGCGAACCAGAGCGTTAACCTTTTTAGGAATAACGACTTCCTTCACTGATTCAGGCGAAAAGACGCTTCATGCTCAAGGCCCAAATTCGCAAGCGTTTAGGAGAGCTCAGCCTTTCCATTGACCTTTCTGCTGCGAAAGGCATTACCGTGCTGCGCGGCGAATCCGGCTCGGGCAAAACGACTATTGCCAATCTGCTCTCCGGGGCGCTCAAACCCGACGAGGGAGAGATTGAATTAGAGGGCCGCACAGTCTTCAGCACTGCGCGCGGCATCAACCTTGCGCCGGAAGCCCGCGGCATCGGATTCGTTTTTCAAACGGCTCGTCTTCTGCCGCACCTCTCTGTCGAAGAAAATATTCGTTTTCCTCAGACGGCCGGCAGGCGCAGACCGCGAGTTGATTTTGCAGAAGTCGTGGAGATCCTTGGCCTTGAACGGCTTCTCCATCGTCATCCTGGCAGCCTTTCCGGCGGTGAAGGACAGCGCGCTGCGCTCGCTCGAGCACTGATGGGAACGGAATCGCTTCTCATACTCGACGAGCCGCTTTCGAGCCTTGATCCTGAGCGCCGCAGTCTGCTGATGGGCTTCATCGAACGTGCCGCACAAACGCTCGATGTTCCGATTCTTTATATCACCCATTCTGAAGAGGAGATGTGGCGGCTCGCCCGACGCGCATTTCTTCTTCAATCTGGCCGTTTGCGAGAAATGGATCTCCGCACGGCCGCTTCCCATAATTAGAGGAGTTCACAGACAATGAAGCTGTTCACATCTGCATTGATCACTGCCGCTGCCGCCCTGACCGTTGCCGGCGCAGCACAAGCCCAGGTCACCGTCACGACGGGCGGCGGCTATATCAAAATGGTTGAGGCACTGACCGCCCAATATGAAAAAGACACCGGCGCAAAAGTTGAAAAGGCTTTCGGCGGCAACATCGGTCAGATGCTCGCTCAGGTTGAAAGCGGCAGTCCGGTTACAGTCGTTATTTCGGATGCGACGAGTCTCAAAAAATTCACAAAAGCACTCAATGCTGATGCCGGCGTCCGTTTGGGCGATACGCCGCTGATCCTCGTTTGGCGCAAAGGCCTGACGCTCGCATCGCCCGAAGATTTGACCGGCGATGCCGTTAAACGCGTGGCGATGCCCGACCCGAAGGCCGCAGTCTACGGACGCGCAGCCAAGGAATACCTCGATGGTTCCGGACTTGCAGAAAAAATCGCTGGGAAACTCAATGTGGTTTCAATGGTGCCTCAGGTGATGTCCTATGTCTCCCGCGCAGAGATGGATGCGGGCTTTGTCAATCTCCTCGCAGCTCGTCAAGGCAAAGACAAGATCGGCGGCTTTGTCGCTGTGAAAGAAGGTTATGAACCTATTCGCATGACTGCTCAGCCGGTAAAAGGCGCAGCGGGCGAAGCCGATGACGTCAAAGCGTTTTTAACCTGGCTGGGGAGCCCCAAAGCCGACGCGGTGCTCGAGAAGTTTGGCGTTTCTCGTTAATCCCTTCGTTAGGCTGGATGCCTCCTTGAAAGAGAGAGATCGGAATCGTGACAGAAAGCTGGCTCTCGGCACTGAAGTCGCCGGAACTTATTTTTGCCGTCATGCTCACGGCGAAGACCTGCCTGGTGGCGGGAGCCGGATTTCTCGTGCTTGCACCCCCGCTCGCCTGGCTCTTCGCCCGGCGAGAAGGCGTCGGCATGCGGGCACTGAGCTTTTTCGTTACCTTGCCGCTTGTCTTTCCGCCAGTTGCATTAGGCTACCTGCTGCTGCTCATCATCGGACGAAGCGGCCCGTTAGGCGGCATGCTCGATGCGGTCGGCATTTCAATCGTCTTCACGCCTTGGGCGGTCTATATGGCAGCCTTTATCGCGGGACTGCCGCTCGTCATTCGTCCGATTCAGGGAGCGCTTGCAAGCGAACAGCTCAAAGCGCTTGAATTCGCTGCGCGCGTGCACGGCGCACCGCCGCTCACCGTCTACCGCAAAGTGACCCTGCCGCTTGTGCGCGGCCAGATTCTCTCCGGGCTGCAGCTCGGCATTTCTCGCGCAAGCGGCGAAGTCGGCATCACGATGATGGTGGGCGGGAACATTTCCGACCGCACCAATACGCTCTCGCTTGAGATTTGGAACGCGGTTTCACGGGCAGACTTTGATGTTGCGACTACGCTCTGCCTGCTGCTTTCAGCCTTCACGCTTTTAATTTTTATCGTGCTCGACCGTCTGCAGCGCCGCGCCGGCGCACTTTAAAACGGTCCTCGGGCCTTTCAGCGTCCGCGAACGCTTTGTTTCGCGGACGCTGAAACGTAAACAGATAAGATTTTAATCACCGGCCCCCAACGCCTTCAGCGACTCCAGCACGGATTCCTTCGTCAGCTTCTCCGCTTTGGCCAGCTGATCGGCGGAAAGCTTATGGCGCAGCACGCGGGCATCCGCCGCTGCATTGCGGTCTGGAGCATAGTTTTTTTGGGCCTGCGAAGCAGCGCGCATCAGTACATATGCCGCAGCCGGATCCTTGTCCACGCCCTCACCCGTCATCAGAAGCTGAGCCAATGCACGCTGAGCACCGGGAAAGCCCCCGTTGGCTCCGCGCCAGTACCACTTAGCCGCTTCCTTGAAGTCAACCTCCTGGCCGTTGCCCTGAGCAAAATAATCACCAATGTTGCGCATGGCTTCCGAGCTGCCGTGCTTGGCGGCCACGCGGTCCCAAATCAGCGCCTGACGCGGATCGAGTTTGACGCCTAGACCGGCACGATAGGCCGAGGCAAGCGCAAGCTGGCAGTCAACATCACCGAGATAGGCGCCTTTTTCCCACCAGGCTGTAGCGCTGAGCGGCTGACGGTGCGTACCAAGCCCCTGATTGAGCATGTCGCCCAAGTAGTACATCGCCCTGGGGTTGTCCTTTGCTGCTTCCTTTTGGAAAACCTTCGTCGCCTCAGCGTATCTCTGCGCTTCAAGAAGCTTGACGCCGTCTTCAATGGGGCCGGCAGCAGCCAGCGCAGACGCCATTAAAAGCGAAGAACAAAGTGCAGCGCTCAAAGCGGCACGGGCGAAATTCTGGGTCATCAAGATGCTCCTTAATACGATCGGCGGCACGCTTGCCAATTCAGGCCATATGCCGCTCATTTTCTTCTGCAAGCGAATCTAGCAAGTCAACCTTAAGCGGATCTGCTCTCGGTGGACCTTCCGTCGGCAAGCAGCACCGGCTCATGACCGCGCGGTACAGTCGGCATCTTTTCATCTGTCACCGGCAGACGCTCGATGAGTTCAGCAACAGGCTGATCAATCATCGGATCACGCAGGAACTCGCGGTACCATGTGAAAAGCGGGCCCTCTGGTTTATTGACATTCGGCTGAGCCGGCTGAACCAGACCATTGCAGGGATCAATCAGCAGCACGGCAAAGGCATCGGCCAGCGTTTTTTTCTCCGGATCGCACAAAAGCGCCCAACCGGTTTCCCGCCGCTTTTCGTCGAGCACCACCGGGGCGCAGTACCCTTTTTCGGAGAGTTTCACAAGGATGCGCTCGATCCCCTGAGGATAGCTGTCCACTGCACGAGAAAGCGCGAGCTCAGACACACAGGGAGATCCCGATGCTCGAGCGCTCGTGAGTTCACGAAGCAGCGCAAGACCCGTGAGGAAATCGTTTCCGAGCTTATATGAATCTGCGAATCGCCCGGAAGTGAGCTGCGGAAGCGTCGCGGTAATCGCAGCCCCGGCGAAAACCAGCATCCAGGCAATATAAAACCAGAGCAAAAATACCGGAAAGGCCACAAAGGCGCCGTAGATAGATGAGAGCGTCCCAGCGGTGATGTAATACTCGAAAGCCTCGCGAAATATCTGCCCGGCCAAAGCGACAGCAGCACCGCCCGTGAGCGCATGCGTGAAGGGCACTCGGCAGTTGGGAACCAGTTTGAAGAGAATGGCATAGCCAATGGTCTGCAGGATGATCTGAATAAATGCGAAAAGCCAGCCCGGCAGCCCCCCAGTCCCGGCAGCCCCTGCGGCGATGCGGATGGCTTGCGTTGAAAGCGTGATTGAAAGCGCAATGGCAATGGGCCCAAGCGTGAGAAGTGCCCAGTAAATCATCGCCCGCTGAGTCCACGAACGCATGCGGCGAACCCGAAAGATGCGGTTCACTGTCACGAAAAATTTGTCAATCATCAGAAGCGCAGTGAGTGCCAAACCAGCCAGACCAAAAGCACCAAGGCCGGAAGCATGGTCACTGAAGACCTTCAAGTACTTCATGATCACTTCGCTGTAGGAGAGCGGCAGTACTGACATTACCGCTTCCTCGAGCGCGGCCCGCGTCTCAGAAAAACTCGGGAAAGCTGCAAAAGCGGCAAGCGAGACAGCCAAGAGCGGAACCAGCGAAAGGAGCGTCGTCAATGTCATTGACGAAGCTACTTCCTGAAGCTGCGCCTCTCGCATACGAGCCACCGCGAATCCGGCCAAGTTTCGAAGCGTATTCAAGAGCTGCCGGCGGCGAAGAGCCGTAAGGAGCGGTGTATTTTCGGGTATTGACATACAGCATTCGCTCAAAGAAAAAGCATTCCAACTATTTTGGTCATTTTAACCGGCAGTCTGATTGTCTCCGACTGCACTGCAAACATTCACGCGCCAAAATAAAACGACCCGAAAGAACCGCAAAAGAGAAGCTCCTTCGAGTCGTTCGGGCTCCTCTGCATCAACCCTAAAAGGGTTAGCCGCAGAGACTTGCCGGAGAGCGTGAAACGCTTACATCGTCAGCTTCACGACACGGTTGGCGTCAATCACCTCGAAGGTGCTGCCATCCTTCACCAGGCCGCGAATATCCGTTAATTCCTCAGGCAGTCCCCAAGCTTCGACCACAGCTTCCTGGGCCACATCGATGACAATGAGTACGTTCCAGTTTTTGGACACGGCATAGAGCTTGCCGTCTTCATAGACCATACCGGTCACATAAAGTTCGCCAAGAGAACGATCCTTCTTAAGCATCTCGGCAGAGGGGACAAACTCGCCTGAAAGCATCCAGTCCTTCATCAGCGCCTTGCTGATGACAAACTGCTTCTTATTCTTGTTGTCAGGCACGGTAGCCATGAAGACATAGCGACCGTCCGCAGCACTCGAATGAATGTAGGAGAACTTCGCGCGTTCCGTATCGATTCGAGCTCGGCCAAGACCGCCGACAGCCTCAATGTGGCTGCGCCCGGCAGTGAAATTGGGCCAGCCCTGAACATCATCGGCCTCCGGATTCTGTCGAACACGCAGAAGCGACTTGTTGGAGCCCATCAGCACATAAGCGTCTTTGTCCAACGCTGTAATACCCACCAAGTCAAGCACATTGGCCGAGAACCAGGGATCCATAGCAGCATGGAACTTGGTTGAAAGGTCGGCGTTGAGGAACCAAAAATCATATTTGGAAGCAACAACGTACTCGCCTCGAATTTTGGCGATGGTATTGAGTTTGGCCGAAATGCCCGGCACTGCGCGGGTCTCTTCAATTTTGAAGCTGCCGTTGAGTGCGACAGGCGCATTGGCGGCATTGTGCTCAAACTTAATTCCGAGGCGTTCAGCGTTGGGCGCATAAGCAAAGTCAGGCTCTTTCACATCTCGTTTGCCGAGGAAATTGAACCCCGAGAACATGCCTTCCCAACTGTCCGAAGACCAAACAATGTACTTCGGATTCCACGAAAAGCGCCAAGGATCTCCCTGCCCCCAGTTGGGCGGAAGACCGGTCGTCCAAGCCGCCTGAAAAGCGTTCGAAGCAAGAATGAAGGAGACAATGCCGAAAGCGATCTGCATAAAGCCAGTCGTCGGACGCCACCGTTTGCCTTTGAATTCCGCGATGAGCGCATCAAAACGCGGAGCAAGGAAAAGTGCGAGTCCGAAAAGCATCACCACACACCAGAAGACGATTTCCGCCCACATTTGAGTGTGAAGTCCCATGATTTCAAGACCGAAGCCCTGTCCCACATCGCGAGCGGCATGATTGCCAAGATGGCGGAAGGACGACCAAAGACCGACGGCAGCCATCACAAGCATGGTCGCCAGATACTTTGGCTTGAAACCATATCGCACCATGAAAAGAGCCACGACGCCGATAAAGGCCATTTGCTCACGCTGTCCCCAGCAGAGCGTGCAGGGGCTGTCACCCATCAGGTAGCCAAGAATGAGGTTGGCAATACCGACCGGGAGAAGAACAATTAATAAGCCTCCCCAGCAGACGATGTCATACCAGGTTTTGGCTTTTTTGATATCGCCGTCGGTGATCGGCTTGGAGTAGTCAACCATTTGCAGATCTCCGATGGTTAGAGGTTGAGGACGCCGAGAATGCTCGTCGACACGTGACCGACGTACATGAGTGCAACCATGAGCCAGCCGATGATGGTCAGTCTCCAAGCGAGTTTTTCATGCTCAGGCTTAAACCAGATCAGCAGCACGGCGATGAGCAGCATTACGAGCTCAACGAATTCCATTTGCTTTCCTTTTGGTAGTTGTTAAGTGCGTTCATAAAGTTGAACGCAGTGCAGGGATTCTGATGGAGTGCTGCTGCAGCAGGAAAGAGTTGATTACAATAAGTAACAGTATTTTTTGCTTATATAAAATGACTGAACAAATAGTTATCTAGATAAATATCCTTATAAACACTTTGGTAAACAATGAATTCAGTAAAAAGCCATACGTATATTTCGTTATCCACTTTTCTAAGAAGCCAAATGATCGCTCAGTTAAAAATATTTTTTGGTATGTCGAAATATTAGAAACTTGCGGCGCTGCTGAAAGCGTCTTTGGCTGCTCTGTCGGCATACAAAAAAGTGAGCACGGATGGATTGCACCTTCAGCGCCTAAAAGCGTCGGGACGCTAGTGCTTCAAAGAGGGCGCCCGTTAAATAAAAAAAAGCAGCGTGATATTGCTCACGCTGCTTTATGACATTGGCGTCTGGAAGGCTTCCCGGACTAGAGACCGGTTAACCGGGAATTCCGGAAGCAAGGCGCTTCGGACGCCGGATTATTGCGGTCACGATGGACTGCAGGAGGCCGCTCACTCTTCAAAAGCGCCCTTCACGATCACTTTGCCGTCCTGCATCATGCGGCGCCCCTTCATGAAGACGTCGGCAAGCTCAAGCTCATCACCGAAGATCAGCAGATCGGCATCCTTGCCCGGCTGCACGCGGCCCTTGGCAGTCAATCCCAGTGCATCGGCAATGGTTGCCGTCATCGGACGGAGCGCTTTGTCAAGACCAATCTTTTCGGCGGTAGAGCGCACCGCTTCCAAATCGCAGTCAATGGAGCCAACGCCAAAGCCCACCATCTCGCCGGCTTCGTTGAAGCGCGGCATCGAACCCTGACCGTCCGAAGAAAACGTGATGCGGTCGAGCGGAACATCCTTTTCGAGCGCCGCGATCAGCGCGTCCGCAGCGGATCCCATCCAGCAGCCGCCGCCCGTGGTGATGTCGATAAAGCCGCCCATTTTGGCAAAGCGGCAGGCTCGTTCAAATACTTGAGGATGACGGGCAACATGCGTCGGACGCATATGCTTAGCCGGGATGCCCTTCGGAATCGCAGCTTCAAGCGGGTCAAAAATCGCATCCCCCCAATCACCGCAATGCACATGCAGAAAGCCTGTTTTGCCGGTAAGCATGCCGGCGACGCGGATTTCTGAAAGGAGCCGCAGCACTTCCTGATCGGTCGGGAAAGACGAGCGATGGTCGCCCATCGCAATCTTGACGCCCAAGCATTCGGGAATCGTAAAGAGATCTCCCTTCACCGATCCGGTAATGGTCGCCGGCGGATAAGCGTAGTTGCTCGTCCACATCCAGCCCGAAGCGCCTTCAACGGTAAGTCCGCGCACCTTGGCGAGCAGATTTTCAATTGAGCGCGACATGCTGTCAGTGCCGGACACGCCCATAAAACTCGTCACACCGCCTTTGACCAAGGAGGAGAAATTGAGCTCTGGGCAGCGGCTTGCCCAACCGCCCTCGCCGCCGCCGCCAGTGACGTGAATGTGCTGGTCGATCAGGCCCGGCGTCACGCGCCGGCCCGCTGCATCAACCGTTTCCATACCGGGGATATTCACATTTTCAAGATGCGGTTCCACGGCGATGATCTTGCCGCCGGCGATAAGAATGTCACGCATGCCGACATGTTCAGGAGCATAGAGATCCGCATTGCGGATAAGCACGGCTTGGGTCATTGGTGAAGTGCCTCTTGTCAAATAAAGTGAAAGCGGGGAATAAAGAAGCGGCAGGCATCCTTCTTGATTGATGAGGACGTACTGCCGCATGCGCTTTCTGCGGGAAAGCCGATATTTTAGGCCTTGCCGGCGTCAGCCGGCATCCTGCATTCTTTCTAGATACGTTGTTTTCGCCCGGCCGCCGCTTAGGCCTTGGGATTCTCCGGCGCTGTGCGGCCATGGAGCCCGTAGGTATTGGCTGAACGCTCGGAAAAGAGCAGGTAAAGCGTCACCAGGATCGTAAAGAATGAAATGCCGTAAAAACCTGAAGACATGTTGTAAGGAACACCGAGGATGACGGCATTCAGACCGTCGGAAGCTGGCCCCGCGATCCAGACGCAGACGAGCGCCGTAAAGAGCGTCAATCGACGGCGTCCGAAAGCCAAGAGGAAAAGCGCCAGCAGAACAGCGAGCGCATTGACGGTCGCCGGAATCAAACTTTTCAAAACAGGACCGACAAAATCAATGGAAACGGCAAGCACATTGGCGGCTTCCCCCGCTTGACGCCCGAGCTCAAAGAGCGACAGTGCCGCCTTAACCGAAAGGATCAGCAGCACAACGCAAAGCAGTCCGCCCAGTCCGGCAGGCCGTCCGGCAGGGCGACGAGCCGGCGGCACAACGCGGCCGATCACCCAAAAAAATAGCGCCAGCAAAACGGGAATCAGCACCATCAGGCCCATGCCCATGGAGGAAAGTTGGACGTTGAAAAACTCTGTCATATCAAACGGGGGAAAAAGCAGAAAACATAAAAACGGTCTGATCAGCGAAGCGATTCGCTCGCGTCACTGTTTCGTCGGCCGGGCAGTGCCGTTGCATGTCCGGAACAGTCCGGCTCGGGCTGCTGGAGTTCAGCAAGGATTCCGCAAGTGCGTGCATCACAGTGCTTGCCCTGACAGTGCGCCTCCAGGTCGAGCAGATGACGGCGCAGTTCCCGCAAGTCCTTTAAGCGTCTGTCAACGGCTTCCATGTGCTGATGAATGAGCTTATGGGCGAGTTCTGCACCCTCTCGGCTGCCTTCATCAAGCGCTCCAAGAAGCTCTCGAATTTCAGAGAGTCCGATATCGAGATTACGGCAGTGCCTGATGAAATCGAGCCGATTCACATGAATCTGACCGTACTGACGATAGTTATTGGACTCACGGCGCGGTTCAGGCAAAAGCCCCTGCTTTTCGTAGTAGCGGATCGTTTCCGGGGTATTCCCCGTTAACTCTGCAAGTTCTCGGATGCGCATAAGAACTCCGTGAAAGTGGATTGAGCAAGCGACAGTGCGCTCGCCGGCATTGGCCTGCAAACTACTTTAAAAGAAGCGCTGCGCCACGGTCGAAAACGGCCTTCAAAAAAGTGCTTGACATTGTAACGACTTCAAGGTGTGAAATGCTCATCAAACGGAAAACACAGTCGTCCGATAAGGATGACTCATCAATTGTCAGAACTATGAAAACCCTTACCCTGCATTTCCCCGACATGTGCTGCCCGGTCGAATTCGGTCCGGTGGAGCACGCCCTCGCAGCGCTCTCAAGCGACATTCGTGCCGTGCCGGATTATTCCGTGCGCCGCGTGAAGATCAATGTCCCAGACCGCTCTCCCCTTGAAAAAAATGCCGTCCTTGCCGCAGTGAGCAAGACCGGCCAGTCTTTTGACGTCGTAGCCTCAAGCGGCTGGAGTGACGATCCTAGCTTTGACCGCGTACGCATTACGGTGCCGGAAATGGATTGCCCCGTCGAAGCCGGTGAAATCGAACGCGAACTCAAAAAAGCAGGGATCACCGACTATCAGATCGATATCATGAACCGCCGCATTCTGACGAGCCCTGCCGCGGCATCAGGCGTCATGGCTGCTGTCCGCTCGGCCGGCTATGAGGGTTCCATCGATGCTGCGGATACGGCAGCCGACGATCGCGTCCGCATTGCAGTCCCGGAAATGGACTGCCCCGTTGAAGCCGGTGAAATCGAGCGCGAACTCAAGAAAGCCGGCATTGCCGATTACGAAATCGACGTCATGAATCGCCGCATTCTGACGAGCGGCGATGCCGCCCACGGCGTGCTGGCTGCCGTGAAGGCTGCGGGATACGAGGGCACTCTGGAAGCCGAAGCTTCCGCGAGCACAGCCAAAGGGCAGACGCTCCTTTCGGTTCCGGAAATGGACTGCCCGGTTGAGGCGGGCGAAATCGAACGCGAATTCAATGCTGCCGGCATCAAGGGCTATGAAATCAACGTCATGAACCGCACCATTGCGGTGCCGGCGGCCGCTGCGGCTGCCGCACAGGCGGCGATCAGTGCTGCTGGTTATGAATCGACCGTCATGAAGGCGCGTGAACAGGAAACCGTCTTTGAAGACCGTACGCCCTGGAAGCGCTATATCCTCGCCTTGATTATTGCGCTCGGCTGCGAATTCTTTGAGGTGGCTGCCGACAACGGCTACATCACGCTTGACGAATTCCTCGTCAAAGGCATCACCCTTGCGCTGGCCGTCCTGGCCATTTTCATGGTGGGACTCACAACCTTCAAAAAGGGCATCCAGAGTGTCATGAAGGGCACGCTCAACATGAACACCCTGATGGCCGTGGCCGTTACGGGCGGTGTCCTCATCGGTGCCTGGCCAGAAGCAGCCATGGTGCTCGTGCTTTTTGAAATCAGCGAAGCCATTGAACAGCTTTCCATGACCCGAGCCCGCCGCTCGATTCGCGACCTGATGAGTGTTGCGCCTGAAAAGGCGCTCGTCGCGCAGGGCAGCGGCAAGTATGTTGAGATGAAAGTCGAGTCCGTCGGCCCTGGTGCGCAGGTGCGCATTGCGCCGGGCGACCGCGTTCCGCTTGACGGCAAGATTGTCGAAGGCACTACAACGCTCGACCAGTCCATGGTGACGGGCGAATCCATGCCGGCCGAAAAAGGACCGGGCGCAACGGTGTGGGCCGGGACGGTGAATCTGACGTCGACGATTGAAGTCACGGTGACGGCTGCCGCTTCACAGTCACTGACGGCCCGCATTATTGAAGCCGTTGAAAATGCGCAGTCCTCCAAGTCGCCCGTACAGCGCTTTGTCGACAAGTTTGCCGCGGTCTATACGCCGATTGTGTTCGTGGTGGCGTTGTGCGTTGCGATCGTGCCGCCGCTCTTCCTCGGCGACTGGCTCGGGTGGCTTTACAAGGCACTTTGCCTGCTCGTTATTGCCTGCCCGTGCGCACTCGTCATTTCCACGCCGGTCACCATCGTATCGGCGCTCGCTACTGCGACGCGCTGCGGCCTGCTGATTAAGGGCGGCCTCTTCCTGGAGGAAGCGCGCAAATTAACCAATATCGGCCTGGATAAGACCGGCACGCTCACGAAGGGTGAGCCTGAAGTCGCCGGCATCACGCTTTTGGGCGGCGCCGACCGCAAACAGGTACTTTCACTCGCCGCGAGCCTCGGCGCCATGAATAAGCACCCGCTTTCGGCTGCCATTGTCCGTGAAGCCAAGAAGGAACACGCTGAAATTCAGCCGGTGGCTGATTTCACGGCGCTTCCGGGCGAAGGCGTCACCGGCCGCATCGGAACGGGACGTGCATCACTTCTTAACCTCGCGGCGCTTGATAAGCGCGGGCTCTCTTCGGATGAGGTTGCCGACGCCTTCAATCGAGCCAGCGAAACCGGCATGTCGAGCGTAGCGCTCGCGGATACCTTCGGTGTGCTGGCAGTCTTTGTCATGGCTGACGAAATCAAGGCTGATACAAGAAGCGGTCTTGCCCAGCTCAAAGCCGAAGGCATTACGCCCTGGCTCCTCACGGGCGACAATGAACGCGCTGCACATGCGCTTGCCGGCAAGCTCGGACTTGAAAACGTGAATGCTGACCTGCTGCCTGAAGCTAAGCTCGCACGCATTCGCGAGCTTCAGGGACAAGGTCTTACGGCGATGGTGGGCGACGGCATCAACGACGCTCCGGCGCTCGCACAAGCCGACATCGGCATTGCCATGGGCGTTCGCGGAACGGACAGCGCGATTGAAGCGGCTGATATTGCCGTGATGGACGACCGCATTTCGTCGGTGGCAACGCTCGTTCGTCTCTCGCGTATGACCCACAGCGTGCTCGTGCAGAACATTGCTTTCGCGCTCGGCATCAAGATCATCTTCACGATCCTCGCCATCAGCGGATTCGCAACGATGTGGATGGCTGTCTTTGCCGATACGGGCACCTGCCTCATCGTGGTTGCCAACGGCATGCGTCTGATGCGCGTGAAGCCCAAACTCGACCGCATGGCGGCGGAAGTGGATCGTGCCGCAGGCACTGCGCCGCAGACGCACGTTCAGACGGCTGCTGCCTGACGCACCCAAAAATCCGTTTTTTCCTCCATTTAACTTTAAAGGCAGGCTGGACGACAGCAGCGTCCAGCCTGCCTTTTGCGCAGCATTCGCGATTATCCGAACGATCAGAGCGGATCCGCTATCATCATCGGTAGGAACGCTGCCGAGGGCTCACTCATCCGTCGGGCCAAAGGCAAAGGAAGGAGTTCATTGCATGCCGTCAGACCCGCTCAACCTTGAACCTAAAAACGGCGACTTTGTGGACTACATCGAATCGCTGCAGGCCCGCTCGCAGAAAAATCTGGACGGCATCACGCCGCCCATGACGGCCGATCACTCCATTGGTCTGCCGCCAGGCGCTGCCGGACGAGCCGATGACGGCATCAGTCTCAAAGATCTGATCGCAGCCTTCCGCCGAAAAACCGGCATGCCCAAGGTTTCGCCGCAGGATTCAAGCCGAGAAGCCGCCTTGGCGCGGATGGAATCGTCGGCCAACCCCAATGCGCCTGAACCCGTCATTGCAAAACCCAAAAAACTCGACCCGGCAGCCAAATTCGCCGTATCCATCTGCTGGATGCTCGGATTTATGGGGACGGCCATCGGTGTCAATGAAGATCAGCCTGCCGTACTGATGTTTGCGGCCTTTGTGTTCTTTGTCGGCGTCATCCTGGCCGTCAAATTCAATTCGACAGCGCAGAACGGCGGACAAAGCGCCTTCGGGAGGCGCCGCATCACTCGAGCAGGACGCAAATAACCTCAGGGGCGGCGTACAGCATTTTGCCTACCTATCCTCCGATCAAAACAAAAAAAGGCGCTTTTAGAGGCGCCTTTTCTTTGGATTACCCCGCACCAAATATGGACAGAACCGCACGCTGGGGGTAATTTTTGAATCATGCTGAATAGAGGCGCAGTGCGAATGAACGCCGCTCGACGGGGGCACCCAAAAATAAGAAGAGCGTCGCAAGGTCAAACTGCCGAAACGACCGGCTAGGCATGGACGGTCAGTTGGTCATCGCCGAAAGACGACGATGACTCCCGAACGCTGCATTGTCAGACGTTCGGAGGCGCTATCGGCGGCGAAGCTTCTTCATGAATGGCTTCCGTCTCCGCGCGCCCGCTCTTACACGGACGCCGCGCAGAGTACGGCGATCACTGAAGAGCGGCGCCGCAACAAACGGATTACAGATCTGAAGGCTGCTCCCGCACGATCGCGGCGCAGCCTTTTTCAGTTTCGACCCTCCCCAACAATCCGTCACTACAAAAAAATCATGGCAGCTTCCTCAACACCCTCCGCCGCTTCCGGCGGCTCGACCGAAACCATCGGTCTGCGCCGCGAGGTTGGTCTTTTCGGCGGCATTTCCGTCCTGGCCGGCATCATGATCGGCTCAGGCATCTTTTATATCGGCGGCATCGTCCTCGAACGCTCGGGCGGCAATCTCGGCCTGGCGCTTCTCGTATGGGCCGTCGGCGGCTTGATCACCCTCCTTTCGGGCATCTGCTTTGCGGAGCTCGGCGCCATGATGCCTAAGGCCGGCGGCTACTACGTGTACCTGCGCGAAGCCTACGGCGAACGTGTGGCCTTCATGTGCGGCATCACGAACTTCTTCCTGTCGTCAGCGGGTTCCATCTCCGCACTGGCGCTCGCCTTTGCTGCCGCCATCTCAAGCATGGTGCCCATGGGAGAGCTCGCGCAAAAGGCCATCGCTCTGGGCTCCATTCTGCTCCTCACGCTCATCAACATCCGCGGCATTCGTCAGGGTTCGATGGTGCAGAACATCTTCATGGTGCTTAAGCTCCTCCCGATTGCTCTCATCATCATCTGCGGTCTGGCCATGGGCAATGAATCGCCCAATTGGTTCAGCTTCCCCGAAGGCGTAGAAACGCCTTCCATCGGAACGATTCTCAGCATGATGGCCTTTGCGGTGCTCGCCACGCTTTGGGCCTATGAAGGCTGGACCAACCTCAACACCATTGCCGAAGAAATCAAGGAACCCAAGCGCAATATTCCGCTCGCGCTGATCGGTTCAATCATTGGGGTTGCGGTTCTCTACGTCCTCTTTAACTTTGCCGTCTACAAGGTTGTCCCCTACGATCTCATCCAGAAGATGATTTCGGAACGCAACTTTTACCTCGGTACGGTTGCGGCCGATACGCTCTTTGGCACCTGGGGCATGGTGATTGTCGGCGCCGCCATGATGCTCGCGATCTTCAATTCCCTCAACGGCTGCATCATGGTCTTTCCGCGCATGTACTACGCGATGGCTCGTGACGGCGCACTCTTTGAATTCTTGGGCAAGCTCCACCCGACCTACCGCACGCCGATCAATGCGCAGATCGCCAGCATGGTGATGGCCATGATCCTCGTTTGCTCCCGGTCGCTTTCCGAACTCACGAGTCTTGTGGCGATCTGCGGCCTGATCTTCCACGGTCTTACCTTCCTTTCGGTCATCGTCCTGCGCCGCAAGTACCCGACGCTCGAACGTCCTTACAAGGTCTGGCTCTATCCGTTCTCGATCATCCTCGTACTGATTTTCATGCTGTCGCTGATTGTCAACACGATCTGGCAGGATCCGGTCACAGCCGCCCTCGGCCTGATCGTTCCTTTGATCGGTCTGGTGATCTACGAAGTGCTCTTCCGCCGCCGCCACGATGCGCTTGAACGCGCCAAGAAGAACCTTCAATAGTGTTTTGCAATCAACCGGTCTTGGCCGAAGGAAGGCAGCACCCTTTCTTCGAAAAGACCGGCAACCGTTTCTGCATTTGGAGACTTGACCTTATGTCTTCTGTACTCATCCGCAACGCCCGCGTCTATGTCGACCGCGGACACTTTGAAGAGGCGCTCCTCAGCGTTGACGGCATTATCCGCGCCGTCGGATCGAATGAATCTGTTGCGGCCCAGGCACCTGCTGACGCTCAAATCTACGACGCCCGCGGTCGTTTGGTTGTTCCCGGCTTCAATGATTCGCACCAGCATCTGCTCAACACGGGCATCGCACTCACTGACATTCGTCTGCAGAATGCCGCCGGCATCGCCGATGTGAAGCGCATCGCCCGCGAATACATTGCCAAGCATCAGCCGGCTGCCGGCACGGTGCTCCACGGCATGGGCTGGAATCAGGACTATTTCACCGATGAAAACCGTCTCCTAACGCGTGCTGATCTCGACGATATTTCGACAGACTATCCGCTCATTTTTGAGCGTGCCTGCGGGCATCTGCTCACCGCCAATTCAGCTGCTCTGGCGCTTGCCGGCATTGACGACAGCTTTGTGCCTCCTGAGGGCGGTTCGGCAGAACGGGATGCGGACGGTCATTTAAACGGCGTTTTCACGGAAAACGCCCGGGCCAAGCTCACCGCGCTTTTCCGCAACCGCACGGTTGAGCAGAACGTGCACCTTATTCGTGCCGCCATGAAGCATGCTGCCGAATCCGGCGTCACTTCAGTGCAGACCTGCGATCTGCGCTCGGGCAGCTGGCCCACCGTGCTTGAAGCATTCAACCGCGTTGAAGCGGATCATCCCATCACGCGCGTCTATCATCAGTCGAGCTTCCAAAACCTTGACGAATACCGCGAATTCCTTGCGGCCGGCCATGTGACCGGTCAAGGCTCGCCCATGAACCGCTTCGGACCTTTGAAGCTCTTCGTTGACGGCAGTCTTGGCGCACGCACTGCACTGATGCGCAGCCCCTACCATGATGATCCTTCGACCTGCGGCATCGCCACACTCACTGTGGATGAGCTTCAGGGCTTGGTAAACGAAGCCGTTGACCACAAGTGTTCGGTGATCATTCATGCGATCGGCGACGCGGCCATTGAACGCGTGCTCAATGCCTATGACGCCGTCTGCACCGAAGGAAAGAACCCCTATCGTCTGTCCGTCAATCACGTGCAGATTACCGACATTCCGCTCGTCGAACGCTTCACGAAGAACGACATTCTGGCCGCGGTGCAGCCCATCTTCCTGCACTACGACACGAAGATCGTCGACGCCCGAGTCGGCGCAGCACTGGCCTCTACGTCCTATGCTTTCGGCACGATGAAGAAACTCGGCATTCATATGAGCTTCGGCACGGACTCGCCGATTGAGGATATGAACCCGATCGACAACCTTTACTGCGCCGTGACGCGGCGCCGTCTGGACGGTCAGCCCGAAGGCGGCTGGCATCCTGAAGAGTGCGTCGACATCTATGACGCCGTTGATGCCTACACGGCTGAATCGGCTTACGCAGAATTTGAAGAAGGTGTCAAAGGACGCCTCAAGCCCGGCTTTTATGCCGACCTGGTGGTGCTTTCGAAGAATATCTTTGAGATGGACCCGCTCGAACTGCGCACAACGAAGATCGATGCCACGATGGTGGACGGGAAATTCGTCTTTGAACGCGCCGGTGCCTAATCCGCGAACGGCACCCTGACACTCCATTTCCCCTCGAAGCCGCCAAGTCCATATCGCTCCCGGACTCGGCGGTTTCTTTTCGCGTATACCTGATGCGATTTGTTTCGATTTTTAATCCATCTATAAACAAGGGGGAACAATCAAAATCACTAGAGAGCGTTCTTCATTTATTCAATTTGGCACAGATATTGCTTGCTATTTAATCACGACAACAACAACGCAAGTAGGTTCATTTAAACTATTTGCTTTGTGAAATAACGGTGGGGTAATTTTGTATATCCCACTCTTTTTGATCCCTAGTATCTTTCTACGAAGATACTTTCTGTCGAGGTATCTAATGACTGATCAGAACCGAACCGCTGAAACTGATGAGGCACGCGACCTTGTCGACACCTTTCAGTTGGAGTGGGACGCGAGCTATCCAGGCATGCATTTCAAGTGCGTGCCGTCCGTAACGCGGCTGGTGCGAATGGGCGAATACATTGCACGCGCTGTAGACGAAACGCTTGCCGAGTTTGATCTCAACCGCGGAGAAGCCGAAGTGCTTTTTGCCCTCGTCCGCAATCCGCATATCGATATCACGCCCAAGATCATTCAGACCCGCATTCTGGTGAGCTCAGGCGGACTCACACGTCGTCTCGACCGCCTTGAGGAGAAGGGACTAATCAGTCGTCTGCCGGATCCCAACGACCGTCGAGGCACTGTACTCAAAGCCACCAAAGCCGGAATAGTCCTTGCATTAAGAGCCCACAAAGCACATACCGAAAAAGAAGCGCGGTTGGTTTCTATTCTTTCTGAAAACGAGAAGAAAACACTTGAAAACTTACTCAAAAAACTCATTCTCTCTCAGGAAGATGCAATTTCACCTGGCGGGCTGCAGTAAGTAAATGCATCTGGTTTTATTTGAAATGGAGAAAACACCGTGACATTTCGCTCTGTGATTGATTTGCTTGAGCTCCTCGACGATGGCCGAACAACTGGAGCGCAGGTTGCCGAATATCTCTCGGGGCTTGGCTCTTCGAAGGTTTCTGTCAAACGCGTCGAAGGCGATAAACCCGGCACCTTTACCGATTTCATTCGCTGTGAAATCGCAGGAACGCACGGGAAGATGAGCGGCGGCTCCGCCCCCACACTCGGCATCATCGGGCGGTTGGGCGGCGTCGGTGCCCGTCCGGCCCGCAAAGGTTTTGTTTCGGACGGCGACGGCGCACTCGCCGCGCTGGCGGCGGCTGCAAAGCTCATCAAAATGCAGCCGCGCGGCGACCGGCTCGAAGGGGACGTCATCGTCACGACTCAGGTCTGTGAAAACGCTCCCACGCGTCCGCATGAGCCGGTGCCCTTTATGAGTTCCTGCGTCGATCAATACGTTAAGAACCGCTATGAAGTCGACCCCGCCATGGATGCCATCCTCTCGGTGGACACCACTAAAGGCAACCGCATCATCAACAAACGCGGCTTCGCGCTCTCACCCACCGTCAAAGAGGGCTGCATCCTGCGCATGAGTGAGGATCTCCTCAGCCTGATGAGCGTAACCACCGGGAAGCTCCCGGCTGCGTTTCCGCTCACGCAGCAGGACATCACGCCTTACGGCAACGGGCTCTATCACATGAATTCCATCCTGCAGCCCGCTTTTGCCGCCAAAGTTCCCGTCGTCGGCGTGGCCATCACGACCGAATCCTCCGTCCCGGGCTGCGCGACCGGCGCAACTCATGCTGAAGATGTTGACGATGTCGTGCGCTTCTTGGTGGAAGCCGCAAAAGAATTCACCGCCGGTCGGCTGCACTTCTTTGACGAAGCTGAATTTGCGCTTCTCACGCGTCTGTACGGCACGCTTGAACGCTTCCAGACAGCCGGCAATCCTTCCGCTTCCTAATCCTTTCATAGGGTGCTTGCCATGACTCATCCCAAAACGCTTGCCGTGATCCGCGTTTTTTCTTCAACCGATCAAAAAGTGCTTGAAAAGCACGCCAAGATCATTGAAAAGCTCTACGGCATTCCGACCCGCACCTATTGCATCCCCAACCAGCCCGAGGGCATCGCCAATGAGGAGATTGCCAAGGACTGCGTCGAGCGCATCGTCGAACAATGCCTTCGAGCCGAAAAGGACGGCGCAGATGCCGTTCTCGTGAGCTGCGCCATTGATCCGGGCGTTGAAGCTGCACGCAAGGTCTGCCGTATTCCCATATTCGGCGCCGGAAGCTGCGCCGCAGCCATGGCGCTCACGATGGGCAGCCGTGTCGGGGTTTTAAGCCTCATCGCCGGCGACGTGCCTTCCGTGCCCCGCAGCATTCTCGGCGACCGAATGGTTGCAGCCGTCGGCATTGACGGCGTTAAGGATACTCGAGACCTCCTCACCGACTGGGGGCGCGCGGGCGCGAAGAAATGCGTCGAGGAGCTCGCCCAAAAAGTCGACGTCATCATGTTTTCCTGCACCGGTTTCTCAACCATGGGCATTGCCCACTGGTTCCCGGATCTGAACGTTCCAATCATTGATGCCATTGAGGCGGGCGGCGCTGCCGTCGATCGGTATTTTGCCGTTTCGTCAGTACAAGGCCCGCTTGATCTTTAGCTTTTTCATCAAACACTTCTCCTGAGGAAATTCAATCATGTCTTTTAAACAAGTCATTGAACTCGCGGATCTTCTCGACGACGGCCGGGTTACCGGCGAAGATGTCGTCAAATATGTCACCGCCGAAGGCAATGTCAAAGCCGCCTGCACGACGGTGACGGGCGCCAAGGGCAGCACCGACTTCGTGAAGTTCCTTATTCCGGGCAAGAACGGCAAAACGAAGGGCGGTACGGCTCCCACGCTCGGCATCGTCGGCCGCCTCGGCGGTCTTGGCGCCCGCCCGGAACGCATCGGCTTCACGTCTGACGGCGACGGCGCACTGGCCGCTTCAGCCATTGCTGCCAAGCTCGCCCGCATGACGGTGCGCGGCGATGAACTCGAAGGCGACGTAATCGTAGGCACTCACATTTGTCCGGATGCGCCGACGCTGCCGCACAAGCCCGCTCCTTTCATGGATTCGCCCGTGACGATGGACGTTCTCAATAAGGAAGAAATTGACCCGGCAATGGATGCCATTTTGTCGATCGACACGACCAAGGGCAATCAGATCATCTGCCACAACGGCATTGCCATCTCGCCCACGGTGCTCGACGGCTATATCCTGCGCGTTTCCGAAGACCTCCTCTACATCATGAGCGTCACGACCGGGAAGCTCCCGGCCACTTTCCCGATCACGCAGCAGGACATCACGCCCTACGGTAACGGGCTCTACCACATGAATTCCATCCTGCAGCCGTCTGTTGCCGCTCATGTGCCGGTCGTTGGCATTGCCATCACGACGGAAACCGTCGTCCCCGGCTGCGGCACAGGCGCAACACACCTCGTCGATGTCGATGACGCCGTGCGCTATTCGATTGAGGTGGCCAAAGCCTTCACGCAAAACGAATGTTCGTTCTACGACAAGAAGGAATTTGAGCTCATCACCAAGCTCTACGGCTCAATGACGCACTTTCAGGGCAGCGGCCAACACTAATTCCATACCGCGCCCGGCGTATTCACAACAATGATCCGTCATTGCGGATGCCGAACCTCGGAATTCGGCATCCGGTCACTGCTCATTAAGGAACAGCTATGTCAGAAATAGAAACTCCTCCGCTGCAGCAGCACCCAAAGGTCTGGGATCCTGCAACGCTTGTGCTGCTCGTGATTCTTTGCGTTTTCGGCGCAATCATCGGCGTGCAGCTGCTCGTCAGCCTCGGGGTGACGCCTAACACGGCCATCATCGGCGCTATGGCCGCGATGATTGTGGCCCGTGTGCCGCTCAAGTTTTTCGGCCACTATCGCTCGGTGCATGTGCAAAACCTTGCTCAGAGCGCCACTTCTGCCGCTACCTTCGGTGCGGCCAACTCGCTTCTGCTCCCGATTGCCATTCCCTGGCTCTTCGGCCGCCCCGACATGGTCGTGCCGATGTTTATCGGCGTCGCGCTCGCCATGCTGCTCGACGGGTTCCTGCTCTATAAGCTCTTCAATACCAAGCTTTTCCCGGCTGCCGGTGCCTGGCCGCACGGCGTTGCGGCCGCGGAGTCCATTAAGGCGGGCGATCAGGGCGGCAAGCAGGCCGTCCTGCTCGGCATCGGCATTTTTCTGGGCGCCTTAGGATCCTTCTTCAAGTTCCCGACGGCCGCTCTGGGTACAGCCTTTATCGGCAATGTCTGGGCACTCGGCATGCTGGGCATCGGCTTTCTCCTGCGCGGCTACAGCAGTCCGGTCTTCGGGATTGACATCAATGCGCTCTACATTCCGCACGGCATCATGGCCGGCGCCGGTCTGGTCGCACTGATTCAGATCATCTTCCTGATGCGCGGCAAAAAGGATGACGCCCACGACGAACGCGCAGCCGCGGAAAAGGCACATGCCGCCAAGCACGGCGTTGAAATGCCTGAACATAAAGATGAACAGATCGGCCGCACGATCGGCATCGGCTCCATCGGTTTTGCCCTGATCTCCGTGCTGATCGCTTTCGGCAGCGGCATGTATCACCACATGTCGGCGGGCTGGCTCATCGCCTTCATGTTCTATGCAGCTTTTGCGGCATTCGTGCATGAAATGATCGTCGGTCTTGCCGCTATGCACTCCGGCTGGTTCCCGGCCTTTGCCGTAGCGCTGATTACGCTCCTTGTGGGTATTCTGATCGGCTTTCCGCCGGAAGCGCTCGCCATGCTTTGCGGCTTTGCCGCTGCGACGGGTCCGGCTTTTGCCGATATGGGCTATGACCTGAAGGCCGGGTGGATTCTTCGCGGCAACGGGAAGAACCCCGCCTTTGAACTCGACGGACGCCGTCAGCAGTTCCTGGCTGCTTCCATGGCCTTCCTCATCGCCATCCCGGTCGTCGCTTTCGTTTATCAGGACTTCTTCTCGCAGGGACTGGTACCGCCGGTTGCCAAGGTGTATATCGCCGCTATTCAGGCCGGCGTATCTCTTGACATTGCGAAGTCACTGCTGATTTGGGCCATCCCCGGCGCCCTCATTCAGTTTATCGGCGGCCCGTCGCGTCAAATGGGCGTGCTGCTCGCCACTGGCCTTCTTATCAACAATCCGATGGCGGGCTGGGCCGTTTTGATCGGTCTCGTCATTCGCATCGCTGTGCTTAAGATCAAGGGGCCTGATGCCCGCGGTCCGCTCGAAGTGCTTGCAGCCGGTCTCATCGCCGGCGACGCGCTGCTGAGCTTCTTCTCCTCGATCATTCCGGGTCTTCGTCACAAGTAAGAGGTGAATCATGAAGAAATTCGCAACGCTTACCATCGGTCAGGCTCCCCGCCCTGATTTGGCGCCGGTATTTAATGCCATTGCGCCAGCCGGCACGGAAGTGGTGCATGCCGGCTGCCTCGACGGATTGACCAAAGCGGAAGCGGACGAGCAATTCGCTCCGGCGGGAGGTGAAGGACTCCTCACCTCACGCATGCTTGACGGTACCGCTGTCGTCTTAGGCAAGTCTGCTGTCCGCAAGGCTCTGCAGGAAAAGATCCATCAGCTCGAAAAAGCGGGCTGCAGCCCGATCGTGCTCCTCTGCACGGGCGAATTTGAGGGGCTGACTACTGAGAAAGTGCGCCTCATCGAACCCGACAGACTGCTTCCGCCCGTCTTCGCCGCGCTCCTCAACCCGCTGCAGGTCGGCGTCATGGTGCCGCTCATTGAGCAGGCCCAAAGCGAACTCAATAAATGGAAAGGGCTCGACAAGCCTCCCGTCTTTGCGGCTGCCTCTCCTTACACGGCCTCTAAAGAAGAACTTCAAGAAGCCGCACGAAAGCTCGCTCATCAAGGCGCGGAGGTTATCGTGCTCGACTGCATGGGTTATTCCAAGACGCTGCGCGATATCTGTGCGGAAGCGGTAGATGTTCCTGTGATCGCCTCGAGCACAATGGTTGCTGAGCTCACAGCCAACCTGCTTTAATTTTTGCTTCCTGCTCAAACCGCCGGATTCGGAAAGAATTCGGCGGTTTTTTTGGGGTTTGAGTGAACCCTTCGGGCACTAGCCTGGATTTTTCATGCTCGGCCCTGAAAGGACCGGGAATTTTTCATTATCCGATTGATTCATAACGAAAAAAAAAGCGTGACATCTGGTAGAATTGCTAAAACCAAACAACAACCTGCCAAAAGCCACGCTTCGAATGAATTCTACGCATATTCCCCAAACTCCGGGATGACAGAGCCCGAAAAGGCTTGACTACAGTCAAGCTAGTTTGAAATCATCTACTAATCCCCGTGATATTTCAAGAAATGAGATTCACGGGGTTTTTCTTACATGCTAAAATGATCCCTATCGTATAAGAAGGGATCTATGATGTCTGAAACGCTCAAGTCAGCCTCCTCCAAGTGGTACTTCACCACCTTGACGAATCCCAAGGGGTATGTCTATCTGTACGCCTACCAGACGAAATGGGATTCGCTTAAAAAGCGCTCGTATCGCAGTGCCAAGCGCTACGTCGGACGACTCCGCGAGGACAACAGCGTGCGGTTCTCGAGCACCTTCCTCGAGAAGTTCCCCGAGTACAACACGGGCGATCAATACTTTTTCGGAGCTGACAAGCGGTTGGTCATCGAAGCGGCCTACCGGGCCGACTTCCCCGAGAAGCCGGGCCCCAAGCCTGATCCAGAGGATGTTGAGATGGACGAGGACATCTCCTACGGCCTCACGTGGGCGGCGGAAACTATTGCCAAAGATGCCGGCATCCTTGATCACCTCCAGGCTCAATTCGGCAGGAGGGAAGGTCTCAATCTGCTTCATCAAGCCATCTACGAGCTCGATGTTCAGGGGAGTTTTGACGCCTATCGGGATTGGCGCCAAAGCGTCTGCCTTCACGGAAGCGAACCCCTCAGCGGCCAGGCCGTCAGCGATTTGCTCTCCCGCGTGACGGATGCAAAGTTTGCCGACTACTTCCAGATGCGCCATTCGAGCAAGGTCGCTGCGGCCAAGGCCAAGGCCCGACAGGAAAAGCGTCCGGAAGAGGATGCCTTGGTTCACTACGCCCTCGACAGCACCTCAATTTCGACGTATTCCGAAACCATCTCCATCGCTGATTGGGGCCACTCCAAGCAGGGGGAAGACCTTCGGCAGATCAACTACGCGGTTGTATGCGATCAGGCCGACGGGGAGATCGTCTACGCACATGCCTACAACGGCGCGATACCCGACGTCGCCTCCCTCACTGAGCTTCTCACCCGCCTCAGCGCGGCGAAGTTTGACCTCAAAGACGTGGTCCTGGTAACTGACCGCGGCTACTCGAGCATCCTCAACGTCCAGAAAATGCTCAACATGGAGTTGAGATTCGTGCAGGGCGTTCGTGTGCTCGAAGACACCATCAAGCGCGACATCGTCAAATACGACGAGAGCCTCCGCGACATCGCCTTCTATGATTCCGATCTTGATGTCTATGCCAGAACGGTGGAGGAACCTTGGCAACAAAATACCGGCACCAACCAACTGACGAAACACATCAAGGTGCACCTGATGCGCTTCCCGTGCAAAACGGAAGAATCGATCACGCAGTTGGTGAAGGCGGTGGACAAGGTGATTCGGCGCAAGGAGGATGGAAAGACCGTTTCCTCCGAGGACTGGCGTCTCTACGGCAGATACGTCCGGGAATACACGCTTCCCGACGGCAAGAGGGAATGGCGGCGCTGCAATGAGAAGATCAAGGAATCACTCCAGTTCGCCGGAAACTTTGCCATCCGGACCAACGAGTTCAGCAACCCGTTTGACGCCCTTCGCGTCTACCAACAGCGGCAGGCGGTCGAATTCGACTTCAACCAGCTCAAGAACGCCATTGAATGCAGCCGACTGCGCTGCACTGAGAAGACCTACCGCGGAAAGCTGTTTGTCTGCACGCTGGCAACCTCGCTGAGGCTCATGATGCTGCAGCGGATCCGCTCCAATGAAACGGCTCAGCTGCGGCTGCGGGGCGATTCACTCCCGCAGGCCCTGATGCAGCTGCGGCGCATGCGCGCCGTAAGGCATCGGAACGCCAACCGTTGGGTGGCGGGCACCAATCGGGTAGAGAGCGGGTTTGCACCTCGCTCCCTCCCACACCACCGGACGTGC
>ENA-ORSO01000155-ORSO01000155.1-human-gut-metagenome-genome-assembly--contig:-NODE-155-length-62907-cov-137.711815_pt1 | contig 62907 bp, 39 predicted proteins | sample MGYA00241902_ERZ509168 | MGnify/ENA primary metagenome ERZ509168 (study PRJEB26280, sample SAMEA2338806) | human gut metagenome | biome: human gut; feature: human-associated habitat; material: faeces... | reverse complement strand
GACTTGTTCGAAACCGCACACATAAGACTGGAGTGTCCGTATCGGCTCAACCAAAAGGATTGGAAACCGACATTCATTCCGTTTGCAAAGGCAAGAAAGAGGATTGAGACAATATTCTCACAACTTACAGACCAGTTCTTGGTCATCAGGAACTATGCGAAAATAACGAATGGTTTGTTTGCCAGGATCATTGGCAAAATTAGTGCACTTACCATTCTGCAATACGTAAACTTCATTAACGACAAGCCCATTGGCAGAATTAAGTATGCACTAAATTAATTCCGCCAACAGGTATCACCTATTAATTTAGGCTCTTTCCATACCTCTTTAGCACCAATGAACAAAGAGATATTTGCACTGGCGTAATATTGGTATTCAGTACTCTGTGATTTAATTTTTGTGTTGCTGGTAATCTTAAAATTCTCTGTACCAGCAGTATAGCCACTTATGCTACCCTGTGCATAAGTCTTGCTTCCCCAGATAGTCAGGAAAATCAAGCATGCTAAAATGTGTGAAGTAAGTAATCTTTTCATATTTTCTTAGAAATTTAAATTTTATGTATAGTGTTATAGTTTGTGTCGATTTGGAGCAGTATCATTTACTGTTTATATCGCAGGATGAATTACTGTTGAATCATCTTTTAACCGGCTGCAAAAATATAAATAATTGCTGAAAAGCGCATATTTTCTGTCGATTTTCTTTCTAAAAGTTACGAAAACGTTTGCAGAATGTTACAAATCTGTTACAAAGATTAACTGTCATGTCGGTAAAAGCTTCGTCTCACAATTATAGTTGATTCGCATGGCATTGGAGAATTCCAGCAAATTAAGAGAAATATGAATGAAAAGAAAGCCTACGGCAAATAATGTAAAATACTTTCTTGGTGTCGTATGGGTGACGAAGGTGACGCAGGATACAGAAAACTCGTGTCACAGGTGTCACCCCATAAACTGGCTCCAATAAAGGGCTCAGCAGAAAACGGTGACAGGTGACACTTTTATATAGTATATTTATATGACTTACCGCGCGAAAATAGATAAAAGATTGATAATCAAAGGGAGACATCCAATTGGAGGGTAGTGTCTCCAATGCATAAAATAAAAGTTGAAAAATAGGTGTCACCGTCACTTTTGGGTAATTTTGTAAACTTATTTGTTCTCGAATTAATTGCTCAAAGATTTTCTGTGACTTGTTTCGATATAGCAAATAACTTGTTTGCGACCTCTAAGTGACTTGTTTGCGACCTCTAAGTGACTTATTTACGACCCTTAAATGACTTGTTTCGATATAGCAAATAACTTGTTTGTGTATTCTTAAAGACCGTATAATGTAGACGATTTTTATTAATTTTATTTAATTATTCGTTTATTTTGGAATTTTTGCTTGATTTCTCTTAAAAAATATTACCTTTGCACTGAGAAAAATCTATTGGTCACTTTCATAAGTCAACGAGAAAATAATAACATATCAACGAGTATAATTTATTAAAGACAAGGTTCATGAGAAAAAATCACATGATGATTGCAACTTTGGCCATGCTCTCTGTTGTGGGTTCTGCGCAGTATGCCAGGGCACAGCAAACAGGAACAAACCAAAATGCAAAAGAGTTGAGTGGAGGTACAATCCTCTCTACTGTAAAAGGAGTCGTAATCTCTGCCGAAGATGGTATGCCTGTTATAGGCGCCAGCATTATGGTAGGAGGTGGACAGGCACAAGCTATAACAGATGAAAACGGATGTTTCCAGTTGTCAAACGTCCCAGCTAATAGCAAGTTGAAAATCTCTTATATCGGTTTGGTAACGGCTTTTGCAACCCCTTCTGCTAACATGAAGGTAACGCTGCAATCAGACAGTAAGCACCTTGATGATGTGGTGGTTACTGGTATGTTCAACCGTAAAAAAGAAGGTTTTACGGGTTCGGCAGTAACTATCAAGGGAGAAGATCTCAAGAAATTCAGTACAAACAATATTGCGAAGTCTATAGCAGCAATGGCTCCAGGTTTGAATATCATGGAGAATAATCTGGCTGGTTCAAATCCAAACAGTCTTCCTGATATGCGTATGCGTGGTGGTGCCAGTATGGATTTGAGTACGACATCTTCTGATGTACAGGCTGTACAGGGAGAATATGAGACTTATGCCAATCAGCCGCTTCTTATCATGGACGGATTTGAAATCTCCGTACAGACTCTTTCTGACCTCGACCCTGATCGTGTCGCATCGATTGTTGTCTTGAAAGATGCTGCTGCTACTGCTATCTATGGTTCCAGAGCAGCAAATGGAGTTATTGTAATCGAAAGTAAAACTCCTAAGCCAGGTAAAATTTGGGTTACATATGGTGGTGAGATGCGCATCGAGGCACCAGACCTGACAGGCTATAATCTGATGAATGCTCGTGAGAAACTGGATGCAGAATATAAGGCTGGAGTCTATACTGATGGTGGTGAAACGATTGATAGATGGAATCTCTACCAGTCTAAACTTAAAAACGTTCTCTCTGGTGTAGATACATATTGGCTCAGCAAGCCATTGCGTACATCCGTACAGCAGCGTCATACTGTAACCTTGGAGGGTGGTGATGAGGCTTTGCGTTATCGTATGTATGTTGGTTACAATAACTCACCTGGTGTGATGAAAAATAGTGGTCGTGATGTACTTACCGGTATGCTCGACTTCCAGTATCGCATGAAGAAGGTATTGTTGAAAAACAGTATCACTCTCGAAAATTCTACTGCTAATGAGTCTAACTATGGAAGTTTTAGCGAATACACAAAATTGAATCCATATCTGACTCCATACGATGAGAATGGTAACATGAAGAAGATGCTTGATGATTTCTCTGCCACCAACTCTGCTACTGCCTCTTATCCTAACCCACTTTATAACACAACTTTCCACAGCAAGGATAAGAGCAAGAACTTCTCTGTGCGTGAATTGTTCAAAGTAGAATACAATCCTACCAATGAACTTCGTTTTGAAGGTGCTTTCTCTCTCTCAAAGAGTGTGGGACATCGTGACGTGTTCCGTCCTGCACAGCATACTGCTTTTGATGGAATTACTGATCCGACATTGAAAGGTGATTATCGCCGTACACAGAATGAGGCTGTAAATTGGGGCGTGGATTTGACTGCCAGTTGGAATAAGCAGATTAAGGATCATTACATTACTACCAATGCCCGCATGAGTATTCTTGAGAACAGTACTGATTCTTATGGAACTTATGTGACTGGTTTCCCAAATGATAATATGGATGACCTGCTCTTCGGTAAGAAATACAATGATAAGGTGACGGGAAGCGAGAATACAAGTCGCTCTATCGGTTGGGTGCTCAGTGCCGGTTATTCTTATCTTTATAAATATTCTGTAGATTTCAATGTCCGTCTGGATGGTTCTTCTGAGTTTGGTACCAACAATAGATGGGCACCATTCTGGTCTGCCGGTCTTCGTTATGATGTAAAGAAGGAGGCTTTCTTCAAGGATATTCCATGGCTTTCTGACTTTGTGATCCGTGGTACTTATGGTACAACTGGTGCGCAGGGCTTCTCACCATATCAGGCTCATAGCTACTATAACTATTCATTGCTTCTGCCTTATCTGTCTTCTGATGGTACAGGTGCAGAAATCATGGCGATGCATAATGAGAATCTGAAGTGGCAGACAACCAAGAATACCAACCTTGCATTGGAGTTGGGTTTCCTCGATCATCGTATCACAGCAAGAATCGAACACTATAACAAGGTAACCAATAACTTGGTGACCAATGTGACATTGGCTCCATCTGTCGGTTTCACCAGTTATCCAGAGAACGTAGGTAAGATAGAGAATAAGGGATGGGAAATCAGTCTCTCAGGAATCCCATACCGTAATGCTGCTAAGCAGTCTTATTGGACAATTACCGTAAATGGTTCTCACAACAAGGATAAACTCGTAGAAATTTCAGAGGCTATGCGCCATATTAACGAGTTGAGTACCAAGAATCTGACGGACAGTCCTTTACCACGTTATGAGGAAGGTTATTCTATGTCCAGTATTTGGGTTGTTCCTTCTCTCGGTATAGACCCAGCGTCTGGCGATGAAGTTCTCGTAAAGCGTAATGGAGAATTGACAAGTGCTTCCAACTATAGTGGTGTGGATGCCGTACCAATGGGTAATACAGAGCCTACATGGCAGGGTTATATCAACTCATCCTTTACTTATATGGGATGGGGGATGGATGTAAGTTTCCATTATAAGTTTGGAGGACAGGTATATAACCAGACTTTGGTTGACAAGGTAGAGAATGCCGATTTGGTTTACAATGCCGACCGTCGTGTGACACAGTTGCGCTGGCAGAAGCCTGGTGACCATTCCCAGTTCCGTGCACTCAACCCACATGGTCAGGGTACCAAGGCAACCTCCCGTTTTGTGATGGATGAGAATGTATTCCAGGGCAGCACCCTTTCATTCTACTATCGTGCAGATACCAAGAATACTAAGTTCCTCAAAAACTGGGGGTTGACATCTGCTAAGTTGGGCTTCACCATGGAAGACCTCTTTTACCTCTCATCGGTAAAGCGTGAGCGTGGTCTCGACTATCCATTCTCCCGCCAATTTACTTTCTCATTGAACGTAGCATTCTAATCAATAAATTACGAATATAATTATGAAGAAATATTTCTATATATTGGTGTTCGCAGTCTTGATGGGAGGTTTGACTTCCTGCAATGATTGGCTTGATGTATCACCAAAGGACAGAATCCCTGCCGACAAGATGTTTGAGTCGGAGTCAGGATTCAAGGATATCCTTACAGGCGCTTACCTGAAGTTGGGTACTGCTAATCTTTATGCGGGTGACATGAAATATGGTTATCTGGATGAGTTGGCTGGTCTATACTGTGATTATCCTGGTTATAATACAAATAGCGTGTACAACCAGGCTATTGTATTCGATTATACCAACCAGTTTTTGAGTAAGAAGGATAATCTCTATCTAGAGATGTATAATGTAGTGGCAAACCTGAACAATCTGCTGCAGAATGTTGAAACCCATCGAGATGTATTGAAGACCCCACATTACTATGAGTGTATCAAGGGAGAAGCATTGGGTTTGCGTGCTTTCATCTATTTTGATCTCTTGCGTCTTTTCGGTCCTATTTATAGTGAGCATCCAACAGATGCTGCTATTCCATACAAGACTACATACGATAAAGAACCGACACCGGTTTTGCCTGCTAATCAGGTGGTAGAGAAAATCTTGGAAGACCTGAAGGCTGCAGAGGCTCTCTTGAAAGATAATGATCCATGTGATTTCCATACAGATATAGATAAGCGTACAGACTTCCTTTCAAACCGTGAGTTTCGTATGAATCTTTATGCTGTCAAGGCAATGATGGCTCGTGTATATTGCTATTCTGGTCAGAACGATCTTGCAGTCCAGTATGCTCAGGAGGTTATCGATGCCAACAAGTACTTTACTCTGTATAAGAGTCAGACAGCATCCAATTACAATTCCATCCGTTATGGTGAGCAGATTTTCGGTCTCTCTGTAAATCAGTTGAACAATACGCTTATCAGCAACAGTATGGATATGGAAAATACAAGTGTACAGCAGCGTTATGGTATGACTGCAGATATGTTTACTAAGGTGTATGAAGGTATCACTTCTGACTGGCGCCAGAATGTTGTAGCATTCAACTGGGATGAGAGCCATCAGTATGCATTCTGTCTGAAGTATAATCAGGCTCCTTTGGCCAATACATATTTATATAGCGGTGCAGATGCAATTCCATTGATTCGTTTACCGGAGATGTACTATATCATTGCTGAGTGTGCCGCAAATGCAGAAACGAGTGCTGAGGCTCTGAATACAGTCAGACTTTCACGCGGTATTCCATATAGCGATGAAATTCATACATTGGGTTATGATGATAAGGATGTTACTTCTGAAGAAAACAAACAGCAGACTCGTCGTATCAATGAAATCATGAAAGAATATCGCAAGGAGTACTATGCTGAAGGTCAGTTGTTCTTCTTCCTGAAAGCTCATCACTATACCACCTACTATGGTTGTGGTGTAGCCAATATGACCAGTAAAGAATATCAGATGCCATTGCCAGACAATGAAAAGATCTTTGGCAATAATACTACAAAATAAGGAGATTGAAAAATATGAAAAAAATATTGTTTTATATGTCGGCGCTGGCACTGTTCTTGAGTCTTACCAGTTGTTCGAAAGAAGAAATTGACATGTACAGTCAGGAAGCTCGCATCAACTTCGACTATCGTACAATTTATAGTGAATTGCGCGATAGCGACTATGTGAAGATGAAAACAGACCCTTATCGCCGTGATAGTGTACGTGTGAGAATTATGGGTGATTTACTTACTGCCAATCGTGATTTCTGCATCAAGAAGACAGATAACAGTTCCTATGCCAATACCCTTGACATTCAGTTGGATGACAAATATACTTATTCGGCTCTTGATACTGTATGCCAGTATGTATATTTCAAGGTTAAGCGTCCTGCCTATAAGACAGGTAGAAAAACCTATGGTTGTAATCTGGAATTTGATCTTACCAATCCAAACCATCAGTTTGAAAAAGGATTTATAGAGGATAATTCGGTAGAGGTCAACTACGTTTGGAATATCACAGAGCCTGAGACTTGGAACGACTGGTATTGGTTGGGCGTAGGTGAATTTAGTCCTATCAAGTATTGCTATATGATGGACGTATGGGGAAGAACACTTGATTCTTTCATTACTCCTGATGGTAATGCATACGATGATGATGAGGCTAATGCTGCCATCCTGCAACTGGATGCAGCCTATAAGGCTTATAAAGCGGAGCATGGTCCAATACTTGATGAAAATGGTAAAGATATCTTCCCAGATGAAGAAGAATAAAAAAAGAGTAAATCATGAAAAAAATATATTTATATATTCTGGGCCTGGTGTCTATGACGCTCGTCCAGAGCTGCTATGATGACAAGGGTAACTATGATTATCATGCTGTGAATGATATGAAGGTGGAAATCCCTGAGGCAAAAATCCGCATGCCAAAGGAGAACCCTGCAACGGTTACGTTGACGCCTGAGTTGACACAAACTCTTGCCGAGAATGAGGACAATCTTACTTTTGAATGGAAAAAATTGAAGCCGGATGCTAAGATTGGTTCTATGCGTCTTGCTGACTATACGGATTATTCTATAGGAAAGATTTGTCAGGTAGAAGTAGAACCAAATAATCCTGAGAGTATTGGTATGATGCTCATTGTTACCGATAAGGCCACAGGTCAGAAATGGTATCAGTTGGGCAAGGTTGCTGTAGTCAAGCCTTTGAATCCTGCTTGGTTTGTGCTTCAGGAAGATGCCGATCAGAAGGGCATTGTAGGAGCTATTGAGGGTGATCCAGATGGCTTCTTTGCCTATGCTGATGTGTTTAAGTCAGAAACTGGTGAATCTTTTGCTCTTGAGGGTAAGCCATTGGCTATTGCTGCCAAGGGTAATTATGGTTATAGTTCTCTGGGTGGAACGAAGTTTGCCAACCTGACAATTGCCACGGATAAGAATATTGCAACATATTCTCCAAGTACACTCACCATGAAGTATGGTACTAATAAAATTCTGTTTGAGAATGCACTTAACAATGTACCAGTCAATTTGTCTTATTACAAAATGGACAAGAAGGGTGAGATGTTTGTGACGGACAAAAAGGCTTATTTCGCATACGATGACGGATGGTGTGTTCCATATTCCGTATATGATAAGCAGGTTAATTCCGATGGTGAGGAAGAACAAGTAGTATTTCTACCTACATGTTCTGCTACTTTCAGTAATTATGTCCTGGCATATAATCCAGCAACTCATCGCTTCCGCATTGGTAGTGCTTTTTCTTCTATGATGGATTATGTCGGCACATCCTACTACAACTCTCAGTATTATCGTAAGGGTTCCCAATGGAAGGACATAAAACCATTGGTGTTCCGTGATTTGTCGGAGGATGCCGACGGCAATTATGCCTTTGATCCAAGCAATGTAGATGCGTCTCTGCAGATACTTGATATCTTGCGTGGTGGAGATAATGGTAACTATGCTTATGCCGTTATGGCAAGTGAAGGGGCTTCACAGATTACAGTTTTCCGTTTCAGCAATGCGGATGATCCGCTTTGTGCAGGAAAATACACAATCGATCTGGATCCTTCCATCGATTTGAAAACTGCCAAGTTTGCAGCTTCTCAAGCATATTCAGCCCATTTTATTTTCATGGCTGCTGGTAATAGCGTGTATCGTATAGATATGGAGCGTCAGAAGATTGAGAAAATCTACAGTTATGACGCTGATGCTAATGCCAAGATTGCTTGCCTGAAATTCCGCGACCCTGAGGATGCTGAAAATGGTAATGGCATGATTCTCGGATTCGGTATCAATACTTCTGCAGGTCAGGGTTTGCTGGGCGAATTGAAACTGACTATTGCGGGTGATGTAGATAGGAGTGAAAATGCTTCTTACATTTTCCAGGATGCAAATAATAGATTTGGCAAGATTGTAGATATCTCTTATAATTATGAATAATCTCAAGATTTGTTTTGAGATCATCTTAAGGACTGAGAATAATCCATGATGAAAATAAGAATATTATTATCTATAGTATTTAGTTCTGCCTGCTCGCTCATAGCGAGCGGGCAGAATCCGTTTGTTGGTACTCTTCCTGCTGATGCGAAGTTGACAAAAGGAATGTTTGATACTTTTGAGTCTGATGGTAAGATGTACTGGTCGATTCCTGATTCGCTTTTCGGCCGTGAGTACAGTGTTACTACTACCATTTTGAGTGCTCCCGAAAATCCAAACCGAAGTAGTGAAACTAAGTATGGTTATGCAGGTGACCTCATCGGTCCCCTTTTCTTTTCGCTTCGTAAGCAAGATGGGGAGGTGTATATGACGGATCCGCAGCATAAGTGGATACTGGCAGATTCTACAAGTGTTTTTTCTAAGATAGCGATGCTCACTCCGCAGGAGCGTCTCTACAAGCGTTTGCCTGTCATACAGGAAAGCAAAGGGCATACGCTTATAGAGATAGGAAATACATTGAAGAACTTTACCCTCTTTGGTATGGAACCTGCTTATTACGACATGAAAATCAGTATGCGGAATAAGGAAAAAGACCGCATCCTCGATGTGAAAGGGAAAAATGATTGTATTCTGTTGCGTATGTCGCGCACCTACAGTAATTTAGCGATGCCTCTTCCTGGTAAGCCAATCCAGAATTATCAGGGCATTTGGGAAACTGGAGTCTGTATCAGTCTTATGCCTAAACAGCCTATATCTGTGAAACGTGGTGACGGAAAATCGTTTTTTGAAATCAACAAGTTTGTGCTTTCTGCAGATGGTATCCGAAGTCGCCTTCCTGTCATTAAGCGTTGGCGATTGGAAATCCGTCCTGAGGATAGAGAACGGTATCGCAGGGGAGAATTGGTGGAACCGGTGCATCCTATCATCTTCTATGTAGATCGGCAGTTCCCGAAGATGTATCAGAAGTGTATCATTGAGGCGGTCCGTGAATGGCGTCCTGCGTTTGAACAGGCAGGTTTTAAAAATGCCATTGATGCCCGTTTGGCACCTACACCGAAGGAAGATCCTGATTTCTGTATGTATGATAGCAGATATCCTTATATCTCCTGGAAAATATCGGGCACGAGTAATGCTTATGGACCTACACCTTGTGAGGGAAGAAGCGGAGAAATCAACGGTTGTCATGTCGGGGTATTCAGCAGTGTGATGAATATCGTGCAGAATTGGTATTTTGCTCAATGTGGCGCTGTTGATCCAGAGGCTCGTAAGATTATTTTGCCAGAGTCATTGCAATGTGAGCTCTTGAAGATGGTGATAACCCATGAGGTGGGGCATAGTTTGGGATTAGAGCACAATCATAGTGGTAGTAGCCATGCTTCTATAGACAATCTCCGTGATAATGATTATCTGGACAAGCATGGTATGGGTAGTTCTATTATGGACTATGTACGTTTCAACTATGCTCTTCGTCCGGGTGATCATGTAGCGCTTCGTAATCGCCGTATTCAATTGGGTGAATACGACCGTTGGGCAATAGAATGGGGGTATCGGGAGTTTGAAGGTAATACACCAGAAGAGCAAGAAAATGCCAGATGGAAATGGTATGAGCAAAAGAAAAAGGAATGTCCAGAATTAGCTTTCTATGATGCTCGGGATATCCGTTCGCAACAAGAAGACTTGGGTAATGACCATGTGGCTATCAACAGTTGTGGTATCGAAAATCTCAAATACTTATGTTCTCTTGATATCTGGAATCCGAAAACGAACTTGGAAAAGCAAGTGATGGAAGGACGGTATAAGGCTTTGATAGAGCATTATAACCTCTGGACTGGTCATGTGTTTGCACATCTGGGTGGTTATTATTATGGTGATAATCATTATGATACCCCTGAATATACACAAAAAGTCTTGAAATTCTTGCAAGATTATGTGGTAACTCCTCCCGGTTGGCTTTTTGATTCCAAAATCATGTCACATCTTCATGTAGATAGAAAGAAGGAAATCAAACATTTTAAATCAGAGCAACAACAGCATTTCGATTATGCAATGGAGCGAATAGAGAAAGCCAAGGCAAAAGAGAAGGATGAGATTCTTGTCAAAACATTGGAGACGCTATTGACTGAGGTGAAAACGATGAAGGAAAAGATGGAGACTGCTTATAAGAACTGGTAATCCTGGCGCATATTCAGTCTTCTATTTTAGACCAGAAAAAGATATAAATATCATTTAATATTGACTCATAATCAAATGATGAAACATTATAAAAGCTTTTTAATTATGTTTTTCTTATTCTCTTCTTTTAGCCTGCTACAGGTTATGGGAGAAGAAAAACAAACAGTTGTTCCTAAGCCATTTGCTGAATTCTTATCGGAAAATATGAAAAAGACGGATGGTGCTTTTCCTGTTTATCAGGAAGGTAATCGTGTTTATATGGAATTCCCAAGAAAGTGGAACGGTCGTGAGATAGAGGTAAGTGGGCAGATAGATCATGGCTTTGGTATGATCAACCGTTCTGTCAATTCATTGGGTGTAGTGCGTTTGTCCATACCAGATTCGATGACCGTTGAGTTTCTTCAACCGTTCTACACTGAGCGCATCATGAATAGGAAAAGTACATACTGGGATGCATTCAGAGCTTCTAATGTGCCTGTTGCTGGTGTGGAATATCCTGCAGTCGCTATATCCCAAGATGGCAATCCGATTATTGATATTACTGATGTTGTGAAGGGTGAAAAAGAATGGGTGAGTTATTCACAGTACCCGGATGTTCGCTCGTTGGACCCAGATATGAGTAGGTTGAATTCTGTTCAAGTTATTTCACCGCAGAAGGGGAACTCTTCTGGAAGAGAAGAAGTTGTGCTGAAGGTGGTCAGATACCATGAGGCAGAGTCAGAGCAGTATGCATTCAACAGTATGGCTATTATTTTGCCGAATGGAAGTAAACCCTTATATTTGAGTATCTGTCTCCGACTCTTACCGGAGAAGGATATGCCTATACGCTTAGCTACTGAGGGTCTGGATATTCAGACTATTCATTTCAAGGATTATTCACAGAATCCTTATACGGTTGTTGATGATTCTCTGGTGATGAGGCTACAGCCGAAGTGTGCTTGTATGTTCTATGTTGATAGTCTGGTTCCTAATAAGTATAAAGAGGCTTTGCAGAAGGGAATTTTATCATGGAATGAATCTTTGGCTAAGGCAAAAGTTAAATTGAGAATTCATTTGAATTCCATCAAGTCAGGAATCGATGCAGCCTCTGTGCCTTTTTTAGTGTCTTACGACATGGGAAAGGTTGGTGTTTCCTCTCAAAAGACAGTGCATCCACGTACTGGTGAAATATTATCTTTTCGTATAAATATTGGGCATGATTTCAAAAAATCATTTAAGCCAGTAGAATTACAGAAATTAATCCATCAGGAATTTGGTCAAGTTTTGGGATTGAGTAAGGTCTCTGATGATGCAGCGCAGGTGAATGCTTTATCTTATCTTTATTGTGTACAGAAAAGTAAAAATGTGTATCAAGATAGGGAATTCATTACTAAAAAGTGAGTGACTATAATTCCTGACTGTAATGTCAGCAAAAAATGGTATTAATATGTTAGGTGTTTTGCCAAAAAGTCAGGGAATTGCACACAAAAGAAGACTTCGCGAAATGCAAGGTATAAAAAAGGGTAAGGTGGTCATCGGCTGATAATCATCTTACCTTTTGATGGTTCTATCTGAATCAGATATTTCTCGTCTTTATATTTGACGGGAAGGTTCTTGTCAGCCTGCCTTAGTTGTGAGTGATTTATAAACTCTCCTGCTATTTATTCTTTTTATTCTTGAGAAAATCAATCTCAACGATTCTCAAAACAGGTTTGCTCTTCTTGATTCCTATGAAATCGAGGGTGCTTGCCTTGCCGCCCGCCAGCTCCTTGGTGTCGCTGAGGTGTTCGATAGAAACCTTGAACGCTTCTTCCTTGTTGAAGGCCCTCGTAAAACGCAAGGTATCAAGAAATATAATATCTACGAAGAGTTCGTAAAATGTTAAAATATAAACGGTTTTATCTTTTTTAACGTGCTTTTTCTTATTGTTCTACGAATTTTTCGTAGTTTTACAGCGTGATTTAGAAACAAATATGTTGAAATTAAAAAATAAAGATAGAAAGATGGAAAAATTGACGAATCAGGAAGAAGAGATTATGCTTCGGATATGGCAGTTGGGGCGATGTGCCGTGAAACAGATTATGGAACTGTTGCCAGAACCTCGTCCACCTTATACCACTGTAGCTTCTATTGTGAGCAATCTGAAGCGCAAGGAATACGTCAAGGCGGAGCGGGATGGCAAGGGGTATGTCTATTCGCCTGCTATCGCCGAGAGCGATTACAAGCGGAAGTTCCTGTCGGGTTTCGTGAACAATTACTTCAAGAATTCTTTCAAGGAGATGGTTTCCTTCTTTGCCAAGGATGAGAAAATCAGTCCAGAGGACCTCAAGGATATCATTAGAGAAATCGAGAGTTCGGAAGAATAACTAATAGTTCATTTCAAACAAAAACTTAAACTGTATGGCAATATATCTTATAAAAATCAATGTAGCCCTGGTGCTGCTTTATGGCTTTTATCGCCTCACGGTGAGCCGCGATACCTTCTTCGGTCTTCGCCGCCTTACCCTCTGGCTTATTTATGCCGTCGCCCTGATGGTTCCGGCGCTCAATCTGGAATATTGGGTACGCGATACCCCTACGATGGAGAGTATGGCGAATGTATATGCCGACACGTTTTATCCCGTGGTGGTTGTAAAGGCTCAGGCTTCCGGCATAACCTGGATGGATATGCTGCTGGGCATCTATTGGGTAGGAGTAGCCGTCCTCTCATTGCGATTGGTATGGCAGCTCTTCAGCATTATCCGCCTTGTGGTTATTTCCCGGAAACAGGAGGTGGAAGGCATCATGGTGCATCTGCTTAAGGGCGAGGGGAGTCCGTTCTCCTTCTTCCGCTGGGTGTTTATGTATCCATCTACTCTGGAGGGTAGGCAGTTGCATGAAGTGATGGTTCATGAATGCACCCATGTTTCGGGTCACCATTCTTTGGATACCCTCTTCTCCGAGCTTTTCTCCATCGCCTGCTGGTTTAATCCGTTTGTCTGGCTGATGAAGCAGGAAGTAAGAATGAATTTGGAATATTTAGCCGATGAAAGTGTTTTATCTGATGGCAACGCGCGCAAATCCTATCAGTATCACCTTTTAGGTTTGGCATATCGACAGCCGAATGAATCGACCAAGATTGCTAATAATTTTAATTTATTACCTCTTAAAAAAAGAATTAAAATGATGAACAAACGTAGAACAAGTGAAATAGGCAAGGCGAAGTACCTCCTTTTCGCACCTTTGGCAGGAGTGTTGCTCATGGTGAGCAACATCGAGAGTGTGGCTCGTGAGATTGGCGAGCAGATTCCGGAAGTGGCTGAGGTTCAGCAGAAGGCTGAGCAGGCTTTGAATACTGATGTAGCTGTGGCGAATCCGATGGCAAAGGAAGTCATCGAGGTGATGAACCCAGCTGAGGCTGAAGAAATGGAAGCTGACAAGACTGCAGAAGCTGCTTTGATAAAAGCTGAGGAAGCAAAGGCTGAAGAAGCAAAAGCAGCTGCTGAAGCTGAATTGACAAAAGCTGAGGAAGCTAAGGTAGAAGAAGCTAAAGCTGCTACAGAAGCAGAATTGATAAAAGCTGAGGAAGCTAAGGTAGCAGCAGATAAGGCAGAAGAAGCTAAAGCTGTAGAACAAGCAAAGCAGGCAGCAGAAGATAAGGTGAAAACCAAGCCTCAAACCGATACAACCAAGAAGAAAAAAACTTGGGTTTGTATGCCGGAAACGATGCCGTATTTTCCTGGTGGTCGGGAATTGCTGCTGAAGTATCTGGCTGCAAACATCAAGTATCCGGCTTCCGCCGTCAAGGGCAAAAAGGAGGGGCGTGTGATCGTAACCTTTATCGTCCAGAAGGATGGTAGCATTACGCATGCCAAGATAGCCAAATCTATAAATCCGGAACTGGATGCTGAGGCATTGAGAGTCGTGAAGGGAATGCCTAAGTGGACTCCGGGTACACAGAATGGTAAACCTGTAAATGTTAAATATACCGTCCCTGTAAAATTCTCTCTTCAGAAAGATGCAACCCCAGGGAAAAAAAAGTAAAGTAGAATATCAATCTCAGGTTATAATAAGAACATATATCTTAACTCAATAAAAAAGAGCATAAATCTCATCTCAGCGATAGGGGATGTATTCTCTATTGCCATGTAGAATGAAAAGGGCGGTTTTCTTGCGTGATGCAAGAAGCCGCTTTCTGCATTTTTCACGATTTTGAGGGTTATGCCAAAACTCATAGCCAAAATATCAAAACCAAAAGTAGGCAAAACGGAGAAATCTTTAATTTTGCACTCGAATTTAAATAAGACTAAAAACAAATAAATATATTTTTTAAAAATGAGTAGCATATTAGAAGGTCGTCCTGCCTTGAAAAAGGAGGTTGATAAAATCGCAGAAGTTGCTGGATATCTCTGGCAAAATGGTTGGGCTGAACGTAATGGCGGTAATATCACTGTCAACATCACCGACTTGGTGGATGACGAAATCAAGGCTTTGCCTGCCATCAGTGAGGTGAAGCAGATTGGTACTGCATTGCCAGCCTTGAAGGGATGTTATTTCTTCTGTAAGGGTACTGGAAAACGTATGCGCGATTTGGCTCGCTGGCCTATGGATAATGGTTCTATCATCCGTATCTTAGACGATTGCGCCAGCTATGTGATTATCGCAGATAATCCTGTAATGCCTACCTCTGAACTTCCAAGTCACTTGAGCGTTCATGCTCGTCTAATCGAGAAGGGAAGCAACTATAAGGCTACTGTTCATACTCATCCTATCGAGTTGATTGCCATGAGCCACAACAAGGCTTTTATGGGCAAGGATGTGTTGAGCAACTTGCTCTGGAGTATGATTCCAGAGACCAAGGCTTTCTGTCCGCTCGGTTTAGGTATCGTTCCTTACCAGTTGCCAGGCAGTCTGAAATTGGCTGAAGAGACTCTAAAGGAGTTGGAGGATTATGATGTAGTAATGTGGGAGAAGCATGGTGTCTTTGCCAAGGGATTGGACGTGATGGATGCTTTCGATCAGATTGATGTACTCTCTAAGAGCGCAAAGATATATATCGACTCAAAATGCATGGGTTATGAGCCTGCAGGAATGAGTCAGGAGGAGATGGCTGAAATGACAAAGGCTTTCAATCTCCCTCGATAATTGTCGCTTCAAATCTTCATTTTAAATTGAATTGTAACAAATATATAGTATCCTCAAATACATATATAAACCAAGATACATTTATTTATTTACATACAAGTATGGTTTAGTAGATTTAAGTTTTGATGTGTTATGCGACACATGCTATAGGTTAGAATTTAGGTTTAAGAGTAAAGATGATAACCCCCGGACATTGAGAAATGTTCGGGGGTTTATCATATATGCTGTTAGTCTGCCATGCTCTCCAAGCGGTCCCTCGGGGACCACGTGATGGGGAACCGATGAACATGAGATGAGCAGCTGTTGCTCACGAGATGGTCCACAAGTGCCCAAATAGGTGAACCAAATCTGGGCAATATAGATATTGACTTTAATCCATGTGGAAGAGTTCTTCCAGAGGAATGCTGACAGGAGAGTTGTCTGGATTCACTTCCATGATGTCTGCCATCATATCCCACCATTTCTGTGTGATAGGATCCACGTTGGTGGTGTCCTGACTGTTGGTGTCGCTATCGCATTTCTGGACGGCAAAGAGTAGGTTGGTGTCCTTGTCCCAGAAGATGCTGTAGTCGCTTACACCCTGATCCTTAATCATCTGTTTCAACTCTGGCCAAATCGCAGCGTGGCGCTTGGCATATTCTTTCTCGCATCCCTTCTTGAGATACATTTTGAATGCAAATCGTTTCATGATATTCTATGTTTTTTACTTGTTATACAAATGCTAATTAATATGATTGGTTTCTTCTTATACCATTGATATTCATCTGCATCAGATGAGTTGAGGTAAGAAGCAAGAGACGATGAGTACTAAAATACCGACCAGCAGTACACCGATGGTCTTGCCCGAACAGCCTTTCCATTCTTTCAGGATGATGCCCCATACATTGGAGAATACCACATTGAGAGCCATCAGGATGCAGAAAGAAAGGGTAGTGAGGACGGGTGATTCAGTGAGGAATCCCTTGCCCAATGACAAACCGAAGAACTGACTGTACCAAAGACCACCTGCCAAAGCACAGAACAAGAGATTATTGGACCAAACTTCCTGATTCTGGTAGTCGCTCCAGGTATGATTCTTGGTGTTCTGATAGAAACAGTAGATGGCATTGGTTACAAAACCGCCCAGTGTCACGAAGAAAGTAGCAGGGAGTGTCTTGTACATATCGGGAGTGAAACTGCCGAAGTGAATGTCGCTGCCGAAGGCAAGACCTACGTTGAAGCAACCGCTCATGAAACCAGCCAGTAGGGCAATGGCGAGACCCTTAGGGAAGTTGAAGTCCTTCACCGCTGCCTTCTTTTCTTCTTCAGACAGTGATGCAGCCTTCATGCTGCCTGCCACACCGATGATGGCGATACCCACGAGGGTAACCACTACGCCTAAGATGACGCTGAACGTAAGCGAAGAGAGGGCATTCATCTCTGGGAAGAATATGTTGAGCAAAACGGGTCCCATGATGGTTCCCAAACCCGCACAGGTTCCGAGGGCGATACTCTGACCGAGTGCCACACCGAGGTAGCGCATGGAGAGGCCGAAGGTAAGTCCGCCCACACCCCATAGTACACCGAAGAGCATGGTCATCGTTATATTGAATCCGTTGCCATCGAGCAATTCAAAGAAAGAATGTCCATCTGGTATTGCCAGTAAGGCTCCCAAGAAAGGCAGTATCAGCCAGGCGAATACGCCCTGTACCAACCAGTAGGATTCCCAACTCCAATCTTTAATCTTGTTGATTGGAACATAGCAACTGGATTGGCAGAAGGCACCCACGGCTATGATTAAAAGTCCTATTAATATTTCCATAATTGTATAATTAAAGTGAAGAGTGAAGAACGAAGAGTGAAGAATTCAAATGCTTTTTTAGCCATAAGACTATTGAATTCTTCGTTCTTCACTCTTCGTTCTTCACTTACTTGCGGTTAGCGAGAACTTCTGCCTCGTATTTTTCGATGTCAGCGATGTATTCCTCACCAACAGGAATGTTGTTCTTCAGGTTGAAGTAATCATATACAGCGCCGAATGGCAATGTCTTCTCTTCTTCCAAGAGGGCAAGACGCTGGAAGAGCTTACCTTCGTCCTCATACTTGCGGAGTGTATCCAGTGGCTCAAGGAATGCCTGCAACAATGACTTCTGGGCAGCACGTACACCGATGATGTAAGCACCGATACGGTTGATAGAACCATCGAAGTAGTCGAGACCGATATGAGCACGGTCGAGGGCATTGGCACGAACCAACTCAGAGAAGAGATTGCGAGTATTGTCGTCGAAGAGTGTTACGTGATCTGAATCCCAGTGCATTGGGCGAGATACATGGAGCATCAACTCTGGTACGAAGAGAAGGAGTGCAGAAACTGCATCTGATACGTTCTCTGTTGGCTCATAGTGACCTGTGTCGAGAGTGTACATCACATTGTTCTTAGCGCAGTAGCCAGCGTAGAAGTCGTGAGAACCTACGGTATAAGCCTCCAAGCCAATACCGAAGAGTTTAGCTTCGAGGCAAGACTTCATGTTAGGCAACTCCTCTGCCAAGATCTCATCAAGAGAGTTCTTCAAAATCTCACGATAGCGTCCCTTCTCTACAGTGATATCCTTAGAACCATCATGTACCCAGATGTTCATGATACATGGATCGTTCTGGAACTTACCCATAGCATCAGCGATACGGCGGCAACGCTTGGTGTGCTCAATCCAGAACTCACGGATAGCAGGGTCTGGGTTTGATAAAGTGAGGTTGCCACTCAATGGGTGAGAGAAAGAAGTAGAGTTGAAATCGAGCTTCATGTTCTGCTCCTTTGCCCACTGCATCCAACCTGTGAACTGATCTACGGTTACCTCGTTACGGTCGATTTGCTTGCCCCCGAACTCACCATATATCTCGTGGAGATTGAGACGGAAGGTACCAGCGAGGAGAGAGTTTACCTTTTCAATATCCTGTCGGAGTTCATCGATATTGCGAGCCTTGCCAGGATAGTTACCTGTACTCTGGATACCGCCAGAAGCAGCCTCGCCACGCTCGAAACCAACTACATCGTCAGCCTGCCAGCAATGCAGAGAGATAGGAGTTTTCTCCAATGTCTCGATAGCCTTGTCGGTATCTACACCCAGAGCAGCATAGCGCTCTTTTGCAATCTCGTAATTCTTCAAAATCAAATCTGCTTTCATAATTGTCTTTAAGTTTTATATTGTTAATCTTTTATTGTTTATTTATTTTTTTACCCTTTTACCTTTTTACCTTTAAAAACTTCTCGTAAGCTGCATCCCAAGCATCCTTGTCCTGTGGCTCGAATTTCTTCAACTCCAGAGAGTTGGCGATGATTTGTCGCATTTCCCAGATATCCTTTACCAAGCCGGAAGCCTTAGCCTGCAGCATGATATTTCCGATAGCTGTACCTTCTTGTGGACCAGCAAGTACTGTTACGCCACAACTGTTGGCTGTAAACTGGTTGAGGTATTGGTTGAGTGAACCGCCACCGATGATGTGGAGCACGTTGATATCGAAATCTGCAAATTCTTTGAGCCATGTGAATACCTGACGGTAGCGAAGGGCAAGACTTTCGAAGATGCAGCGGCAGAACTCGCCGTAGCTCTCAGGTACATGCTGACCGGTCTTTTCACAATATTGCTTGATAGCTTCTACCATGCTGGATGGGTTGGCAAAGACAGCATCGTCTGGATTGATGATACTCTGGAAGGCTGGCTGCTTCATTGCTTCAGCAATCAGTTCGCCATGTCCCAGACAAGTCTGGTCACTGTTATTAGCAGCTGCCGCATCTTTCCATTCCTTACGGCAACGCTCGTAGATCCACATACCACAGATATTCTTGAGGAATCGGGTAGTGCCCTCGATACCGCCTTCGTTTGTGAAGTTGAGTTCATAGCTATGTTCATTGATGATAGCCTTCTGAGTCTCTATACCCATGAGGCTCCAAGTGCCAGAACTGAGGTAAGCGAACTTTTCATTCTTGGCAGGAACGGCAGCTACTGCGCTGGCAGTATCATGCCCTGCTACAGCGATGACAGGTACTGCATTCAAGCCAGTTATCTTCTGTACTTCCTCGGTGAGTGTGCCGATGATGGTAGCTGGTGCTGTCATTTCTCCAAACTGTTCGCGCTTCAATCCGAGACTCTCAACAAGATCCTGGTCGAGGTCGCCTGTCATCGGATTGAGAATCTGCGAGGTGGAGGCTACAGTATATTCGCAGATAGCCTTACCGGTAAGCATATAGCTCAGCGCATCCGGAATAAAGAGTATTTTGTTTGCGTTCTCCAAAGCCACATTGCCAGCCTTGCGCATAGCGTATATCTGGAAGAGGGAGTTGAAGTTCATGAACTGGATGCCCGTCTTTTCATATACCTTTTCCTTGCTGATTTGCTCGTCGAAGTATTTCTCCATCATGCCCACGGTATGTGGGTCTCGATAGGCGAGAGGGTTGCGGAGAATGGCTCCGTCCTTGCCCACATATACAAAGTCGCATCCCCAGGTGTCGATTCCGATGCTCTGGATGTTGATGCCTCTTTGAGCCACGAGTTTCAAGCCCTTGATGATTTCCAGATAGAGCGCATAGATGTCCCAATAGAAGTGGTTGCCCGTCTCGATGAGATGGTTGTCGAAACGTGTCAGTTCTTCCAGATTGAACTTTCCATCTGATAAACTACCGATAATGGTTCTTCCGCTGGTGGCACCTAAATCCACTGCAAAGAAGTATTTTTTTTGTTCCATTTTGCTAGGTTTTTAAGTCTAATTTTATGTTATTGATTTCTAAGTTTAATTTCTGTTGATTCCGAAGTTCCTTATGTGTTACTTCAAAGTCTTTGTTGAAATTTTCGGTGCAAAGATAGACCTAAATCGTGAAATGCAACAAGGGATTTTGATTTTCAGCCCTTGATATTTGGCGGCAGTATAAAATTAGGGAAGTGATGGATGTTTTTTGGGGGAAGTGATGAAAGAAGGATCATAGAATGGGGGGCTTAAAGGGGTGTATGGATAAAAGGGAATAATCCAATGGGCTGGAATAAGACAAGGCTGCTTGTGAACCATTAGTTCTGCAAGCAGCCTATAAGCATTTGATAATTATGAGTTGATAAATGTTAGTTACGTATTTTATTATGATTCAGATATAGTCTGTTCTGTTTTTCTGAATTATCTGTTCATGTTTCTGAAATCTGAAGGCTTCATGCCCGTCTGACTCTTGAATTTTGAAGAGAAGTAGTCTGGCGACTCGAAATTAAGGCGGTAGGCTATCTCCTTGATGCTATCGTCGGTGGAAGAGAGCAGTTCCTTTGCTCTCTGCAGTTTCAGATTCTGCTGGTAAAGGGCAGGTGCGAAACCGGTGTGCTCCTTGAAGAGCTTGCGGAAGGAAGAATAGCTGATGCCGAGTTCCTGCGCAATCTCCTGAATGGTAAGGTTGCCTTCCAATGATTCGCGGATGCGAAGACGGGCTTTATTGATGATATCCACATGCTTTGAATCTTTATTCAATTCAATATTACGCTCCAAGGAGTACATCAGGCCGATGAGATGGTTGGCGATACCTGCCAAGGTTTGCTGGGCGTATGCAGCTTCCTCCTGAGCAATGTATCGTGCTTCCTCATATAGATTGATGATTTCGTTGCTAAACCCCACGTGATAGATGGGCTTCTCAGGAGAGAGGAACTTATGCTTCACTCGGTCGTTAATGTTTCTTCCCTTGAATCCTATCCAATAACTTTTCCATCCTTTTCCTTGAGTAGGGTGGTAAGTATGCCATTCGCCAGGGAACAACAGGAAGATGTCGCCAGCTTTGATGACGGTCTCTGGGCAGTGGGCTGACTGGAAAACACCTTCGCCCTCTGTCAGATAGAGCAACTGAAATTCATCCAGCGTTCTGCCTTTGTTGATATCAAAATAGTAGCCGTCAGCATGTCCCTTGGTAGGGTAGCTGTCGTGTGGCTCTATCACCTCATATCCGATAGTGCTGATGGTGAGTCCCCATTGTGCATCCCGTTCTGAGGCGAGCAAATATTTACTTGTTTGCATCGATCTTTTGTTATAAATGGTAGTTGTAACTTGTTTCTTTTGCAAAGTTACTAAAAAAATGGCAAAATGCAGAATTTTTCTATGATTATCGTTTCTAATACACCTATTTATATATAATAATATAAGCAATTTTAAGGAACTGAATCCAATATTTTAGGTTTGTTATCAAAAAAATAAGTTTAATAATCAAAATTTAAGGTAGCAAAATAAACCGATTCCGTACTTTTGCAACCGAAATAATTCTAAAACAAGACTTAAACGAAGTTAGGAATAAACTAAATCAAGAGCTTATGCGGATTGGTGGTCTACTAAAATTAATTAGTGATCGACTAAAACAAGAGCATTCTTAATTAGCTTTGTACAAGATGAACCTATTCGTTGCCTAAAGGAAGTTGAAACTTATATGCAATTTCAAAATCATTCTGCAATAGCATTCCATGCTTTCAGATGAATATTGTTGTTGTCATTAAGCAAATTGACTTTTTGGGTATATAGGGGATTGGACAGAACATAAAACCTATATAAAATATGAGCAAACAAAACAAAATGATGAAAAAGTCTGTGTTGCCATTTGCATTGGTATGCTCAGCGCTGATGCTCAGCCCTTACATGGGGGGGCAAGCTCATGCTGAGGTACAGAACGTGCAGCAGGCAAAGGCTGTCAAGGGTACGGTGGTCGATGAGACTGGCGAACCAGTGATTGGTGCGACCGTACTGGTTGTAGGCGGAAGTGCATCACAAGGTACTATTACCGATATGGATGGTAACTTCAGTATCAACGTCAAGCCTGGTCAGAAACTCAAGATTACTTATATTGGTTACGACGAAAATATCGTGGCAGCCAAGGATGGAATGAAAGTTCAGATGAAGACTTCTGGTGCAGTTTCTCTGAATACCGTTGAGGTTGTTGCCTATGGTGTACAGAAGAAGGTAACCATGACGGGTGCCATCTCCAGCGTAAAGAGTGAGGATTTGGTCCGCACTTCCGTAGGTTCTGTCAATAATGTACTCGGTGGTCAGCTTTCAGGTGTAACTACCGTTCAGTATTCCGGTGAGCCAGGTAGCGATGCAGCCGAAATCTTCGTTCGCGGTAAGGCTACTTGGGGCGATTCGCAGCCTCTTATCCAGGTGGATGGTGTGGAGCGAACCATGGCAGATATTGACCCAAATGAAATCGAGAGTGTTACCGTTTTGAAGGATGCCTCTGCAACAGCCGTATTCGGTGTTCGTGGTGCCAACGGTGTTGTCCTGATTACTACCAAGCGTGGTTCACAGGGTAAGGCGAAGATCAGTGTGTCAACTTCCTGGACAGCCCTTTCACCTACCAAGATGGTGGAGCAGGCTTCTTCTTACGAATATGCCAACTTCTATAATCAGATGTCTCTGAATGATTATTGGATGCGTGCAAACAAAAGTGTGGCAATTGGCAAATATCCAGATTTGGATGCATATACTGCTGAGCACACTTTCTCTAACAGTTTCTCTGAGGGCATCATTCAGAAGTTTGCCACTGGCTCAGACCCTATCCGTTTCCCAAGTACCAAGTGGGCTGATTACATCATGAAAGATGTAACTCTTCAGCAGCAGCACAACTTGAATATCTCGGGTGGAACTGATCGTGTGAAGTATTTTATCTCTGCAGGTTATTACTCTCAGGATGGTCTTTTCAAGGAGTTTGATGCAGGATACAACTATGGTTATCAGTATCATCGTTTCAACTATCGTTCTAACCTCGACCTCAAGGCAACCAAGACTACAACCTTGTCGTTCAATGTGGCTGGTAACGTGAGCAATGCTGATAAGCCTTATACAGGTTCTGGTGCAGCCGGCTTGATTAAGCAGATTTATTATGCAACCCCATTCTCCAGCCCTGGTATCGTGGATAATAAGTTGGTTTATTGTACCGCCGACTATGATGATCAGAAGTTGCCGTTTGTAGGTAATGCAGGTATGGGTTACTATGGCAATGGATTCATGCAGACCAATATCAATAAGATTCAGATGGACCTCGTTCTCGACCAGAAACTTGACTTCATAACCAAGGGATTGAGTTTCAAGGCAAAGGGATCTTATAACTCTGCCTATACCATTAATAAGCAGGGTAAGAGCGTCGTGGCTTCATTCAATCCGCTCATACAGTATGAGAAAGACGATCAGGGTCAATTCATCTTGGATGCAGAAGGTAACAAGAAAATAATCTTAAATGCTGATGGTACACCATATATTGTATATCGTCAGAATGGCAATGATACAGATCCTTCTTATTCTGCATCTCAGGCTAAGGCACGTGACTGGTATCTGGAGGGTAGCTTCAACTATTCCCGTGTATTCGGCAAGCATACCGTTAATGCACTGCTCCTTTACAACCAGTCGAAGCAGTATTACTATTCTAAAGATTCTTATCCTGATGTACCTCGTTCTTACGTGGGTCTTGTGGGTCGTGTAACTTACGACTATGCCAACAGATATATGGCAGAGTTCAACATGGGTTACAACGGTTCGGAGAACTTTGCGCCAGGCAGACGCTTCGGTGTCTTCCCAGCAGGTTCTGTGGGATGGATTCTCAGTGAGGAAAAGTTCTGGAAGCCAATTTCCAAGGTGGCATCTTTCTTCAAGATCCGTGCATCTTGGGGTCTCGTTGGTAACGATAAGACCAAGGATGCTGTCCGATTCATGTATCTTGCTGACCCATATATCACTGGTTCTTATGGATTGACCAATAATATGTCCAACTGGGCAGATACATACGGTTATCTCTTCGGTAATGCGCAGTCGGGTACCGTTCAGGGAACCTCTTCTGTAGCAGGTGCATACGAGTCTATCAAGAACAACCCTGATATTGGTTGGGAGAAGGCGTTCAAGCAGGATTATGGTTTCGACCTGTATTTCTTCGGTGACCGCTTTAAGACTACTTTCGATTATTACCGTGAGCATCGTACCGATATCCTTGTTCGTGATGAAACAGTTCCTTCAACCATCGGTTTCACCATGCCTTATACCAATGCCGGTGAGACAAAGTCGTGGGGTTGGGAGCTTTCGCTCGGTTACAATGATAAGATAGGTAAGGACTTCCGCTTTTGGGGCAAACTGAATCTCTCTTACAACCAGAATGAAATTGTAGAGATGAAGGAAGAGCCTAAGAAGAATGAATACATGATGGCAAGGGGACATCGAATCGGTGCCCGTTCTATGTATAAGTTCTGGAAGTATTACGAGGGCGAACAGACCAAGGTAGAGTATGAGAAGACTTTCGGTCAGCCATTCCCGGCACAGCTGAAGGATTACCTCATGCCTGGAGATTGTGTATATATCGATCTTGACGGCGATGGTAAGATAAATCCTAATGATAAGACCCGTGACAATGGTTATACGGATGATCCTGAGTACATGGCAGGTTTGACACTTGGTTTCAACTACAAGCGCCTGACCTTCAACATGCAGCTCACGGGTGCATGGAATGTAAGCCGTTACATCACCGATGTGTTCCGTCAGCCATTCTACTGTTCTTCCAATACAACCCAGGGTGGACTTCTTTCATACCATGTTAACAACACATGGACACCAGGAAGCTATGAGTCGCAGAATGCGCTTTATCCACGTGCCACTTGGGATAATGCCGAGCAGAATTATACAGAATCTGACCTTTGGGAGAAGGATGCCAAGTATCTTCGTCTGAAGACAGTCTCTTTGTCATATGATTTCATAAATCCAGCTTTCAAGAAGATTGGTATGAACAAGTGCGAGGTAACCCTTTCGGGCTATAACCTCCTTACCTTTACTCCTTATAAGTGGGGTGACCCGGAGACCAGAGCTTCTAATGCTCCATCTTACCCATTGCAGCGCACCTACACCATTAGTTTGAATGTAGGCTTCTAATCAAAAGGTAATGTAAATAAATGAACAAAGAAACAATGAAACATAATATATTATTACATAGTGCAGTAGCAATGCTCATGGCAGGTGCAGCGTTTACCGCTTGTACAGATACCATTGCCGTGGGTGATGCCTCTCTTGATAAGGCAACCAGTTCTACTGCCACTATCGACTCTGTATTCCAGAATGCAGAATATACACGTGAGTTTCTTGTAGGTATCTACTCCAAGCAGTATTATGGCTTACCTTATTATAATGGTGGAACCAATATGCCTCATGCGGGTAACCCATATACTGGTAAGTTTGATGCACTCACCGATTGCTGGCATGATTTCTTTAACGGACCTGCCGTATATACAAAGTACTATACAGGTTCTCTGACTGCCAATGTTGACCGTTCGGATGGTTTGGATGGTCCGCTTTATTCATACGACAAGGAATATCAGTGGAAGTCGATTCGTGCTGCCCAGATTTTCCTGGCTAATGTGGATCGTGCTCCTGAGGCAGATATGACTCAGGAAGAGAAGAATCGCTTGAAGGCTGAAGCCCGTTGTCTGATGGTTGATGCCTTCTTCAATACCTTCCAGCATTTTGGTGGCATTCCTATCATGGATCATCCTTTGGAGACTGGTGAGGTGAGCGGACAATTCCCTCGTAAGACGGTAGAGGAGTGTGTGAATTGGATGGTAGATGAACTTGACCAGGCTATTGCCGAGAGTGCTTTGCCATGGCAAGCCACGGCTACAATGAACGGTCGTTGGACCAAGGCCGGTGCGATGGCTTTGAAGTGTAAGATTCTTCAGTTTGCTGCTTCTCCATTGCTCAATCCTAAGGACGGCAAACCATATTATGACGGTGCTTCTGATGAGGTGAAGCCATACATCATGTACACTGATGCTTCTAAGTATCAGGAACGTTGGGATGCCTTTGCCAAGGCTTGCGATGAATTCTACAACAAGTTGCAGCAGGAAGGCAAGTATCAGCTGGAGGAAGCTAAAATTCCTGCCAAGGTTACCAAGGCAGAAGAGAAGGTGGCTTATTACCGATTGGCTTATCGCCGTGGTTATTATCTCAATGCTTCTACTGAGGTGTTGCATTCTGTGCGTGTACAGGGTAATGATATGACAGGTGCAGGCCGTTATTGCTGGCACTCTTGGTATTCTAAGACTGTGCCACGTAATGCTTATTGCCCTACACAGGAGTATGTGGAGAAGTTCTCTTGGAACGATGGCGAGCCATTCAACTGGGATAATGCTGCTAAGAAGACCTATAAGAGCCAGGCTACTGAGCCAGACTCTACCATGATATATCATAAGGATGGAAGCTTTACTGTGAATGTGACGAACTTCGTAACCAATAAATATACAGGTGCGATTTCCCGCAACAAGAAGTCTCTGCATACCATGTTCGTGGATGGTACTGTACCTGCTGGTAGCCGACAAGTTACTACAACGCTTACCCGTGATCCACGCTTGTATGAAGAGTGCATCGTGAATGGTCAGAACATGAACCTCGACTGGACAACAGCTTCCATGACAGGTTATCCTTGGGAACTTTGGTATGGTGGTAATGATGGTGGTACTGGTGTCTTGACCCAGCAGAATACCATGTTTGGTTCTGGTTACGGATTCAATAAGTATTATCTGGGAGCAGGTGGTTATCCTACAGACGATTCCGGTGATTCCTATCGTTTCCCAACCCAGTGGGTTGCCTTGTCATTGCCTGAGTTCTACCTGCAGTATGCTGAGGCTCTCGTGAAGCGCAGCAATAAGGATGTGACTAAGGCTGTAGAGATGGTGGATAAGGTTCGCTCTCGTGTAGGTCTTCCTACGATGGCCACGGTTTGGACAAGATCTAAATTCCGTGAGGCAAAGGGTTATACAGCAACTACCGCTGAGGCTGCCCTGAATACAACTGTAACTCTGGACAATGGTGCAACTTCTAATGAGTTTATGGAAGAACTTCTCGATGAACGTGTGCGTGAGTTGGGCCTTACTAATGCCCGCTGGTTCGACATGGTTCGCCTGAAGCGTACCGATTGGATGACCAAGCAGCTCCATGGCTTGATGCAGTATCGTCTGATCCAGACCAGTGATGGTTTCCAGAGCCGTAATGCAGCCTGGGTAGGAGCAGACCGTGAGAATGACCCTTCATCAACACAGCCTCAGTTCTTCTTGAGTTGCGTCAAGACAATTACTGCCAACAGCCGTTACCTTTGGAATAAAGATCCTAAGAGTAATGAGGTGAAGAAATGGCTGCTTGACCCACTTCCACAGGCAGAAATTAATAAGAATTATGGTCTTGTTCAGAATCCTGGTTGGGAGTAATGAACTCTTTGGGACTAACAAACTAAAATGAATTTGTATATGAAAACAAAGAATATATATATGTTGTCATTGCTTGCAGGCATGAGCCTGCCAGCAATGGCGCAGCAGGACATCATGGACTCTGTGGCATATAAGGACCAGACCGTAGATATAGGTGCCAACCGCACCTTTACCCGCGAGCAATCCACTTCTGCCGTCAGTGTCATCACCAACAAGGATGTCAACAAGCGTGGCGCACGCAACATCGGTAATAATATCCTGGGTCAGGGCAATGGCCTCGTCAGTCTCGACGGTTCCGGTCTTTTCCATGCCCAGAATCCTGCTTTCTATATCCGTGGCATCCAGTCATCCAGCGGCAGCACTCCGCTCTTTATCGTGGATGGCGTAGAGCGTGCCATTGAGAATGTGGTAGCTGAGGATGTGGAGAGCGTATCTATCCTGAAGGATGCAGCCGCTACTGCTCTCTATGGTTACAAGGGTGCCAATGGCGTAGTTCTGATTACTACCAAGCATGGTAAGTACAACACCCAGTCGATTACAGCATCTTACGACCATGTGTTCTCTTTTCTGACCAATAAGCCTAAGATGGTAGATGCAGCTACATACGCATCTGCGGTGAATGAGGCTTATCGCAACCAGGGTGGTTCTGCAATCTATAGCGATGACGTCATTGATGCCTACAGAAACGGTTCTAATCAGCTCTATTATCCAAATGTAAACTGGGCTGATGAAACTTTCCGTAATGTTTCCAACAACGATCGCTTCAATGTTGAATTCAAGGGAGGTACCAGCAACTTCCGTTATTATACCAACGTGCAGTTGCTCACCAACAAGGGATTCATCAAGAATTTCCAGAACGACGGTTATTCTACACAGAATAAATATACCCGCGGAACCTTGCGCTCTAACATGGACATCGACTTAGGTCCTAAGACCAAGTTGCATACCCATTTGTATGGCTTGCTGACAGAACAGTCGCAGCCAGGAGCTCAGGCTGATCTTTGGAGTATGATTTACAAGGTACCAGCCAATGCTTTCCCAGTGAAGGTTTCTGAAACGGTATGGGGCGGTAATTCTGTATATACTACGAATAACCCAGTGGCTCAGAGCCAGGGCGCTGCCTATTACAAGAACCACCAGCGTGCTCTTTATGCTGATTTGGTATTGAATCAGGATCTCTCTTCTATTACTGAAGGATTGAGTGCACAGGCTCAGTTGGGTTACGATACCTGGTCGAATGTATATGAGGACCATTCCAAGACTTATCGATACAGTTACTACGAGGTTCCAACCAATGGTGATGTGATAGCTGATGGTCAGGCAAAGATGTCTTCTGTGTTGGGTACCGACTCAAACATGGGAACTGGTTCTAACAACAACAACTGGATTCGCCGCTGTGTATGGAATGCAGCCATCAATTATGATAGAACTTTTGCAGAGAAGCACAATGTGTATGGACAGTTGAAGTACGATTACGAGTACAACGACAAGACGGGTACCAACACCACCGTTTATCGTCACAATGTATCTCTCTTCGCCCATTATGGTTTCGATAGCAGATACCTCTTGGATGTAGCGCTCGTTGAGTCGGGTTCCAGCCGTTTGGCTCCTGGCAGCAAGTGGGCTTTCTCTCCAAATGTTTCTGCAGCATGGAACCTCTCTAATGAGGCATTCATGAAGAACGTGAACTGGGTTGACTTCCTGAAGTTGCGTGCATCTTGGGGTAACCAGTCACTCGACGTGCTCCCTGGCGATAACGTATGGACCTATTACGATCAGTTCTATCTGATGAATGGTAATTCTTATCCGTTCGATGCTACTTATACTGGTACACAATGGGGTAATACTTATCTCGGAACAGCACGTACTCAGGGACTCGGCCATGAGCAGTCTAGCAAGTTCAACGTAGGTTTCGATGCCACTCTCTTTGGCAGTTTGAATATTTCTGCTGATTACTATTACCAGCACCGTTACAACATCTGGTATTCTACAGCAGGCAGCTATTCAGGAGTCTTCGGATTGGACGCTCCTTATGAGAATGTAGGTGTCATCAACCAGAAGGGCTTTGAGGTTTCTGCTGATTACAGCAAGAAACTCAACAAGGATCTCACCATCAGTTTGGGTGCATCCATGACATTGAACAAGACCATCGTTGAGGAGCAGGCTGAGACACCGCAGCTCTTTGCCAATACCTCTTCTACAGGCAAGCGATATGGTCAGGCTTTCGGTTATGTAGCCAATGGCTTCTTCCAGAAGAGCGACGACCTGAATGGCGATGGAGTGATCTCTGCCGCAGAAATGAAGCAGCAGGGTTATCCTGTACAGAACTTTACTACGGTTTATCCTGGTGATATCAAGTATGTAGATCTGACAGGTGACGACAAGATTGATACCAATGACCGCAAGGCGATAGGTTACAGCACTACAGCGCCAGACCTCTATTACAACTTCCACCTGGGTGTGGAGTATAAGAGACTGGGTATCGATGCGATGTTCCAGGGAGTAGGCAAGTGGACCGGATTCATGACCACCAATGGTCTGTACCGTTCGGCTGTGGCAAGCAATACCTTGTCGCAGTATCTTTACGAGAACTCTTGGTCTGCAGAGCGCAACAATACAGAGAATGCCAAGTTCCCACGTCTTTCTGCAACAAGCAATGCCAACAACAATACAAACAATACACTCAATATGTTTGACCGCAGCTACCTGAAGCTCCGCTATGTTGAGATGTATTACTACTTGCCAGAGGCATTGTTGGAAAAGGCTGGTTTCATCAGCAACGTGAAGTTGTATGTACGTGGTACCGACCTCTTTACAGCTGATCATCTCGATAAGGCAGATGCTGCAGCATACGGCACAACGCAGCCTCTTACCAGAAGTCTTCAGCTTGGAGCTGCAGTAACATTCTAAATTTAAGGAATTACGATTATGAAAGTAAATAAAAAACTATTTTGCTTTGCATTGGCTGCTATGGCGTTGTCTTCTTGTAACATGGACTACAATGAATATACAGCTTACGACAAGGAGTATATACAGCGCTCATTCAGCTATGTGGGTGGATTGATGACCACGATATACACAGATATTGATACAGACTGGGGTAACCTTTCGGGTGCCATGCTCTCTTCTGCAACAGATGAGTCGGAGTATAGCCACGATGGTAACTCCGTGGAAGATTTCTTCAATGGCAACTGGAGTGCATCTAATGCACACCAGACCATCTGGTCTTCTGCTTATCAGGGCATCACCTATTGCAATGAGGTTATTGACAACTGGTCTAATCTGGAGTTTGACCAGTTCAAGCTCAATACCGATTACGAGAAGCAGATGTTTCTCTACAATAACTATCAGTATGAGGCTCGTTGGGCACGTGCTTACTTCTATTTCACCCTGGTTCGTCAGTATGGCGGTGTTCCTTTCAAGGACCATAACACCACAGGTACAGAAGAAACAGCTCTGCCACGCACCAGTTCTGATGACATCTTCAACTTCATCATCAAGGAGTGTGATGACATCAAGGATAAGATTATCGAAGACTATGCCGGTAAATCGGATATGATTCTTTCTAAGGCAGAAACCGGTCGTGCCAACAAGTATGCAGTTCTTGCCTTGAAGGCTCAGGCAGCCCTCTATCATGCTTCACCTCTCTTCACCCAGGGTAAAACCGATGAGGAGAAGAAGAATCTCTGGGCTATCGCTGTGGCTGCCAACAAGGAACTGATTGATGCTGCTGAGGCTAAGGGTTATGGTTTGGCTACCAACCTGGAAGACCTTTGGGGTAAGGAATACTATTCAAATGTTTCCAGCACTAAGGAGATTCTCTTTGCTCGTCGTACTGCATCATCCAATACCTTCGAGGGCTACAACTTCCCTGTTGGTTATTCATCTGGTCAGGGTGGCAACTGTCCAACCCAGGACCTTGTAGATGCTTTCGAATGTACTGATGGTAAGAGCATTTCAGAGAGTCCTCTCTATGATGCGAATGATCCATACGCCAACCGCGACCCTCGACTTGCCAAGACTGTTGTTGTGAATGGTGAGGCATGGCCTAACGATTTGGCGGCTTACAATAGCGAGTATCCAACCATCGAGACTTATGTAGGCGGCTATCACTCTCGCACGGGTAATGCGGCTGGTAAGTCATACGCTACTACCACCGGTTACTACTTGAAGAAGTTCTGTAATCCTGATCAGATTCTCCGTGCCCGTTCTGGTGTAGCTGTTACTACCTCTCCTCACGGCTGGTTGACCTTCCGTATGGGTGGCATGTACTTGAACTATGCTGAGGCTCTTTATCAGTATTTCAAGGCTTGCGGCAACGGAAATGCTGCAGATGCAAGTGGTGCAGTGGAATATAAGGATGCAGAAGGCAATGCACAGAGTGTGACAGTTCCTGCTTCTCAGACTGCAGCCAAGATGGCTAGCAAGACCCGTGAGCGTTCAAGCATGCCTGCTTTCGCTACAGGTATGACCAACGATGAGTTCTGGGCTGAGTATAAGAATGAGCGCCGCGTGGAGCTTGCCTTCGAGGGACATCGTTTCTACGACGTGCGTCGTTGGATGGAGGATGGCGATAAGTTCATGAACATCCACCGCATGGAAATTACCAAGAACGAGGATGGTACCTTTACTTATAAGAAGGTGGCAGTGACTCGTGGTGATGGACAGTGGCAGAGTAAATGGAATCTCTTCCCATTCAACCAGACAGAAATCATGAAGTCGGGTGGTGCCATTACCCAGAATCCTGGATGGTAATCCTCCTGCTTCCCAAAAGAACAAAGATTTTGAATCTCCTGTCAGAAATCATTTCGCCCACCTTCGGGTGGGCAGATGATTTGGGATAAGGACAACATATTAAAATCAAATTATTAACAACTAAACGTTTTAACAATGAAAAAGTTTACTTTTATTGCAATGCTTTTGGCTGTATTCGCAATGACAGCAAAGGCTCAGGTGATGGACAAGTACTTCTTCAAGGTGCCAACTGATAAGATGTCTGAGGGCTGGATTATCCAGGATGCAGGTAACTTCGCAGCAACACCTGGTAAGGACTACCTTGAGGTACAGAACAAGAAGAATGGTGGTCGTATGCTCAACTATTTCTGGAATGAGGCTGCATGGGCTGGTGTAGATCCTGCTACTCTTCCTAATCACACCTACAAGTTCACCATGGACTTGAACATGTCTAACATGGCTGCCCGTGCAGACATGGAGTTTACGCTTCTTCCTGTAAACATGTGTACAAAAGAGGATACCCGTGTAAGTACTCACAACTGTCACTGGTACAAGGCTAACGAGGGTGATGATTATTTCTTCCGTTGGAGAGTAGGCGAGAAGCCTGCTGCCGCTAATGGTGATTACACTATTTGGATTAACGAGGAGCCAACAGCAAAGAACGACTGGAATCAGACTACAGAGGAGACTCTTACCCTCTCAAGCCAGAAGACTTACAAGTTTGCTGTTGCCATCAACACAGAAGCTAAGACTGCAACTTACACTATTGCAGATGAAGAAGGTACAGTGTTGAAGACAGGTGTTCATAACTATACATGTACAGAGGATCGTGCCGGTATCTTCGTATTCGGTATGAATGGTACTTCTTCACACCAGCTCTCTAACATCGGTCTTTCTTATGAGGCAGAGGGTCCATTCGCTCAGGAGCCTTCCGTAGATTTGTTTGCAGCTATTGGTGAGCAGCGCGCTTATTACGTAACATTCCCAGAGGGTCATACCCTGCATTGGACCCAGCTCGGTGATGCTGAGGGACTTGATGGTACAGCTTATGCTGATGGGGAGGAAGCTGCAGTTAGTTATAGTGATGCAACTGATACCCGCGAGATGGAGACCAGCGGTGATGGTGGTTCTAAGATTATCTTCTGCAATAAGTCTGGTCAGTTGAAGGTTTGGACAACTCTTGAAGATGACGAGACCAACAAGTCTAACGAGGTTGTCAACGAGGTAGTTTGCGAGCAGATTACTATGCCTACACCATCTGCTTCAATTGTAAACGTAGAAGAGGGCTACAAGAAGGTTTATAAGATTGTGGCTGATAACTCTGAGACTTTGATGAAGCCTACAGTTACTATCCACTATAAGAAGACTGTTGATGGTCAAGTAGAGGAGGGTAAAATCTTGACTGGTGAGACTATTGCATTGGATGGTCAGGGTTCATTGGAACTTTATTCATACGACGGTACCCACCCTGTAGATATGCCTTGGTACGCTCCATCAGAGAAGGTAACTGTAGAAAACAACGTTGAGTACGTAGTAGCTGATAAGAAGAACTACGCTTGGTCTAAGGAGGAGTGCGATGCTGCAAAGGCTGGCTTCACTGTAACTGAGATTGTTGATAATGCCAACAAGTCACACTGGGATCGTGCTTACTCTACCCAGATGTATGGTTATGATGCAAATGGTAATGCTACAGCTTGTACAGAGGCAGATGCAGCTAACTATGTATCTACCAAGAAGGGTCATGGTTTCTATGATATGGCAAGTATTGGTACTAATGATGCCAAGTGGAATGTTCAGGTTCCTGAGGATGCAACAACAGCATTTGCTCCTTTGGCTCCAACTGCAGACTTCACTGCCAACTCTAAGTATGTAGCTTCTGCATGGAGCATCTTCCCACTCGAGGGTATCGTTTACTACAACACTGCTGTTACCAATGCTACTTTAAGTCTCGACGCTAAATATACATCTGATGATGCTAACAAGCCAAACTTCTACATCGTTCACACTCGTGGTGGTTACGACCGTCCTGACAAGGGTGATTGCAACAAGACAACTGTTTGTGTAGCAGGTGAGAATTTCAATCTCTTCCGTTACGACACCGCTCTCTGCGATGTAAAGGTAATGACTTACAAGGGCTTTAATCCAGGCGTTTCTGGTATCAAGAATGTAAATACAGCAGAGACCTCAGCTTCAGCAGTGAAGAAGGTAGTAACCAAGAATGGTGTTGTTATCGTCAAGGATGGCAAGACATTCTCTGTAGCAGGTGCTCAGCTTAAGTAATTTGTTTCATAGATAAAGCATTGGCAATTATGGTTTCTATAATTTGCCGAGATTGAATCAATCATTTTCATGTAAAGGGATGCAGGGATGCATCCCTTTCTTTGTCTTCTTCTCTTTCTTGTCCTCTTTCCTTTCTCTGTCTTCCTTCCTTTCTCAGTCTTCTTCTCTTTTCTTGTCCTCTTTCCTTTCTCTGTCTTCTTCTCTTTCTCTGTCTTCTTTTTTTATACCTTTTTTTGTCTTTCTTTTTTACCTTTTTACTTTTTTACCTTTTTACCTTTTAAAAAAATTTTTTTTATTCCCTTTTCTCAAAATAATAAGGTTAAATATCATATTTTATGGATGCTTTCTCAAATATTCTGTGTACTTTTGCCAACAAATCAGTTAAAACTGAATAAACAACAATAATCGACATGAATCGTCAATAAACAAGAATAAAAACAATAAAACCTACAATAATGAATAAAAAACTACTCGCAACATCTGCTTTAGCATTATTGGTTAGTATGGGAGCAAATGCCCAGCGCTTTACCGATAAGTTGGATCGTGGACTCATTGCAGTGCAAACCACAAATGGTGTGTACTGCTCTTGGCGTATCCAGGCCGATGAATACTATGATGTAAAGTACAATCTTTACAGAAATGGTATGAAATTAAATTCTGAACCCCTCGATGTTTCCAACTTTACAGACAAGTCTGGTTCATCAAGCAGCACTTATACCGTAAAGGCGGTAGTGAACGGGGTAGAGCAGGCTGCTTCCAAGGAAGCTACAGTTTTCAACACTAATTATAAGGAAGTAAAAATCCAGTATCCTGCTGCTCTGAAGTCAACTTATATCCCTAACGATGCCTGCTGTGCTGATGTGGATGGCGATGGCGAGTTGGAGATTCTGATGAAGTTCACCAACCAGCAGGAAGGTGAGCAGCTTTATCCTAAGAATGGACCAACCATCAATGGCATGGAGACCAAGGAGTATTCTATGCTGGCCTGTCTGAAGCAGGACGGTAGTATTCTCTGGTGGGTGAACTGTGGTCCTAACATGGGCGACTTCCAGAACAATGAGCAGAATATCGTAGGTTACGACTGGGATATGGACGGCAAGGCTGAAGTCGTAATGCGACTTGAAGAAGGCTCTACTGTCCACATGGCTGATGGCACTACCTATACCATTGGTGCTGACGGCAAGAATGGTTCTGCATGGACTAACTATCGCCAGCCAAAGGCTGAAGGAAGCGTAGAATGGTTTACCCATTATGGCAAGGAGTTCCTCTGGTATTGCGAGGGTGCTACGGGTAAGCCATACCAGTGCATAGATTATCCTCTGAAGCGTCTGGAAGCAGGCGAGACTGATCTGAAGGCTGCTTGGGGTGATGGCTACGGCCACCGTTCCAACAAATTCTTCTTTGGTGCTCCTTATCTCGATGGCAAGCATCCAAGTATCTTCCTGGGTCGTGGTATCTATACCCGCCACAAGTTTATCGCATACGATGTGGATCCTAATACTCATGCGCTGAATGTTCGCTGGAAGTGGACCAACAACCAGCCGGGTTCTCCTTGGTATGGTCAGGGTTATCACAACTATATCGTAGCCGATGTGGATTGGGATGGACGTGATGAGATAGTATGGGGTTCTATGGTTATCGACGATAATGGCAAGGGACTTTCTACTACTGGTCTCGGTCATGGCGATGCTCAGCATGTAAGTGATTTTAATCCTTATATCCATGGTCAGGAGATGTTTGCTTGTAATGAGGATGCTCCTTCCAACAACTATCGCGATGCAACTACGAGCAAGATATATTATCGCAAGACAGATACCAATGATGATGGTCGCTGTCTGGCTGGTAATTTCTATAATGATATTCCGGGCGCCGTAGGTCATAGTGCGCATGATACGCCGATATCTACCATTACCAATGACCATGTGGATCGCAATACGAATGGACTCAGCATGAACTTCCGTATCTACTGGGATGGCGATTTGCAGGAGGAATGCTTCAATAATACAGAGGTAACCAAGCCTGGACAGGGTACTATAGCAACCCTCACTGGCGCTTATTCCAACAACGGAACCAAGGCTACTCCTTGTTTCCAGGGCGATGTGTTCGGCGACTGGCGTGAGGAAGTGATAGAGCGCACGGGTAGCAACAATATCCGCATCTATACTACGACCACTCCAACTCCTTGGCGCAACTACTCGCTGTGGTACGATCATCAGTACCGCAATGCGATGGTATGGCAGCCATGCGGATACAACCAGCCTCCTCACGCATCTTACTTCCTCGGTGAACTGGAAGGCATCACGATAGCACCTCCACCACTCACCACTACGGGTCGTGAAGAGGTTTCCTCTACCATCTCCAAGTCTTTGGACGGCAAGCACGCTTTGCTTTCTACCACTGGCGATGCCACGGTAGCTGTGGCTGATGGTGCTGCTCCTGCTGTCTTTACCGACAATGCCCCTTCATGGGTGCAGGGTACGGCTCCGAGCGAGTGCAGAGTCAAGGATACTGAAATCAAATATACCTACTATACTCATACCCTCACTGGCGGTGCTTTCTCTGGCAATATGCGCTTAGTGAAGCAGGGCGACGGTACACTCGTTCTTCCTAACGTAACCCAGACCTACACTGGCAAGACTGATGTATGGGCAGGTACGCTGCAGTTTGACGGAATGATGGAGAAGAGTTCGGTATGGCTGAACCGCTTTGCGGAGTTGAATTCCAACGGCGGTAACTTCAAGGGCGGCATCAAGGCCGACTATGGTTCTATCATCCGTCCGGGCGGTAAGGACCAGGTGGGTACGCTGACTACTTCCGATCTCCAGCTCGGTTTCGGTGCCCGCGTCATCTTCGATGTGAACGGCGGGAATGTAGATAAGTTGGTAGCTTCCAAGATGAGTATCGAGAAGAAGAACTGGGAGAACGGTCCTCAGTATTCTGCTCCGGTATTCGAGTTTACATCGGCTCCTCAGCCTGGTACCTATACACTGGCAGAGGTAGGTGAGCTGACCGGCAACTTGGCTGATGTCACAGTTGAAGGCCTCTCTGGCGAGAAATACAGTTTAAAGTATGCTGATGGCAAGTTGACTATTAGGGTGAGCGATTCACGCGACAGCGAGTCTGTAGTCTGGACTGGTGCCAACGGTTCTATATGGGACCTGATGGAGTCTGAGAACTTCGCTTCTTCCGATAAGAAATTCGTTTCAGGTGATAACGTAACCTTCGATGATACTGCCGTTAAGTCTGACGTAGAGATCAATGAGGACCTCGCTCCTGGCAACATCGTCTTCAACAATAACAGTAAGGTATATACCTTGTCTGGCAATGGTGCTATCGAGGGTAATGGCTCTGTTACTTTGAAGGGTAAGAGTGCAGTCAATATCAAGAATACCAACCGATATACGGGCGGCACCTATATTGATGGCGGTTATCTCCGTCCAGCAACGCTTGCCAATAAGGATGGTCTCGAATATGGTTCGTTAGGTGCAGCCGACAATACCATTACTATGTCCAACCAAGGTAAGTTGTGGGTAAATGCTTCCATGACTTCTTCTCATCCTATTGTATTGGGCGAGAATGGCGGTCAGATAGAGACTTATACAGGTACGAACCTGATTGTGAATGGCGGTATCAGCAAGATGAATAAGGGAACCAACCGTAATCTCTACAAGTTGGGTAGTGGCACACTGCAGCTCAACTGTGCAGCCGATTTCGACAAGCTCTACATCAATGCCGGAACAGTCTATGACTTCCAGGATGCCCATTTCAGTGGCAAGACGATCGTGCTGAATGGTAGCAAGGTGGTGCTGCAGGCAGGTAATAGTATCTATTCCAGCAACACCGATAATGTGAATATCGAGGTGCCTAAGGGCAAGTCGGGAATCTGGTATCCTGACGGCCGATGCGACTATACCGGTAAGCTGACTGGTGAGGGAACCATCGATATCTACGGCACCTGGATCCGCTGTCCTTTCAAAGGCGACTGGAGCAAGTTTGCTGGAACCATCAATGCAAAGCGTGGCACCAAGAATGCTTACGAGCCAGTATTCGATTTTTATAATGTTTATGGTATTCCTTTGGCAACGCTTAATGTTGATTCACGCTTTACCAAGGACTATGCGTTCTGTACAAACGGCAAGAGCTTTGCCATTGGTGCTCTTACGGGTACGGGATATATCAGTAATGGTGGAAACTTCGGTTCTGGTACCAATACTTTGACGATTGGTGGCAAGAATACGAACTTTGAGTTCAAGGGTTCTATCAATGGTAGCTATGTGGTGAAGAATGGTACGGGTATTTGGACCATCTCCAGTGAGAATGTACTTGCCAATGCCAAGTCGCTGAAGATTCTTGATGGAGTCGTAAAACTGAACAAGGCAGCTGCAACTGCATCCATGACTTCTTCAACTGTCCTCTATGTACAGGGCAGTGGTGAGCTTCGCGGTGTAGGATACTCTTTGGGTATTAATCTCCTGAAAGGTGGTATCTTGCGTCCATGCAGCAATTTGCCTACAGCTCAGACCAGCAATGCGGGCGTTATCAATATCCAGAAGAACCTGGTAGCCTACGATGGTTCCAGCATTTATGTGAACAAGGCGAAGGCAGATTCTCTCGTTGTCAATGCATATACAGGAAGCAAGAGTCTCGGCTGGGCATATCTGAAGGTAGGTGGCAATGCTACTCTGAATGGTACCATCTATGTCACATACAATGCGAATGGTTGGACTCCAGCTGAGGGTGATTATGTGCGTGTTGTTGACTGTGCAGGAACAATCAGCGGTACTCCTAAATTTGACTTGCAGGCGCTCCCTGATGGTTTGGGTTGGGATACAAGCAAGTTCCTTACAGAGGGAGTTGTCTATGTAGCCAATGCTACAGGTATCCGTGAGATTGGTTTCGACGCTGGTTCATTCCAGGCAGATGTCTATACGCTCAACGGCTTCCGCATGACAAGTTTGCAGACTTCTATGGCTACCTTGCAGAGCGACTTGAAGAGTCGTGGCTTGGCTCCTGGCTTGTACATTGTCCGTACTGCTAAGGGAACAATCAAGGTTACCTTGAAGTAATCTAAGAAATATTTTCAGTAAAGACTTTAGTTTGCTGGTTATAATATAGTTAATGAAATCTGAACGAGGGTGTGTCATAAGTCTATGGCACGCCCTCTTATTTTTCTTCATGTTTTTTGCATTGGAGGCATTCTTGCTACGTCGATTACTCACGGATTTACGCGGAGGCGACCTGTTCGGTCGTTACAGATACCTCCTTAGAGTGGAATATGTCCCACAGATTTCACAGATTTACACAGATTTTTCGTGGGAGGTTTTGGTCACGCAGATTTCGCAGATGACGCAGATTTTTTTCATCGGGTATTTTTTATTCATCGGATTTCACGGAATTAATTCGGAGATTTCCTGCTACGTCGATTACTCACGGATTTACGCGGAGGCGACCTGTTCGGTCGTTGCAGATACCCCCTGAGAGTGGAATATGTCCCACAGATTTCACAGATTTTCACAGATTTTTCGTGGGAGGTTTTGGTCACGCAGATTTCGCAGATGACGCAGATTTTTTTCATCGGGTATTTTTTATTCATCGGATTTCACGGAATTAATTCGGAGATTTCCTGCTACGTCGATTACTCACGGATTTACGCGGAGGCGACCTGTTCGGTCGTTGCAGATACCCCCTGAGAGTGGAATATGTCCCACAGATTTCACAGATATACACAGATTTTTCCTGCTTCAATTTCCTTCCCTTCCATCTCTTTCCTCCATTCTCATTTCTCACTTCTCACTTCTTACTTCATTATCCCTTTTTACTTTTTTACCTTTTTACCTTTAAAAAATCCTTTTTACTTTTTTACCTTTAAAAAAGCCGCTGCCAAAAAATAGAGAAAAATAAGCAAAATATAAAGCAAAAATTGCATTATTTTTTTTACTTTTGCAGAGAAATTCTAAATTTATAATAAATGTCTGAAAAGACAATCTACTGATGAGAAAAAGACAATTATATATTCTTTCGCTTCTTACTGTCTTCTGCGCATTTGGAAATAATTGCGCTTATGGGCAGAACAGTAATGTATATGGGCAGAAACCTTCACAATTCCCGATGGAACGCCTCGACCGTGGACTGGTAGCTTTGCCGACTGCCGGAAAGGGAATCTATCTCAGTTGGCGACTCCTCGGTACGGATAGCAAGAATGTCTGTTTTGATATAGAGCGGGATGGAAAAGTGATTGCTCATCTTATCCGGGCAACCAACTTTACTGATGTAAAAGGTTCTCCTGCACATTCTTATCGCCTAATCAGTTATCAGGATGAGCCGAAGATGGATGCACTGATGCAACGGGAGGTTTCTAAACCAGTGAAGCCTTGGGCTGATCTGTATAAGTCGCTGCCCATCAACCGTCCTGAGGGTGGCACTGCTCCAGATGGCAGAGTCTATACCTACACTCCGAACGACTGTAGTGTGGGCGACGTGGATGGTGACGGTGAGTATGAACTGATTGTGAAATGGGACCCTTCCAACTCTCACGACAATTCCCACGATGGCTATACAGGCGATGTGATTCTTGATTGTTATAAATTCGACGGAACACAGCTCTGGCGCATCAATTTGGGCAAGAATATCCGTGCCGGTGCTCACTATACCCAGTTCTTGGTTTTCGACTTTGACGGTGATGGAAAGGCTGAAATGATTTGCAAGACTTCGGCTGGAAGTATCGATGGACAGGGCAGATTTGTTAGCGAATCGGCTACTGATACAGAGATTCGTTCGCTCGATAATGCGGCTGATTATCGCAACCGTAGGGGACGTATCAAGAATGGTCCGGAACTGCTCACGGTCTTCAATGGCGAAACGGGGAAGGCGATGCATACCATCTGGTACAATCCTAACAGAGCTTTCGGTGTGGGAAGACAAGTGGCTGAGGGTGAACGACTTGAGGCTGATGGCTTTCCTGCTTATTCGTCTGTTTGGGGCGATAAGGACAACTATGGCAATCGTGGCGAAAGATACCTCGCTGGCGTGGCTTATCTCGATGGAGCTGCCCATCGACCGAGTGCCGTGATGTGCCGAGGATACTATACCCGTTCTTATCTCTGGGCAGTGGATTTCGATGGTAAACAACTGACGACGAAGTGGTTGCATGCTTCTCTCACTCCTCACGACTGGGTGGTGATGGATGGCGAAGGCAAGGTAATCAAGGAGGCGCATGGTCTCTCTGCGACGGCCTTTGCACAGGGCGCCCACAGCCTGGCAGTAGGAGATGTGGATGGTGATGGATGCGACGAGATTACTTATGGTTCGGCTGCCATCAATCACGATGGAAGTCTGTTGTATTCCACAGGCCTCGGTCATGGTGATGCGCTCCATCTCGCAGATCTCGACCCAGACAGACCGGGTTTGGAAGTTTTCATGGTACACGAAGAGCGGCCTTATGGTTCTGATTTCCGGGATGCCCGTACTGGCGAGATTCTCTACCGTACGCTGGATAGAGATGATACAGGAAGGGGGGTGGCTGCGGATATAGATAGGCGTCATCGGGGGTTCGAAATGTGGAGCCTGGACAGTAAGGAAGTAAGGGATTGTCATGGAAATGTGATTGCTGACGACCCTTCTCAAATGCCAGCGATGAACTTCAGAATCTATTGGGATGGCGACCTGCAGGACGAACTGCTTGCCAACGGTCGCAGGCCGCATTTTGCTCCGTACCTGCAGAAATGGAACGGAAAGAAGGCGGTACCGCTGCCTTTGAGCAACGGAAAGCATCTCAGCGATATGGGGCATTCTGTGAGCAACAACTGGACGAAGGCTACGCCTAATCTGCAGGCTGATATCTTCGGCGACTGGCGTGAGGAGGTGATCTACTGGGACGAGAGCGATGCCTCTCATCTGAATATTTTCACTACGAATATCTCGACGGAATACCGCATTCCTACGCTCATGCACGATCACATCTATCGCCTGAGTGTGGCTTGGCAAAATGTGGGATATAATCAACCTCCTCATCTGGGATATTATCTGCCTGATCATGCAGAAAGGATTAAGTGAAGAATGAAGAACGAAGAGTGAAGAATTCTCTTGTATATAATATAACGATAATAATTTGATAAAAATACGTAGCTAATGAAAAGAATATTGTTTGCAATGTCGCTGATGGCGGCAACAACTGCTTCTTTTGCCCAGGTGGCAAAACCGATGGAAGATGTAAACCATGTGATTGACAATACAGTGGACAGTCTCAACAAGGCGATGACCGCCCGCATTGTTCCTGGAACCAGCAGAAAGGGCAACAATCCTGTACTCTTCCTGATAGGCAACTCTACCATGCGCAATGGTACGCTCGGCAATGGAAATAACGGCCAGTGGGGCTGGGGCTATTACGAACATGAGTTCTTTGACGAGAATAAGATTACGGTTGAGAATCAGGCGCTCGGAGGCATGAGCAGCCGTACTTTCTACAACCGTCTCTGGCCAGATGTGCGCAAGGGAATCAAGGCTGGCGACTGGGTAATCATCTCTATCGGTCATAATGATAACGGTCCTTACGATAGCGGTCGTGCGCGTGCCAGCATCCCTGGAATCGGCAAGGATTCGCTCAATGTCACCATCAAGGAGACGGGCGTAAAGGAGACCGTCTATACCTACGGCGAGTATATGCGCAAGTATATCAACGACTGCAAGGCGCTCGGTGCTCATCCTATCCTGATGTCGCTTACTCCTCGTGATGCCTATGATGAGAACGATAAGATTGTGCGCGTGAATAAGACTTTCGGTCTCTGGGCGAAGCAGGTGGCAGAGCAGGAGGGTGTTCCTTTTGTAGATCTGAATGAGATTTCGGCAGCCAAGCTCGACAGTTACGGTCATTGGAAGGAGAAGTATCACTTCTTCAAGGACCATATCCACACCTCCCGTTTCGGAGCGATGATGAATGCCCGTTCGGCTGCAGAGGGATTGGCAGAGAGTAAGGACTCCAGTCTGGCTCCGTTGCAGGCGATGATGATCAATGTGGCTCTGCCGGTGGAGAATTTTCAGCGAGAGAAGGGCAAGTCGGTGGTTTTCTTTACTGGCGACAGTACCGTAAAGAATGCTGACAAGGAAGAGGATGGTATGTGGGGCTGGGGCTCTCAGGCTTATACCATTTTCAATCCTAAGAAGATTACCTGTGTGAATGCTGCCAAGGCGGGTCGCAGCAGCCGTTCCTACCTCAATGAGGGCAGATGGGAGAAGGTATATAACAGTCTGCAGCCGGGCGACTACGTGCTCATCGAGTTCGGTCATAACGACATCTGTTCCTTGACCGATAAGAAGATGCGCGGTTCCATTCCTTGTGCCAAGGATACTTGCAATGTCTATCAGATGCAGGAGAGCAAGCAGTTTGAGGTAGTTTATTCTTTCGGCTGGTATCTGAAGAAGTTCATTCAGGACGTTTACGAGAAGGGAGCTCATCCTATTTTGGTTTCCCTGACTCCTCGCAATGAGTGGCCACACGGCAAGATGGAGCGCCGCAACGATACCTATGGCAAGTGGTACAGAGAGGTGGTGGCAGAGACCGAAGTTCCTTTCCTCGACCTTCACAATATCGCTGCCGATTCTTATGATAAGATAGGTAAGGAGAAAGTGAAAGAATATTACAAGAAAGATCATACGCACACCTCTCTCAAGGGTGCTCGTCATAATGCAAAGTGCGTGGCGAAAGGATTGAAGAAAATGAAAAGCCCATTGGCTAAATATTTGAAATAATAATTTTGAATGAAATATATGACAGCAAAATATTTTTTCTATTCTGGCCTGCTGATGTTGGTTTCAGCTGCTGGTAATGCTTCTGCTGGCACTGCTTCTGCATTTACTGGCACTGCTTCTGCATCAGTCCGAGATACGATTTCTCTCGACAGAGGATGGCAGTTCCATCGTGGGGATGTTTCTGACGTGAATATGCTGAAGAATTTGCAGGCTAATGATGAGGTGGTCAACCTGCCACACGATTTCCTGATCGGACAGGACTGGGTGGCTCCTGATGCCAGCGAACGTCCTGATAATAGTGATGCAGGTAGCAATGTTCGCAGCCGTTTGAGTTCACGTGGCTTTAAGGAAATGGGTATCGGCTGGTATCGCTATGAACTGACTCCGAAGGCCGAGTGGAAGGGCAAGCGCATCCTCCTCGATTTCCAGGGCATCATGCTCGTGGGCGATGTTTACCTCAATGGTAAGCGAATAGGTGGTACTGACTATGGTTACCTCGGCTTTGATGTAGATGTGAGCAAGTTGCTCAAGTTTGGCGAAGTCAATGAGATTGCAGTGAAGGCAGATACCCGCAATCCGAACAACTCCCGCTGGTTTACCGGTGCCGGTCTTTATCGGGATGTCAACCTTATCGTCACCGACAAGGATTTGTATTTCCCTCGCCATCCGCTCTTCATCCGTACTGTCAACAATCAGGAAGTGAAGATTCGGGCTAACATCTTCAACCAGCAGAAAAAGGCAAAGGCTCCTGGAACTTGTATTCCTGTAGAAGTCAGAATCTTGGATGCTGACGGCCATGTGGTGGCGCAGCAGAAAACGGATGTGGATTTCAATGCCAAATGGCGCGACAGAGAGTATGAACTGCCGGCCCTCAAGATAGAGAATGCCAAACTCTGGTCGTGCGATACACCTTATTTATATACTGCCGAGGTTACGCTTTACGATAACGAGGGAAAGATGGCTGACCAGATACGAGAACCCTTTGGTGTGAGAACCATCGAGATGAATCCGCAGCATGGTTTGCTCGTTAATGGCAAGAAGGTGCTCCTGCAGGGTTTTGCCAATCATCATACTCTCGGTGCGTTAGGTGCAGCAGCCTATCCACGTGCCATTGAGAAGCGGCTCAAGATGATGAAAGAGTTCGGATTCAATCATGTGAGAACTTCCCATAATCCCTATAGCGAAGACTTCCTTAGACTTTGCGACAGATTGGGTATTCTCGTAGTGGATGAACTCTATGATAAGTGGTTGGCGCAGTATGCCGGTGGCAGAGTAGATTGGGAGAGTCTCTGGCAGAAGGATATTCCTGAATGGGTGAAGCGAGATAGAAATCATCCGTCTGTGGTGCTCTGGAGTTTGGGTAATGAACTGCAGCAGTATTCCAATCTGCCTTTCAACGACTGGGGTGTGACGGCTTATGAACTGCAGAAGCAACTGCTCCATCGCTACGACGACACCCGTCTCACTACCGTGGCCATGCATCCGCGCTATCGCAATCTGGATACCGATTCTATTCCAGCTGATCTGGCTGTGGCAACCGAGGTGAATTCCTATAATTATAGGTATATGTACTTCCCTGGCGACATGAAGCGCTATCCGGAAAAGACGTTCTATCAGAGTGAGGCGAGCACGGCTGCGATGGGTCCTAACTTCTATGAGATGGATCGTGATAAGGTGCTCGGGTTAGCTTACTGGGGTGCCATCGACTATCTGGGCGAGAGTATGGGATGGCCTGTTAAGGGCTGGAATCAGGGTGTTTTCGACCTGTCTCTGCAACCGAAACCGGATGCTTATTTCGTGAAAAGTATGTTCTCTGACGAACCTACTGTGCATATCGGCATCATCGAGAAGGCTGGTGGCAATGTGCAGTGGAACGGCATCAATGTTTCGGCTGGCAAACTTTCTGAGAACTGGAACCGGGAGGCAGGCGAGAAGGTTTCGCTCTATACCTATACCAATGGTGACGAGGTGGAGCTATTCCTGAACGGCAAGAGTTTGGGTGTGAAGAAGAACAGTGACGACCCTAAGTTGCGTGCTCGTATCAAGTGGGATGGCATCGCTTATGCGCCTGGTACTCTGCTGGCTGTGGCTCGGAAGAATGGCAAGGTTGTGGCTCGCCATCAGATAGAGACTACGGGTGAGGCAGTGGCGCTGAAGATGGTGCCTGATGCTGAAACCTGGCATGCTGACGGACAGGATCTGATGCACGTGAGAGTGTATGCCGTAGATAAGAAAGGCAGGAGAGTGATGGATCTGAAGGATAAGAACGCATTCAGCAAGTTGACTTTCTCGGTGAAGGGCGACGCGGATATCGTGGCGGTGGATAACGGAAATATTAATTCGGATGAGTTGCATGTAGGCAAGAAGCAGTTGAACAAGACTGCCGAGCGTGCGCTCTATCAGGGTTCTGCGCTTGTGATTTTAAGAGCAGGAACTCAGCCGTCTAAGGTTGAATTGACAGTTGCTTGCGAGAATGCGGCGTCTGGTCAAAAGTCTGCTGCATCGGGCGTTCAGAAAGGTAATCTGAAAACAAAGAGAATCGTATTAGTTACAAAATAGTGTCTTGAAAAAAGTTCCTTGAAATCTTTTATTAAAAGGTTTTGGGGAATTTTTTTAAGGGTTCTTGATTTTCTTTAAATGGTTCTTGTTTTTTTAAGGGGTCTTGGATAGTTTCTTGAACCTTTCTTTCTTTGTTTGTGCAAAAAAAAACTGATATTACTGATATTGATATCGCTGAGAGTGGTAAAAAACCGTTTTTTATATCTATTTTCATCCCGATGGGGTATAAACTAAGCTTGAAAAATATAGGTTACTCCCGATAGGGTATAAAGTAAGCTTAAAAAATATATACTACTCCCGATAGGGTATAATGATTCTTATAAAGTGGGTATTTATTGTGATTTTCGTGATAAATGCTCATTTTTACTTATAATTATCAGTTTTGTTTTAATTTTTTTATTATATTTGCAGTCGAAAACGACTTTGTTGTCGATTTCACACTTTAAAAAGTAAATATGCTACGTTAATCGTATTATATAATAATTGGGTTTTTGAATCCATTTTTGGTTTCTGCATCCATTTTGGTTTCTGCATCCATATCGGGACTCTGATACAACTATGGATAGATTTATTAGTCGCAACAATAATATAACTATAAAATACCTAATAAAATGATGAAAAAAAGAATTTTCTCTGCAGTCTTACTTTCTGCTGCAATGTTTGCTCCTGCTGCGTTGCAGGCTTCTGCTATGGCTGCCACGGCTTCTTCAGCAAAGTCTGCTGGTGCTTCTACCACGGCTTCTTCAGCTAAGTCTGCGAATGCTTTAGTCAAGGCTTCTTCAGCAAAGTCTAAGAGTTCAGCATCCCAGAAAGCCAAGGTTTTGGACAATGGTTATCCCTTTGCTCAGGTACCATTTACCAGTGTGAAAATCGCTCAGAATACCTTTTGGGGGGCGCGTCTGAAGGCTGCCAGAGAGGTAACAGTGCCATTAGCTTTCAGCAAGTGCGAGAGCGAGCACCGTTACAAGAATTTCGAGATGGCTGCCTATACCTTGCAGCATCCGGGACATGCCGGTCTCGATACCAAGGAGTGGGACGTGAGCAAGTTTATGGGCTTCTCTTTTGATGATACAGATGTCTATAAGACCATTGAGGGAGCCAGCTATATCCTGCAGACCTATCCCGACAAGAAGATGAAGGCCTATATCGACAGTGTGCTCAATGTGGTGGGCGCTGCGCAGGAGCCTGACGGATATCTCTATACCGCTCGTACCATCAATCCGAAACATCCTCACGGCTGGTCGGGCGCTACCCGCTGGAGCAAGGTGGAAGTGCTGAGCCATGAGCTTTATAATCTCGGTCATATGGTGGATGCAGCCTGCGCCCATTATCAGGCTACGGGCAGCAGAAAATTCCTCGATATAGCCAAGCGATATGCCGACTGTGTGATCAGGGAAGTGGGTCCTCAAGCCGGTCAGCATAGGGTTGTGCCGGGTCATCAGATAGCCGAAATGGCACTTGCCCGCCTCTATACTCTTACGGGCGAAAAGAAGTATCTCGACGAGGCTAAATACTTCCTCGATGCCCGCGGTACTACCTCTATCCACGATGCCTACAGCCAGAGCGACAAGCCTATCCTGAAGCAGAACGAGGCGTGGGGACATGCCGTGCGTGCCGGATATATGTATGCCGGAATCGCTGATGTGGCTGCCCTGACACGTGATTCGGATTATATCAAGACCATCGACCGCATCTGGAACAATATCGTTTCCAAGAAGTATTATCTCACGGGCGGTGTGGGTGCCCGTCATGCCGGAGAGGCTTTCGGAGCCGACTATGAGTTGCCTAACATGACTGCCTACAACGAGACTTGCGCTGCCATTGCTCAGGTGTATCTCAATGAGCGCATGTTCCTCCTGCATGGCGAGAGCAAGTATATTGACTGTCTGGAACGCACCCTTTATAATGGTGTGATTTCGGGCATGAGCATGGATGGAGGTCGCTTCTTCTATCCAAATCCATTGTCGAGTGATGGCAAATACAAGTTTAATGCTGACGGTACCACCACCCGCCAGCCATGGTTTGGCTGCGCCTGCTGTCCGAGCAATCTGAGCCGTTTCATCCCTTCATTGCCGGGTTATCTCTATGGCGTGAAGGACAAGGATATCTATGTGAATCTCTTCGCTGGAAATACTTCTACCATCCAGGTGATGGGCAAGGATGTGGTGCTGGAGGAGACTACTGAGTATCCTTGGAATGGCGATATCAAGATTTTGGTAAAGAAGAGTGGTGTGAAGGGTGCCAATCTGCTGGTGCGCATTCCTGGATGGGTTCGCAATCAGGTGGTTCCGAGCGACCTTTATAAGTATAGTGATGCCGAGCAACCTGCTTATAGCGTGAGCGTGAACGGTAAGGCTGTGGAGGGTGATCTGGCTGCCAACAAGGGGTATCTGCCTGTGAAGAATATCAAGAAGGGTGATGTAATCCGCATTCATTTTGATATGCCTGTACGCACGGTTGTGGCTAACGGAAAAGTGGTTGACGACAGAGGTAAGGTGGCAGTAGAGCGTGGTCCATTAGTGTATTGCGCAGAGGCTGTGGATAATGATGGAGCTCTTGTACTTCGCAGCGTTGTAGCCAAGAATCCGGCTTTTGCTGTGATAGATGGTTATAGCATTTCAAATACAGAGACTAAGGGTGCTCCTGCGTTCTCAGTGAAGGCTATCCAGACCGATGCTCAGGTGCTCAGTCAGGCTGCTGATGGCAAGGTTTCTGTGAAGAATCAGAAACTCACATTGATTCCTTATTATGCTTGGAATCATAGAGGAGCTAATCAGATGAATGTCTGGTTCTATCAGGATTTGCAGGTTTTGGAGAAGTAGGTCTCATCGATTCATTTTTTATTCATCGGATGACACGGAATTTATTCGGAGGTTTCTGCTGTGGCGATTACTCACGGATTTTCGCGGATGCAACCTGTTCGGTCGATACAGATACCCCCTGAGGTTGTAAAAAGTCCCACAGATTTCACAGATATACACAGATTTTTCGTGGGAGGTTTTGGTCACGCAGATTTCGCAGATGACGCAGATTTTTCTTCATCGGATGACACGGAATTTATTCGGAGATTTCCTGCTGTGGCGATTACTCACGGATTTTCGCGGATGCAACCTGTTCGGTCGATACAGATACCCCCTGAGAGTGGACAAAGCGATTCTCCAGAGATTCCATAAAAAAATCTGTGAAAATCTGTGGAATCTGTGGGACAAAAAACTCCCACGAAGAAAAATCTGCGTCATCTGCGTGACAAACCAATAGCAGCTTCTTTCGGGCGTCAGCCATTGGCCAGCGGCCAAATATCCGCGAAAATCCGTGAGTAATCCGAAGAGCAAGAATGTACCGATATCTCCGCGTAATCCGATGAAGAAAAATCGATGAAGAAAAACTTGGATGAAATAAAAAAAGAGGATGTGTCATGAATTTCTGACACACCCTCTTTTTGTTTTCAGCCTTAGCCAGCTTATTTTTCAGCCTTAGTCGGCTGCAATCTTTAGATTTTTACACGCTGCACGAGGTAATTCCCAAAGTGGTAGCCAGTGCAGTCAATACGCTGATCGCGATTTGCAGAATTGTTTTCCAAGTTTCTTTCTTCATCTTGTTTAGTTTTTTAAAGGGTTAATAATGAGTGAATTAGCAGTTGGAGCTGCGATTGTTTTGAGAGGGGAGAAGTAGGGGGCTAAGCCCCCGTGGTTAGAGTTCGTTGTCTTCTCCGCCAGAACCGCCCTCCTGAGAGTTGCCACCGGATGGGTTGCTTCCGCTACCCTGAGAACCGCCCTGAGCACCTCCGCCCTCGGTATTTCCGCCCTCGCTTCCGGTGTTGGAACCGCCCGGGGTTGTGCCTCCACCATCAGAAGTACCGGTATTCTCGGTGTTACCATACGCATTGTACTCCTCGATGCGGCACTTCTTGCGCAGTTCAGCGTTGCTCCAAGACTTGGTATTGCGCAGGATGAGGTGAACGCCCTCTACGCTGGCAGCAGAAACCTTGTCCTTAGACTCCACACCCTTGGAAGTCATGCCGATGGAGAACAGACCGAGGTCGGCCAAACGTACGCTTTTGCCGTCGAGGATAAGTTCCTGCAGGCAGTCGAGTGTGTCCATCAAAACTCCGTGGACAGTGCCTCGAGAGTAAGGAGAGTTGTGCTCGGATACGTGGGTCACGAAATCCTCAAAGCTCACTTCTCGGTCGGTTACGGTGGTGGCGTACCACATTTTCTTGTTTGCATTTTCTCCACTCTGTGGAGTGCGAGTAATTTTACGATACTTCAATGTTCCTCGTTTTGCCATAATTTTTTAGTTTTTAAAGGGTTAATAATATAAATATGTGAATGAATTTTTCTCTTCCAGACAGAAAAACAGTTTTCTGATAGAAGAACCAGTCATGCTTCTGTTCTGATTTCTGATGCAAAGGTACTGCTTTTTTCTTTTGCAGCCAAATTAAATCGCCGAGTTACGTGAGTTTTGAAAATAATCAAATGTTAAAAACTGTAAAGTGTAGTTTTGTGGGGCGCAAATCTATATTTTTCTTTTTCTTAAACTATGTTTTTTCATATTGTAAGCAGTGTTATGTGCCTATATATCAGAATTATATCCTATTGATTATTCCTTTCTTATCTCATCATCTTTGATTTTGCTTTCAATCTGTAATCTCCTCTGAAAACTCCTTAGAAACTCAAAAAATCCTTTTCAAAGACACTTGTTTCTTTTTCTCAGATCATTGCCTGATTTTCTGAAATTCTTTCCTGTTTTTCAAGAAAATCTTGTTTTTTACTTGAAAATCTTGATTCTTTCCCAAACAAAGAACAGTCTTGAGCGATGTCAATTTCAGTTTATTCAGTTTTTTTTGTGCCTATTATTTTTCGAAACAGAATGTATATTATATTATTATATATATAATAATATAATATAAAAAATATCCTTTCAATTAGTAAGTAGAGAGATATACCCCCTCCGAAAAAAAACTGAATAAACTGAAATTGACATCGCACTGTTTCTATAGTTTTGTAGCTGTGCGATTTCTTGAAAAGTTATTTTTGCTATAACATTCAGTCTCCTATTTATCAATGTCAATTTCAGTAATGTCAGTTTATTTTTTTTTAAAACGAAAAATAACTGCCTTGATACTTGCAAGTTTAGAAAATAAACCGTATCTTTGTCCTCAGAACGCAATCAAGTGCTTACAAGCGCTAACAAATTTTAAAATATTAACAAATTTGATTGTTGGATATATATAATTAAGAATATGGAAAAGTTGAAGGAAATGCCTTTTGTGGACAAATATCCAGTCTTCCGTATGCTGGCTGAGATAGGTGACCTCAGAAAGCTCACTCCTGAGGAGCGAGAGCTGTATGACGAGGACATCAAGGTGATGCGTGACCTGTATGCCACCCAGAAATGGGAGGAGGAGCAGAAGCGCATGGAAATAGAAAAGGGAAGAGCTGAAGGCAGAGAGCAAGGTAGAGCTGAAGGAAAACTCGAAATTGCCAAGAATCTTCTTGCCATGGGTATACCTATGGACAAGGTTGTTTAGGCTTCGGGTCTGACAGAGGAGCAGATATCTGCCTTGATGAATTAGAAAGACGATAAAATTAGAAGTTACAAATTATAAATGAGAAATTAGTTTCCAAATTAGAAATAATTTCTGGACTGAAATAAAGATGAAGAGGAGACGTCATTGTGTTATAATATTTGACTTTTGGTGTGTCCTCTTCTGATAAAATAATTTGGTTTTTGATGTATTGTAGTACAAAATAATAATCCAATAATTTTAAATATTAACATTATTATCAGAAAACTATCAAATTCAATCTTGTCAGAAACGATTAAATTCAATCCTATCAAAAAATAACAATCTAAACCCTATAAATACCAGATAATCAGATAATTAGAACCCCTATAAATATACCTTTATGAACAACATTCCAACCGTATTTTGGCTCATCCCGATAGCCAGCATCGTAGCATTGGGCATGGCCTGGTTCTTCTTCCGCAGCATGATGAAAGAGGATGAGGGAACCGAGAGGATGAAAGAGATTGCGATGCACGTGAGAAAAGGTGCTATGGCTTATCTCAAGCAGCAGTACAAGGTGGTAACCATCGTCTTTGCGGTGCTCGCCATCATCTTCGCCTTCATGGCCTATGTGCTCAAAGTGCAGAATCCATGGGTGCCTTTCGCTTTTCTTACAGGCGGTCTCTTCTCCGGACTGGCTGGCTTCTTCGGTATGAAAACGGCTACTTATGCCTCTGCACGTACTGCCAATGGAGCACGTACGGGACTGGACAAAGGACTGAGGATTGCCTTCCGCAGCGGTGCCGTCATGGGACTCGTCGTGGTGGGTCTCGGATTGCTCGATATCGCCATCTGGTTTGTTGTTCTTAATGCCGTATATCAGGGCGAATCCACAGCCCTCGTCACCATCACCACTACCATGCTTACCTTTGGTATGGGTGCTTCCACGCAGGCGCTCTTTGCCCGTGTGGGCGGCGGTATCTATACCAAGGCTGCCGATGTGGGTGCCGACCTTGTGGGCAAGGTGGAGGCGAATATTCCGGAGGATGATCCACGCAACCCTGCTACCATCGCCGACAATGTGGGTGATAATGTGGGCGATGTGGCTGGTATGGGAGCCGACCTCTACGAGAGTTATTGCGGCTCTATTCTCTCTACGGCAGCCTTGGGTGCTACGGCCTTTGCCATGAACGGCGATATGCTGTTGCGTGCCGTCATCGCTCCTATGATCATCGCTGCCATCGGTATCTTCCTTTCCCTCATCGGTATCTATCTGGTACGTACGAAGGAGGGTGCTTCTATGAAGGATTTACTCCATTCGCTTGGATTAGGAACCAATGTGAGTGCCCTGCTCATTGCCGTGGCCACCTTTGTGATTCTCTATCTCTTGGGCATCGAAAACTGGCTCGGACTTTCCTTCTCCGTCATCAGCGGACTGGTAGCTGGTGTCATCATTGGTCAGGCCACAGAGTATTATACCTCTCAGAGTTACAAGCCTACGCAGAAGATAGCCGAGGCTTCGCAGACGGGTCCTGCCACCGTGATCATCAAGGGTATCGGTACGGGAATGATTTCCACGATGATACCTGTGGTTACCATTTCTGTGGCCATCATGCTGAGTTATCTCTGTGCCAACGGATTTGATATGTCGCTCTCAGCCAAGTCTATCAGCACCGGTCTTTATGGTATCGGTATTGCAGCTGTGGGCATGCTATCTACGTTGGGCATCACCCTTGCCACCGATGCTTACGGTCCTATCGCCGACAATGCGGGCGGTAATGCCGAGATGAGCGGGTTAGGCAAGGAGGTGAGAGAGCGTACGGATGCACTGGATGCCTTGGGCAACACCACTGCTGCTACCGGAAAGGGATTTGCCATCGGTTCTGCTGCTCTCACGGCCCTGGCGCTGTTGGCTTCTTATATAGAGGAAATCAAGATAGCCATGATCCGGGCGGTGGAGAATGGAAAACTGTATGTGGATGCGGCTGGAAATATCTTCGACCCTGCGAATGCCTCTACCATCGACTTTATCAATTTCTTCCAGGTAAACCTCATCAATCCGAAGGTGCTCGTGGGAGCCTTCCTGGGTGCGATGGCAGCCTTCCTGTTCTGTGGACTCACGATGGGTGCCGTGGGCAGGGCTGCGGAATCGATGGTGCAGGAGGTGCGCCGCCAGTTCCGTGAAATCAAGGGAATCCTGGAGGGCAGGGCTACTCCCGACTATGGTAGGTGTGTGAAAATCAGTACGCGCAGTGCCCAGCGGGAGATGATTATCCCTTCGTTGCTGGCCATCGTGATACCTATCGTGGTGGGGCTGGTATTAGGTGTAGCGGGCGTATTAGGTCTGCTTACAGGCGGGTTGGCAGCCGGATTTACGCTGGCTGTGTTCATGTCCAATTCGGGCGGTGCCTGGGATAATGCGAAGAAGATGATCGAGGAGGGCAGTTTCGGCGGCAAGGGTAGCGAGCATCACAAGGCTACCATCGTGGGCGATACCGTGGGCGATCCGTTCAAGGATACTTCCGGTCCTTCGCTGAATATCCTCATCAAGCTCATGTCGATGGTGAGCATCGTAATGGCGGGACTTACTATCGCCTTCCTGTAGGATGAAAAAGCTTGAATGAAATCTTATTTGTAGGATGAAAACTTGTATGAAAGATTTCCTAATATTGATATCCCCCCTGCAGTTTCCGATTTGCCTCGATACTGTGAAGGGGGGATTTTTGTTGGATTGAATCTTTTCTCAAAAAAATCCTTGATATGTTTGTTGATTTCAAAAATAATTATTACCTTTGCCACTGAAAATTAGCCTGAGATATTGTGTGCGGTATAATAACCGCTTTCTGATATACAACAACTGTTTTCAATCAAATAACTACGTTCACGAACCGACAATTAGACATCAGGTTTATCTTCACTTCGGCGCAGGAGGTATTGGCTCACACCAATAGTATGGTGGAGGAGCTGTTGCGCAGAATTGTGAAGAAGTACGCAGCGCTCAAGAGGTGTTGAGAGCAGAAGAAATGTCTGTTGGCGTTGAGTGTGGCTTGGGCCTTGGCGGGCGAGGCTGCAGGAGGTAATGAGGCTGTGTTTGAGCATATTGACGAGTCGATTCATGCCCGTCAGAGTATGGATGGACAGTATCTGCTGCCTTCCGCTTCGCTGATGGGTTGCTATCCTATTATGGTGCAGGGCGATCCTTTCGTGTTTGATTCCGAGGGTACTACGATGGAGATGATCATGTGGGATTTCTATGCGGTGCTGATTGAGCATGCGTGGGCGCCAGGTACCATCGGACAGTTCTTCTATGATGTGGCTGATGAGCATCAGTGGAAGGCTTACGAAGTGGAATCTCAAATGCTGCGCGAAAAGGCTTCCTCTTCCTCTTCTCCTTCGGTTGATTCCCGGTTCTCTGAGGGGCTTCCAGATGCTTCTCTATCTCCTGCATCTCCAGCCTTCAGTTCAGATTCTCCTGCCCTTGGTTCTGCTTCTCCTGCCTTTTGTTCAGAGTCTCCATCCTCTGGTTCAGACCCTCCTGCGGTTCCAAATATTTCTGAAGGAATAACTTTGGAATCCTGGAGCGAAACTCGGGAATATCTGATGGAGATGAGAGTGGAACTTGTAAAAAGTATTCAAAACGTCAATCAAGTTATAGAAAATATTAATCATTATATCAAAAACAATACAATTATGATGAATGACAACGCACAAGTAAACAATCAGGTTTCAAGCGATGCCCTGGGCGGCATCCACATTCATTTCGGCGGTTCCTTTACCAATTATGGTACCTTGACCGGCAATGTAGTGAATCACAACTATCCTTCTGGTCAGCAGAATCCGTCTCAGAACAATCAGCAAACGGATTATGCCGGTTCTTCTGTATCTGCAACATCTTCAGCTTCTGATGCATCCTCGACTCCAGCTCCATCTTCGGTTTCTGATGCATCCTCTATCAATTCTGTGCTTATGAGTGCGAAAGGCAGGCGCATACTGGATGCATTGCGGGATATCCATATTCTCGACGAGCATTATGCGCCCGTAAATCTGTCGTGGGCGGAGATGGGGTATCTGGCTTATCAGATAGCATTCACATTAGCGATAGATAATCTCTGGCAGGTGATGGGAGGCTTTTGGGGAAAGAATTCCAATTCGCTCAGAAGCGGATACAATCGGGCCAGACAGATGCCCAGCATTTCTGCCTTTGACGACCGGATCAAGGAGATTTTCAGATAAGCTATCCTGATTTTCGATTTCAGCCTGGTTATTGCTTTATATTGATAAAGAAACATAATATGATAGCAGTGATATACGCAAGAGTATCTTCGAATTCCGGAAGACAGGACACTGAAAGACAGGTCAACGAACTGTCAGCTTACGCTAGAAACAACAACATAGAAGTTGCTAAGGTGTTTCAGGACTACGTTAGTGGTGCTACACCAAATGTGCAGCGTTGGGTACTCCAGAACCGCTTAAAATATTGCACCGAAGAGAACACTAAGGTTTCTTGTATTCTTATGTCAGAAGTATCACGTTTGGGACGTGACACATGGGAAATGATTGAACTTGTTAAATTCTTTCACGACCACCATTTGAACGTGTACTTTATGAGAGAAAACCTTTTCATGTATAATCAGGATGGTACAGAGACCCCTCTCTTCTCGATGCTCTTTGCTATGTTCAGCAAGTTTGCAGAGAATGAGAGAAGCGCAATAAAAGAACGCCTTCAGAGCGGTTATCAGAACTTCCAATCAAAAGGCGGAAAGGTTGGTCGTAAACCAGGAAGTAAGAAAACTATCGAGCAATTGGAACAGGAATATAAGAATGTTCTGAAAGAATTGAGAAGAGGAACTAACATAGCTAGAGCTGCAAAGCTTTGCGATGTATCAACTGCAACAGTAGCTAGATTAAAGAAAAAAATAATATAAAATCATAAAGATATGAGCAAAATTCAAAAATATACTATTAATGTAATCCCTAATTTCTATTGGTGTCACATAACATCAGATGGGTTTTCTTCATTGCTATTTCCTGAGCATAAAATTGAATTCTATTTTAATGGTAAGATGACAGCATCATATACTGTTAAGAAAGAAAGCATACCAGATGTTCTCCCAACTTACTGTTATATAACAGAGATGCTCAATAAAGGTTCTTTTAGCCTTTCAAAAGAGAGTTTAGACAAATTATGCTCACCTGAATTTAGAGAAGTTTTAGATTATGTAAAAGAAATGAGATTAACTCATTATTATCTAGGATATATAGAATTAACACCATCTATATATTATTATAGGTATAATAAATTTCATGGAGAATATGCTATTGAAGGAAAGTTATATAATATAAAAAAAATTTGTTGTTCTCATGCCTGTTATACTACGCCAAGAAGTATTTGCGTTGACAAAAATAATACACAAACAGAGGTATTTCCAAATTGGATCAATAATTGGAATTATTACCTTTTTTATTTTCTTTGTATGTATTTCTATTATATAATATCAAAGAAAGGTCATATGAATCGTGGTATTATACAACTTGACGATGTATATAATCCTTGTGAAATAATAAATTTTTGTATAGAAAACAACTTTTTCAAATTGAATGTATAATTAAAAAAGTATAATAATAACGCTTATATTTGGATTGAAAGAATAAAACTTGCTATCTTTGCAAGTGTAAACATTATGTTTTGTAACAAAAACATAAATAAAGTGTTATTATTCAATTAAATATCAGATAGTTATGGTAAGAACAATCGCTTTTTTGCAATCACAAAGGTGGAGTAGGCAAGACAACTCCTACTGCATCTATAGGTGTAGCAATAGCACGTCAAGGCAAGAAGGTTTTGCTTGTAGACCTCGAAGGTCAAGTAAACCTCACTGGCATTTTTGTTAGTGCTGATCAGGTAGAAAAGAGCATTTATAATGCCCTTGTTGAGAAAGAAGCTTTACCTATTATAGGTATAGAGTCTAACCTAGACTTGATTCCTTCCGATCTTAACATGAGCGCAGCAGAAGTAAAAATGTCTGGCCTCTTCAACAGAGAAATGCGTTTGACCCACCCCCTTGCAAAAGTGAAAGACAACTATGATTATATTCTCATAGACTGCCCTCCATCGCTTGGCGTTGTCACAATTAACGCATTCTTTGCTGCCGATGATATATACGTTCCTATCAGTCCAGAAATCCTTCCTTTGAAGGGAATGCTGATGATAGAAAACGTTCTCGAAGATCTCAGGGGAAGCAAAGCTTGAGTTAGCAATAACAGGCGTATTCATCACTCGCTTCGACTCTTGCAAGAACATTAATAAAGCTGTAGAAGAAGTACGCAAGCAATATGCAAATGTAATATTCAATACTCATATCAGAGACAACGTAAGTCTATCGGAGTGTCCAGGAGCCAACTGTTCAATATTTGATTATGATACAAAATCAAAGGAAGCACAAGACTACCTGAATCTTACAAGAGAAATCCTTGGAAGAAACAAGTAAACAAATCATATTGTAAACATTGTTACTTTATCATTCAATTAATAATCAAATAGTTAACATTATGGCAGACAAAAATAAAGCAACATCATTGGTTAACAATTTAGGTATTGGAAAAATAAAAGTACAGGCAGTTTCTACCCCAGAAACTTCTGGAACCGCAAAGGAATCCAGACCATCTGTAGAAGCTGGTTGCAAGGCTGGCGATACCCGTACAACTATCATCCTTAACAAGGAATTAATTAAAAAGGTCAAGTTCATTGCCCTGGCAGAAGGAAAGACTATCAAGGACAAAGCAACTGAGGCTTTTACAACTATGGTAGAGAAGTGGGAGAAAGAAAACGGGCCAATTCCACAATATTAATAATATAGCAAATGAAATTAAGATTAGCAAGAAAGATTTTAGCTATAAACAACTCCAATAAAGCAAATTATTGGAATGGCTATACACATAGCTTTATAGAAAGTTTTATCTTCTTTTCAAAAAATGAACGTATCAAGAAAGCCTTGAGAACAGCTTGTAAGTTTTCTACTCCACCAGCTTCACTTTCAAGACCATCACAACAACAACAAATAAACATATTGTAAACAATACACAAATATGACAAAAACAACGTCAAAAGATAATAAGCCCTTTTCCCTGTTCGATTTCTGCAAGAAACGAGCGGACAAAGTGCAGATATACGGAAAGGAAACACTTGACGAAGATGGAAATGTAATACCTTTCATCGATCAGGCATCCCTTATCACGCACTATCTCCAGCTTCGCAAGCACAACATAGCAATGCCGTATAAAGAACAGGCGGAAGGAATTTTAGATCTTTGGTACAACTTCATAAAGGAGAAGAACCACAGCTGCCATGCATTTGCAGAAGAATCAACCCCTGCAGCCATGCAAGCCTATCTCTTCCCAGATCTGTTTAATGCTCCGTTTCAAGCGCAACAGCTTCCTAAGTTTAAATTCATCGACCTCTTTGCTGGCATTGGCGGCTTTAGGATGGCGATGCAGAACCTAGGAGGAGAATGTGTATTCTCCTCAGAAATAGACGAACAGGCCAAGAAGACCTACTACGCCAATTATGGTGATGTTCCCTTCGGGGATATTACAAAGGAAAGTACAAAGAACAAAATTCCTGAAGGCTTTGACGTTCTCTGTGCAGGTTTTCCATGTCAGGCTTTCTCGCTTGCAGGAAAACGTCTAGGTTTTGCTGACGAGACAAGAGGAACCCTTTTCTTTGATGTGGCTGAAATTCTAAGAAGATACCAACCAAAGGCTTTTTTCCTGGAAAATGTAAAGGGACTTGTTAGCCATGACAAGGGTCGCACCTTCAAGACCATCCTGAAGACTTTGGATGAGGTTGGTTATATAGTACCAGACCCAGAGATTGTGAACGCCATGTATTTCGGTGTTCCACAACACCGAGAGAGAATCTATATTGTAGGTTTTCGCAAGGATTTGGGTATCAGCAAAGAAGAGTTTACCTACCCAGAACAGAAAGAGGTTGCAAAAAAATGGATTGATGTAAGAGAGGAAAATCCTGTTCCTGCCAAGTATTATCTATCCACGACCTACATCGATACCCTTATCCGACACAAAGCTCGCCATGAGGCGAAAGGACATGGTTTCGGATACGACATCATTCCAGACGATGGTATAGCCCATGCCATTGTTGTAGGTGGAATGGGAAGAGAAAGCAACCTGGTGATAGACTTCCGACAGAAAGATCTCACCCCTACAACTAGAATAAAAGGAGAAGTCAACAAGCAGGGCTGGCGCAAGATGACTCCAAGAGAGTGGGCGAGACTACAAGGCTACCCAGACAATTTCAAGATTGTAGTAGCAGATGCTTCTGCCTACAAGCAATTCGGCAACAGTGTGGCAGTTCCTGCTATACAGGCAACAGCCAACAATTTACTTAAAGTATTAGAAGATCATGGCTATATCAGGAAATAAAGGAGAGTGGAGCGAGATTTACACACTCTTCAAACTTTTAGGTGAAGGAAAGGTTTATGCCGGCGACGCCGACATGAACAAAATAGATAATTTATACTACCCAATTCTTAACATCATTAGAGAAGAGGCGAAAAAGTATGAGTACAAACCATGCCCAGCCAAAAACATCGTAATAATAGATGAAAATGGCAACGAAAAGGCTCGCATTTCTATGGAACGTTTCCTCCAGGAGTCAAAAGCTCTATTCGGAGAAATCAAGGCTGGCAACAAACGAGCATTTGAGATACCTACAGCAGAAGCATTTATGAGCGAAATAGGTTGCACCAAACTCAAAGCACCTTCTAACGACAAAGCAGACATTCATATCGTGATTCACGATTTGCGCACCAACATGACTCCGTTGTTAGGATTCAGTATCAAGTCACAGCTTGGCCACGCTTCCACGCTTCTCAATGCAGGAGCTTCCACTAATATCACCTACAAAGTAGTTGGCAGCAGCCTTACAGATGAAGATATTGACAATATAAATGATATCAAGGCACACCTTCCACGCATGAAAGCCATATTTGACAAAGGGTGCCACTTAGAGTTTCAGGACATCGACCATCCTACATTCAAGAACAATCTCTTGTTTATGGATTGCTGCATGCCTTTTTTTCTTGCAGACTGTCTCCTGGAGGATAGTAAGCCAGACGCATCTTCTTCTATCAAAGATTGTGTTGCAGAGGTAGCAAAGCGAAATCCTCTTCATTTTACAGGTAGCAAAATAGAGGAATTCTATGCGCACAAGATGAAAGTACTCCTAACAGATGCAGCTTTAGGTATGACTCCATCTAACGAATGGACAGGTAGATACGATGCAAATGGCGGCTACATTGTTGTAAAAAAAGACGGAGAAATAGTATGCTACCACTTCTACAACAGAAATGACATCGAAGACTATCTGTACAACAACACACGCTTTGAAAGAGCCAGCAGAAGCCGCTACAATTTTGGTTCATTATACCGAAAAGAAAACGATGATGTGTATATAAAGTTGAACCTGCAAATCAGATTCATAAAATGACAAAGCCATTTTATGCTTTTTCAGAGAAATTCTCGTGAGGTTCAATAAAAATAACGACTATAGTTGGAATGGGAAGGAGCAAACAACCTGCTCCTTCCCTGATTAAGTTTAAACAAATACATTAAGTTCAAGATACAGTTCTATGAATATAAGAAATTTAGAAGGTTTCAAAGTTTACATTCTGGAATCGCTTTGTTCAGATGACAGAAAGACAGGAGAAGATTTAAAGGACATCTTACGCCAAATGAGCGTTGACAAGAAACTATCTCTTTCGGATTTTGATTATCAATACATATCAATTAGTAATAAAGAAGAGTTTTTGGCAGCACTTGCAACAATAGAAACAGAAGTTAATAGTAACAATAAATGGCCAATTATTCAAGTAGAATGTCATGGATCAATAAAAGGAGAAGGACTAGTACTATCTTCTGGAGAAATTGTTTATTGGAAAGATTTATTTGATAGTTTAAGAACAAGAAAGTGCATATAAAAAGTGTTTGAGAGAAGAATGAGGAAAGTTTACTGGTTATCAGTTACT